>Ga0194117_10003944_pt1 | contig 14493 bp, 10 predicted proteins | sample TA2MahsurfametaG_FD_160579 | JGI IMG/M metagenome (GOLD analysis project Ga0194117, IMG submission 160579) | Freshwater microbial communities from Lake Tanganyika, Tanzania - TA2015009 Mahale N1 surface | ecosystem: Environmental > Aquatic > Freshwater > Lake | place: Tanzania: Lake Tanganyika...
ACTGAGTAGAACTTCCCACGGTTAACGTCAGCCTTGGGATACCCACACCTGTAGAAACTGTGACTGATTCACTCATACGTACTGAGAAGTCCATGTTCGGGCCTCGAGGTGCGCCTGTTGGTGAGTAGGTACCAGCTGTCGGTGAGTCCACGCTGTTCACAACTGGTGCTGTTCGGTCGATGGTGACTGTGCTTGCAGTGGAAGTGTCGGATGGTCCAGTTTGCGAGCTGCTATTGACAATTGTGTTGGGTCTGAGAGCAAGAATGACTGTGCCTGCACTACAACTAGTTAGCTGTACCTGATAAGTAGTACCAGATCCGCTTGGAGAACCTATCGAGCATGTCGATGACCCTGTGCCAGTGGCAGTGAAATCTCCACTTATGAGACCAGTTACAGATTGAGTAAAAACCAGGTCGTATGTGAGGGTTGTTGAGTTTGTCAGCGTAGTAGTTGGAGCGAATGAAGAGACAGATGGGCCGAGCGAAGTAATAGTTACAAATCCATCACCATTATTAGTACCTGCTGTATTGGTTTGATTTGTCCCTGAGTTGTAAGAACCGCCGCCACCACCTCCCGCTGCATTTCCATCTCCACCACCTCCCGAGTACCCGCCTCCTCCTGGCGCACGATGACCAGAACCTGCACCACCGCCAAAACCGCCAAACGTGTTTGTCGAGCCACTAAGTACTGAATGAGCAGGACCGCCTGCACCACCGTTTACAAATGCGAAACCGCGAATTACTGGTTCGGCCCCGCCACAATTGGGACCTCCGTTGGTAAAGAATCCGCCTCCACCAGATCCGTATGAACATGAAGACCCTGTGCCGCCATCAGTTATTGCAGTTCCGGCAGCTCCACTGGTTGCGCCACCACCTCCACCACCGTTAGTACCTCCAGCGCCGGATCACATCCCTAAACCTGTTTGTCCTGAAGTTGTTGTTTGTCCGGCACCACCGCCAGAACTGGATCCACTTCCACCTCCTCCGCCTGCCGCTACGAGAATTGATGCATTTGTATTGAATGGAGTGCGAACAACAAAGGTTCCACCACCACCTCCGCCCGTACTGTTTACTCCACCAGCCACTGTTGGGTGGTCTCCACCTTTTTGTCCTACAAGAATTCGTATTACTTCTCCACTGGTTAAATTAAATTCACCAATCATTCGGGCGCCTAAGCCACCTGTGCCCGAGTTTCCGTTCCCTCCTTTTGCTCCCGCCGCATCAATTCGGAATAGTCCTGAGTAGGGTGCCGTCCAATACTGAATTCCTCCGGTTACAGTGAAGTTCGAATCGCTTTCATCCCAAGTTGTGGAGTACGCCGTTCGACATTGAGCAGTAGTTGGTCCACTAGTTCCAGTTTTCCCGCAAGGAGTAAAAGTGTGACTTGAAAATGCATAGTCAGCGGATGAAGGAGCCGCCAGAAGAATTGGAAGGAGTCCAGAAAGGAGTAGAACCGAAAGAATTTGCCTGAGTCGACGATCGGCTACAGAGGAGAGCACCGCGCAAATTTAGGGGTTGCCTCACCCCATTGGAATATAGGGAGCCGGGCTGGTCGAGTGGAGAGGGTGAGCAGACCGCTCGGATTAGACACCCCCCACCCCCCGGCGATACCCTTCCCCTTCGCACAAAATCCCTGGGGGTCCTGCATATAGCGGCTCGGACCTTCTAGTTGCGTGCGCCTTACCTCCGGAAGGAAATATTTTGGCCGCGAAATCAAAATCAAATGCACCAAAGAGAATTTCATTCGCCAAGATCCGTGAACCACAAGAAGTACCGAACCTCCTAGCGCACCAGATCGAGAGCTTCGATTGGTTGCTGGGTAACTCGGCGTGGCAGGGTCGACTCGCAAAGGCGATTGAAGAGGGTCGGGACGATGTCCCAAAGCAGTCTGGACTCCAGGAGATCTTTGAAGAGATCTCTCCAATAGAAGATGTGCAGGGAACGATGTCACTCTCGTTCCGTGATCACTACTTCGAGGATGCGAAGTTCAGTGAGATCGAATGCAAAGAGCGAGACCTCACTTATTCGAGGCCACTCTTCGTAACTGCTGAGTTCATGAACAACGTGACTGGTGAAATCAAGTCACAGACAGTTTTCATGGGCGACTTCCCTTTGATGACCAAGCGCGGCACATTCATCATCAACGGAACAGAGCGCGTTGTTGTCTCACAACTTGTTCGCTCACCTGGGGTCTACTTTGATCGAACCATTGAGAAGTCATCCGACAAAGATGTCCTCACCGCAAAAATCATCCCAAGCCGTGGTGCATGGCTTGAGTTCGAGATTGACAAGAAGGATTTTGTCGGCGTTCGTATCGACCGAAAGCGTAAGCAATCTGTCACTGTCTTCCTCAAGGCGCTCGGATGGAGCGATGAACAGGTAGCAGAAGAATTCGGCGATTTCGATTCTGTGAAGGGAACCCTGGAGAAGGACACCGTTCACGATCAAGACAACGCGTTACTTGATATCTATCGAAAGATGCGTCCTGGTGAGCCACCAACAAAGGAAGCGGCGCTCCAGTTAATCCAAAATCTTTACTTCAATCCGAAGCGTTATGACCTTGCAAAGGTCGGTCGCTACAAGATCAATAAGAAGCTTGGTATCAAGCATGAACTAACGCAAAACCTTCTCACCATCGAAGATATCGTCGCGACTATTCGCTATCTCGCAGCGGTCCATCGTGGAGATGCGTTTATGGATTATGGCCGCCAGGTGCATGAGACCGGCCGTGAAGTACGCGTAGAAGTCGACGATATCGACCACTTCGGAAACCGTCGTCTTCGAAGCGTTGGTGAATTGATCCAGAACCAGGTCCGTACCGGGCTTTCCCGTATGGAGCGTGTGGTCAAAGAACGTATGACCACTCAAGATGTCGAGGCGATCACGCCACAGACCTTGATCAACATCCGCCCGGTGACTGCATCGATCAAAGAGTTCTTCGGAACATCACAGCTCTCGCAGTTCATGGATCAGACCAATCCACTTTCCGGTCTTACTCATAAGCGACGTCTCTCGGCGCTCGGACCAGGCGGACTCTCACGAGATCGCGCAGGATTCGAAGTCCGTGACGTTCACCCATCTCACTATGGACGTATGTGTCCGATTGAGACACCAGAAGGTCCGAATATCGGTCTGATTGGTGCGCTCGCGACTTATGGCCGACTTACTCCATTTGGTTTCGTAGAGACCCCGTATCGAAAAGTTGTGAAGGGTAAAGTCTCAGATCAGGTCGATTACCTAACAGCTGATCAAGAAGACGAGCACATCATTGCTCAGGCGAACGCGCCATTGACTGAGGACAATCACTTCGCTGAGGCGAAGGTTCTGGTTCGACGTCGTGGTGGCGAAGTCGAGTACATCAACGCAGAAGAAGTTGATTACATGGATGTCTCACCACGTCAGATGGTTTCGGTTTCGACCGCGATGATTCCATTCCTTGAGCACGATGACGCGAACCGCGCATTGATGGGCTCAAACATGATGCGTCAGGCAGTTCCGCTGATTCGTGCCGAGTCTCCACTTGTTGGAACAGGTATGGAATTCCGCGCCGCTGTTGATGCTGGAGATGTTGTCACTGCAACACGTGCCGGCGTTGTCACAGAGGTCGAAGCAGATCGCGTTGTCGTAAAGACAGATGAAGGCGATGAAGACCTTTATATGCTGGAGAAATTCATCCGCTCAAACCAAGGCACTTCACGCAATCAGCGCGCTGTCGTCTCGGTAGGCGAGAAGATCAATGTAGGCCAGGTGATTGCAGATGGTCCTAGCACCCAACTTGGTGAGATGGCCCTTGGCAAGAACCTTCTTGTTGCTTTCATGTCATGGGAAGGACATAACTTCGAAGACGCGATCATCTTGTCCCAGCGTCTCGTCCAAGACGATGTTCTCTCCTCTATTCATATAGAGGAGTACGAAGTTGATGCCCGAGACACAAAGCTCGGACCTGAAGAGATCACTCGCGATATCCCGAACGTCTCAGAGGAGGTCCTCGCAGATCTCGATGATCGCGGAATCATCCGCATCGGTGCTGAGGTTGTTCCCGGCGATATCTTGGTGGGAAAGGTAACGCCGAAGGGCGAGACTGAACTGACTCCTGAAGAGCGATTGCTTCGAGCGATCTTTGGTGAGAAGGCTCGTGAAGTTCGCGATACCTCACTCAAGGTTCCGCACGGTGAAGGTGGCCGAATTATCGATGTGAAGATCCAAGATATCGATGAGGGTTATGACCTCCCTGCTGGTGTCAATCAAGTTGTTCGCGTCTATGTCGCACAGAAGCGAAAGATCCAAGATGGTGACAAGCTCGCTGGTCGCCACGGAAATAAGGGCGTCATCTCCAAGATCCTCCCCGTCGAAGATATGCCATTCCTCGCCGATGGAACTCCAGTTGATGTCGTACTTAATCCGCTTGGTGTTCCGGGACGTATGAATGTCGGTCAGGTTCTCGAAACTCACCTTGGTTGGGTCGCAAAGAGCGGTTGGCAAGTTGTCGGCGACGATGCTGATTGGAAGCGTCGTATGTCAGACCTCGGTGCAGCTGCTGCCGAACCTGGAACTCGCGTTGCGACACCAGTCTTCGATGGTGCGAAAGAAGATGAGATCTTCGGACTTCTCGGTTCGACACTTCTTAATAAGGATGGAATGCAACTTGTCGATGAGCGCGGTAAAGCGCAACTCTTCGATGGTCGCACCGGTGAGCCATATCGTGATGGCATCTCAGTCGGTTACATGTATATCTTGAAGTTGCACCACTTGGTCGATGACAAGATCCACGCACGTTCGACTGGTCCTTACTCGATGATCACCCAGCAACCACTTGGTGGAAAAGCACAGTTCGGTGGTCAGCGATTTGGTGAGATGGAAGTCTGGGCACTTGAGGCGTATGGCGCTGCCTATACCTTGCAAGAGCTGCTCACCATCAAATCCGACGATGTCCTCGGTCGCGTCAAGGTTTACGAAGCGATCGTCAAGGGAGAGAACATCCCAGAGCCAGGAATCCCTGAGTCATTCAAGGTCTTGGTGAAAGAGATGCAGTCGCTCTGCCTCAATGTCGAAGTTCTCTCATCTGAGGGCGTCGCCATCGAGATGCGCGACACTGATGAAGAAGTATTTAGAACCGCTGAAGAACTCGGAATTAACCTATCCAGGGTTGAGCCAAGTTCGGTCGAAGAAGTTTGATAGGGGGCTGAAAAGAAATGTTAGATGTCAATTTCTTCGATGAACTGCGGATTGGTCTTGCATCAGCAGGAAACATCCGTGAGTGGTCCTTCGGCGAGGTAAAGAAGCCAGAGACCATCAACTACCGAACCCTCAAGCCGGAGAAAGACGGACTCTTCGACGAGAAGATCTTCGGACCAACCCGTGACTGGGAGTGCTACTGCGGTAAGTACAAGCGCGTTCGATTCAAAGGAATCATCTGCGAGCGATGCGGCGTCGAGGTAACTCGAGCCAAAGTTCGTCGTGAGCGCATGGGTCATATCGAGCTTGCTGCTCCTGTAACGCATATCTGGTACTTCAAAGGTGTTCCAAGCCGACTTGGTTACCTCCTCGATCTTGCACCGAAGGATCTCGAGAAGGTCATCTACTTCGCTGCTTACATGATCACTGAAGTTGATAACGAACTTCGTGAAGAGGATCTACCAAAGCTCGAGAAGAAGCTTGCGACCGATCTCAAGAAGATCGAAACCAAGCGCGATCTCGATCTCGATACGCGCCAAAAGAAGCTTGAGGCCGACTTGGCGGAACTTGAGGAAGAGGGCGCGAAGTCTGACGCTCGCCGAAAGGTTCGCGAATCTGCAGAGCGTGAGTTGAAGTCGATCCGTGAACGTCACCAGAAAGAACTCGATAGATTGCAAGAAGTCTGGTCACGTTTCAAGAATTTGAAGGTCCAAGATCTCGAGGGCGATGAGAATCTCTATCGCACTATGCGTGATCGTTACGGAATGTATTTCAAAGGTGCGATGGGCGCTGCTGCGATCCAACGCCGACTTGAGACATTCGACCTTCAGGCCGAGTTTGATAAGTTGAATGACCTGAGCCAAAACGGCAAGGGACAGAAGAAGACCCGCGCGATCAAGCGTCTCAAGGTGGTCAACTCCTTCCTCAGCACCGGCAACTCAGCGACCTCGATGGTCCTTGATTGCATCCCAGTCATTCCACCGGATCTTCGTCCGATGGTTCAACTCGATGGTGGTCGCTTTGCGACATCAGATCTCAATGATCTCTATCGCCGTGTCATCAACCGCAACAATCGTCTCAAGCGATTGGTCGATCTTGGTGCACCAGAAATCATCGTCAACAACGAGAAGCGAATGCTTCAAGAAGCAGTCGATGCGCTCTTTGATAATGGTCGACGTGGTCGTCCGGTCACTGGACCTGGAAACCGCGCACTTAAGTCACTCAGCGACATGCTTAAGGGTAAGCAAGGTCGATTCCGACAGAACTTGCTCGGAAAGCGCGTTGATTACTCGGGTCGTTCAGTTATCGTCGCTGGTCCACAGTTGAAGTTGCATCAATGCGGTCTGCCAAAGCAGATGGCACTCGAACTTTTCAAGCCATTCGTTATGAAGCGACTTGTTGACCTCAACCACGCCCAGAACATCAAGTCTGCAAAGCGTATGGTCGAGCGTTCACGTGCGGTTGTTTGGGATGTCCTCGAAGAGGTCATCGCAGAGCATCCGGTCTTGCTCAACCGAGCACCGACACTTCACCGACTTGGTATCCAAGCTTTCGAACCACTCTTGATTGAAGGTAAGGCGATCCAGATCCATCCGCTCGTCTGTACTGCATTTAACGCAGACTTCGACGGCGATCAGATGGCGGTTCACGTCCCACTCTCTGCAGAGGCACAAGCGGAGGCGCGCATCTTGATGCTCTCCTCGAACAACATCCTCTCGCCAGCGAGCGGTCGTCCTCTTGCGACACCGACACAGGACATGGTTCTTGGCATCTTCTTCCTGACCTCACAGCGAGATGGTGAAGTCGGCGAAGGCCGTGCATTCACCTCGATCGCAGAGGCATTGATGGCCTATGAACAGCGCACACTCTCACTCCAGGCGACGATCAAGATCCGCCTTGGAAATGAGACTCGCGAAACCACTCTTGGTCGAGCACTCTTCAACGAGGTTCTTCCATCTGACTTTGGTTTTGTCGATGGCGAAGTGACGAAGAAGGGCATCTCCGGAATCGTCGATCGCCTTGCGGAGACTTACCCGAAGGTCGTCGTCGCAGCAGTCCTTGATCAACTCAAGGCGCTCGGCTTCTACTGGGCAACTCGCGCTGCAGCGACAATCGGTATCGAAGATGTCGTCACGCCACCACTCAAGCAGGAGATCCTCGACAAGTACGAGGCTGATGCTGACAAGGTCCAGAAGCAATATGACAACGGTCTGATCACCAATGACGAGCGTCGTCAGGAATTGATCGAGATCTGGACTGAAGCTACTGCCAAGATCGGCGAGAGCATGGAGAAGAACTTCCCGAAGACCAATCCAGTTTGGATGATGGTCTACTCCGGTGCTCGCGGAAATATGATGCAGATCAGACAGATCGCAGGTATGCGTGGACTTGTTGCGAATCCGAAGGGCGAAATCATCGCTCGTCCGATCAAGTCGAACTTCCGCGAAGGTCTATCAGTACTCGAGTACTTCATCTCAACTCACGGTGCGCGCAAGGGTCTTGCAGATACCGCACTTCGTACCGCTGACTCGGGTTACCTCACTCGACGTCTTTGCGATGTGGCACAAGATGTCATCATCCGTGAAGAGGATTGCGGTACCGATCGTGGACTTACACTTGTCATCGGCGCGAAGACTCCTGAAGGAATCGTTCGCGATGAGCATGTTGAGACTTCGATCTATGGTCGCGTTCTCGCTGAAGCGGTCTCGGCAAATGGCAAGGAAGTCCTTGCTGCAGGCACCGATCTAGGCGATCGTCATATCGATCTCTTGCTCAGCAACGGCGTCACCGAAGTGAAGGTTCGCTCGGTTCTCACTTGCGATTCCAAGTTCGGTCAGTGCTCTATGTGCTACGGCCGTTCAATGGCTTCAGGCAAGTTGGTCGATGTGGGCGAAGCGGTGGGAATCATTGCTGCTCAATCAATCGGTGAGCCAGGAACCCAGTTGACGATGCGTACCTTCCACACCGGTGGTGTGGCTGGAGATGACATCACACATGGTCTGCCACGTGTCGTCGAACTCTTCGAAGCCCGTACGCCAAAGGGCGTTGCTCCGATTGCAGAAGCAGCCGGCGTCGTCTCCTTCATGGAAGATTCAAAGGGCAAGAAGATCCTCGTCACCCCAGAAGATGGTGGCGAAGCGACTGCTTATCCAATCTCTCGTCGCCAGAAACTTCTGGTTGAAGAGGGACAACGTGTCGGTGTTGGTGAGAAGTTGGTCGTCGGTGCGATCGATCCGAAGCAAGTTCTTCGAATCCTCGGCCCACGTGCCACCCAAGTTCACCTTGTCACTGAGATCCAAGAGGTCTATCGATCACAAGGTGTATCGATCCATGATAAGCACATCGAGATCATCGTTCGTCAGATGCTCAAGCGCGTCACGGTTCTTGAACCCGGTGAGACTGAATTGCTACCTGGTGAGTTGGTCGATCGCGCTCGCCTCGAAGCAGAGAATCGTCGCGTCGTCCAAGAAGGCGGCAAAGCAGCTGCAGGTCGTGCCGAGTTGATGGGTATAACCAAGGCATCTCTTGCTACTGAATCGTGGCTCTCTGCTGCATCGTTCCAAGAGACGACTCGCGTCCTTACCGACGCAGCGCTCGCCGAGAAGCGCGATCCGCTTCTTGGTCTCAAAGAGAACGTCATCATCGGCAAGCTGATCCCAGCCGGTACCGGTCTTGCACGTTATCGAAACGTCAAGGTCGAACCGACCGAGGAAGCGAAGGCAGCGGTCTACGCCGCCTACGACGAGTACGACTACACACCATTTGAATCAACAGGTTCGGGTGAGGCGGTCAGGCTCGATGAGTTCGATGTCGATGCTCGTTAAGAAGAAGTAATAGGACGGAAGTCCTAACAGTTAAGGGCCCCGAGGCGACTCGGGGCCCTTATATTTTCCTTCTCTCTTTCGGAGTAATCTGCACACATGCATGAGTTTGATGAAGAAATCGATTCGCTTGCTGCGAAAATTCTCGATTACTCGCTGATTCGACTCAAGACAGACCCACCGCTTGATCATCCATGGAGCTACGAAGAACTTTGTGAAGAAGTGGGCGAGACCATTACTGAAAGTGGGCTCGGGGGCGAGAAAGCTCTACAACTTTTCAAAGATGTGCTGGCTCCTGCATGTATTTCAACTGATCACCCTAGGTATTTAGCTTTCATCCCATCAGCCCCGACTGAATCAGCCAACCTCTTTGACCTAGTCGTTGGTGCCTCCGCGCTCTATGGCGGTTCTTGGTTAGAGGGGGCGGGCGCGGTCTTTGCTGAGAATCAGGCGCTGAAATGGATCAGTGATCTAGCAGGACTTCCCGAAGGGTCGGGTGGCACATTTGTCCAAGGTGGAACGATCGGAAATCTCTCGGCACTTGTGACTGCTCGTCATGATGCGAAAAGCAAACACCCAGAGATCGAAAAGTGGATTATTGCATGCTCAACGGAGGCCCACTCATCGATCAAATCGGCAGCTGAAGTGATGGATGTAGAAATCCTGACTATTGCCACTGATGAAAGTAATAGATTGTTGGGAAAGAAAGTTGCTCAGGCGATAGATGAGTTTCATCTGGAGAATCCCAAGAAGCGAGTCTTTGCGATTGTCGCAACGGCAGGAACAACCAATCTTGGTGTCATTGATGAGATCGCTGAGATTGCCAACGTCGCTAGAGAACTAGGGATCTGGTTTCATGTTGACGGAGCGTATGGGCTTGCCGCGCTTGCATCTGAACGCACAAAGCCACTATTTCGCGGGGTAGAGAAAGCAGATTCACTTATTGTCGATCCCCATAAGTGGCTATTCGCGCCATTTGATGCATGCGCGCTCATCTATAGAAATCCAGAGATTGCCCGGAGAGTCCACACCCAAAGCGCTGGCTATCTGGAAGCACTTGAGCGAGGTGAGTGGAATCCATCTGATTATGCGATCCATCTGACACGTCGTGCCAGGGGTCTTCCGTTCTGGTTCTCACTGGCCGCGCATGGAACCAAGAAGTATGCCAAGGCAATGGATAAGACGATGGACGTTGCCCAAGCTGCCGCAGTTCTCATCAAAGCCCATCCAAACCTTGAACTATTTATGGAACCGACTCTGTCGATCGTGGCATTCACTCGAAAAGGTTGGAAGTTGGATGATTACAAAGCCTGGAGCGAGAAGTTATTAGGCGACCAAGTTGCTTTTGTGACGCCTTCTTTTCATAGAGGAGAGCCCCTATTGCGTTTTGCGATAGTGAATCCATGGACCTCTATCGAGGACATCAAGATGATCTTGGAACGGCTCTAGAGGCTTCAAATCTAGTTTGCAAGATAGACAACCAGTGCAGCAGCAACAAAGTGGCAGATAAATGCAGCTGCGGTCATCGCATGAAAGAGTTCATGAAAGCCGAACCAGTTGAATGAGAAGTTTGGCTTCTTCAGCGCGTAGATGACTCCGCCTGCTGAATAAAGAATTCCGCCGACAAGAATTAAAGTGAATATTGCAACGCCACCTTCACGGTAGAAGTCGGGGAGATAAATCAAAGCCATCCAACCAAGTGCAATGTAGATAGGCACGTAAAGCCATCGTGGCGCCGTTATCCACGCGATTCGAAATATCGCTGCAGAGACAGCAGTACCCCAGATGATGGATAGCAAGAGCGTTGCTTTTCTTGAATCGAGAAGAAAAATAGCGAAAGGCGTATATGTCCCTGCAATCAGGAGCGGAATATTTGCATGATCGATTCGTCGCCAGAGTGCTTTCATCGATTCGCGCCATTTCACGCGGTGATAGAGGGCGCTACTTGTGAAGAGAAATCCAGCAGTGAGCGTGAGAATCCCAAGTGTGATTCGCCCTCTTAGTTCATGAGCAATGGTGACCAGGGTTAGCCCTGCAACCAAAGAAAGTGGAGACATCACAAGATGTATGACGCCTCGTAACTTTGGTGTTGTTATTGCTCCCGCACTGCTCACGCTTCTCCTTGCGCTTGGTCTAGGTGAAGTCTCTCATCTAGAGCAAGCGCACGAACCACTCGACATCAAGCCAGGCGCTCGTAAATGGCTTTCATCCTTTGGTCAAAGGTGAGTAGCTCTTGCTTTTCGGCCAAGGCTGAGGCGATGATGATTGCTTCACCTAGAGAAACTTGATATTCGACTCGAATATCAGCTGCCCGCGCGGCGACGGCGGTTTCAACGGCAAGAATCGAAGGAAAAGCTGCTTTTAGCTTCTTTGCCCGCTGACTTCTCCGGGTTGGAAACCGGCTTAGGACCTCTGCGATGGTTAACGCGCTTATGGCTGGAGGAATCTTCAAACTCTCAAATTGAGCGACAGCTTCTGCGTGATGATGGTCCGCTCCATCCAAAAGAGCAATCAGCCACGAAGTGTCAGCCTGGCATCCCACTCTTCACGCTCCTTCTTATAGTCAAAGTCCTTGCCGAAATTCGGCTCAGACCCAATGAGTTCACGAAGACTGCTCTTCCATGCTGGTTCATCGATCTTTTCAAGGACTATTCGCCCCTTCCCATCTTCGGTGAAGCGCACAACATCGCCAATCTCGATGTTTACGGCGCGAAGCAGCTCAACCGGGATCGTTACCTGGTTCTTCGAGCTGACTCGGGATGTGGATGAGCGGCCACGGCGGATAACTTTGGCGGGGGTTTTCTTTACTTTGCGAGCCATAAGCAAAGGCTAACAGGGGAATTATCGGCGTGTCGCAACTTCGAAATACAAGATCACTGGGTCAAAGGGGAGTAAGGGCAATTTTGACCCACAGCGCTGGGCTCGGCTACCCTCGCGCTCTTGTTCACGTGGGCTTCCTGCCTTCGGTTGTCTCGTTGCTGGGACTGACGCAGGAAAAAAGTAGTGAGCAATCAAGATGAAGTTCATCTAAGTCTCTGTCGTGTGACTTTGCCTGGATGAAAATGCGATGTGTTGCGACACACCCGACCGCGTGGGTCGGGAGTTAGCGAACGCGTCAAAGAAAAGAAGGCGTAAGCCAGAGAGAAGAGAGAGCAGTGCCAACTATTCAGCAGCTGGTCCGCAAGGGTCGCGTCGAGAAATCTTCGAAGACGACGACACCTGCACTCAAGGGAAGTCCGCAACGTCGCGGTGTCTGTACTCGTGTTTACACGACGACACCAAAGAAGCCGAACTCTGCACTTCGCAAAGTTGCGCGCGTTCGTCTGACAAGTGGAATGGAAGTAACTGCATACATCCCTGGTGAAGGACACAATCTGCAAGAGCACTCAATCGTTTTGGTTCGTGGTGGCCGTGTGAAGGATCTTCCTGGCGTTCGTTACAAGATCGTTCGCGGTTCACTCGACACTCAAGGTGTCAAAGATCGTAAGCAAGCCCGTTCCCGCTATGGCGCAAAGCGCGATAAGAAGTAAAGGGAGATAACAGAAGATGCCTCGTAAAGGTCCCGCTCCCAAGAAGCAGGTCATTGCTGATCCGGTCTATAACTCACCGGTTGTCACTGCACTGATCAATCGAGTTCTCACATCCGGTAAGCGATCGACTGCTGAAGCGATTGTCTACAACGCGATGGAAGGTTGCCGTTCAAAGGCCGAAGTTGATCCAGTGATCACACTCAAGCGCGCAATCGACAATGTAAAGCCATCTGTTGAAGTTCGCTCACGACGAGTCGGTGGCGCTACTTATCAGGTACCGGTTGAAGTGAAGGCTGCACGCGCGATGACACTTGCACTTCGTTGGTTGGTCGAGAACGCAAGCGATCGTCGCGAGAAGTCAATGGCAGAGCGCCTGACAAACGAGATCATCGACGCCAGCAATGGACTTGGCGCAGCAGTGAAGCGTCGCGAAGACACCCACAAGATGGCAGAGGCGAACAAGGCCTTTGCTCATTACCGCTGGTAATCCCGAGACCAACAAAGAATCAACCAGAGAACAACCTAGAGATTCAATAAGAAGAGAAGAAGAGGAAGAGAAGAAGTGGCAGCTATCGATACGGCAGTTGATCTCTCAACCGTCCGCAACATCGGCATCATGGCTCACATCGATGCCGGTAAGACGACGACCACTGAGCGAATCCTTTTCTACACCGGTATCAACTACACGCTCGGTGAAGTCCATGATGGCGCTGCGACTATGGACTGGATGGAACAAGAGCAAGAGCGCGGAATCACAATCACTTCGGCTGCGACTACATGCTTCTGGAAAGACCATCTAATCAACATCATCGATACCCCAGGTCACGTCGACTTTACTGTCGAGGTCGAGCGATCACTTCGCGTTCTTGATGGAGCGGTTGCAGTCTTCGATGGCGTCGCAGGTGTTGAGCCGCAATCAGAGACAGTCTGGCGCCAAGCAGATAAGTACAAAGTCCCAAGAATTTGTTTCGTCAACAAACTCGATCGAACTGGTGCATCCTTCGATCGCTGTGTGAGCATGATCAAGGATCGCCTTCGCGCGACTCCACTCGTACTTCAGATTCCAATCGGTGCCGAAGCTGATTTCGTCGGCGTCATCGACCTCATCCAGATGAAGGCACTTGTCTGGCCGGGTGAGACGAAGAAGGGCGAGGATTACCTCGTCGAAGAGATCCCTGCAAACCTCAAAGATGTTGCAGATAAGGCTCGACACGATTTGATCGAAACTCTTGCTGATAAAGATGACGCAGTAATGGAGAAATATCTCGAGGGACAAGAACTCTCGGAAGAAGAGATTATTGCTGGAATCCGTCGTGCGACTATTGCAGATAAGGCGACACCAGTTCTCACTGGTTCTGCTTTCAAAAACAAGGGCGTCCAACCGATGCTTGATGCAGTCGTTCGTTACCTGCCAAGCCCACTCGATGTCGAAGCAATCGTCGGAAGCAAGATGGGTAACTCTGCAGAAGAGATCGCCCGCAAGCCATCCGATAGCGAGCCATTCTCAGCGCTCGCCTTCAAGATCATGAGCGATCCACACCTTGGAAAGCTCACCTTCGTTCGCATCTATTCTGGAACCCTCACCGCAGGTACCGGCGTCCTTAACTCAACCAAGGACCGCAAGGAGCGCATCGGAAAGATCTATCAGATGCACGCCAATAAGCGTGAAGAGCGCGATACCGCAGGCGCCGGAATGATCATCGCTGTGATGGGTCTTAAGGACACCACCACAGGTGACACCCTCTGTGATCCAGATAAGCCGGTCATCCTCGAGTCGATGGAATTCCCAGATCCAGTTATCCACGTTGCGATCGAGCCGAAGACAAAGGGCGATCAAGAGAAACTTGGAACCGCGATCCAACGTCTTGCTGAAGAAGATCCAACATTCCATGTCCGATCAGATGAAGAGACCGGCCAGACCATCATCGGTGGAATGGGCGAGTTGCACCTTGAGATCCTCGTCGAAAA
>Ga0194117_10003954_pt1 | contig 14468 bp, 7 predicted proteins | sample TA2MahsurfametaG_FD_160579 | JGI IMG/M metagenome (GOLD analysis project Ga0194117, IMG submission 160579) | Freshwater microbial communities from Lake Tanganyika, Tanzania - TA2015009 Mahale N1 surface | ecosystem: Environmental > Aquatic > Freshwater > Lake | place: Tanzania: Lake Tanganyika...
AAAAGGATGGATGTGAGTGTGCCTGCAACCATGTAGATTTTTTCTTGACGATTACTGAATTTGAAGATGGATAGGAAAGTAACTGTTTCTATTGGTGGGAGTGGTTATTGATCTTAGTGGCTTTAGGTCTGTATGAGTGTTTGTTATTTTGACTCCATGTAATTGTGTTAAAGTTGACTATTATTAAAGTTTGCTGATATTAAAATAGGATAATCTATTATGAAATACCTCTCACAAAAAAATAAATCTAATCATCCCTTAATATTGATGCAATAGATTATCCTCCTTTTAATTTTAATATCTGCAATCAAAAAGTCACTATTTTACAATAATCGGTTATATCATACAAAATATCATTTACAATATGTAACGATTTTAAGGAGAAGATAAAAAATCAGATCTATCTGGAAAGCAAAAATTAATAAGAAATCAAGGTAAGAATAGAGTGAGACTTCAAAATCTCTTATCTCACTATAAAAAAATAAATTATATTTATTATTCCTTATAAAAACCCTATGGACATCATCACGAGCTACTACAATTCATAAGGCATCGTTTTCTCCATTGTTGGTCTCTCCATAGCTCCTCTCCTACCTCTTTTCTTTAATCAATACTTTAGAGGATTATAGTTCCTCCAGATGTGTTACATCTTTGCATTAACAATGAACACAAAATCCTTCTCGAGTTACCTGGGTACTGCAACTGTCGACTTCAATAAAAATATATTGACTTTCTGTACCAATGGTGACTTCGTCTGTTCAAATGGATTTAGATTATCGTTTTCAGTGATACTATTTGGTTTACTTTTTGTAACTTTTCTCTTCGTACAATTCAGGAAATGCTGTGGGAAGGCAGTTGAATACTAACCTGTTTATCGTACTCTCAAAGGATTTATCAAATGGATTTATGTGCCCTTAGTAACTAGTTCAACTTATACAATGCTGAATGCACTCAACTCAACTACTATTGACCTAACTACTATCCTTGGGCCTGCAATCGTTCTTGGAGTTTTGGCTTTATTGCCTTTCGGCCAGCTAATTGTGTTGAAATGTATCCAAAACAAAAACGCTAACATCTGGGTAAAATGGTTGGAATTTTTTGGTTACTTGCGATTACTAGCAACATCTATATTGATTGCATTATACATACAATATGCTAACGTCATTTATTTGCATTTAGTGATGATTATGGTGATTATCTATCCAATTCTGCATGCTTGGAAGGGAGATTTTAAGTATCCTGTTATGGAGAGAATCATCTTTATTTTGGGAGAAGCTGCCTTCTTATCACTATACTACCTCTTCAAATACGAAAAAGATAATTATATATACTCCTATAACCTTGACTTCTTCCTACTTGGAGCAGTACTTTTAATGGATACTATTTTATATTTTGTGAGAACAATAAGGCTAGTATGTTATGGATCCAATGAAGGAAAACCTAATACTACTAATAATCTCGTACAACCTGAAGGAGAAGTAGAGACAGCTGGCAAAATCGAACTCAGTTCAAGAGGAGTGGCCAAAGTAACTAAAGTTGAACATGATTCAACAGACTAGCTCAAAAATTCAAGAGATTTCATACAGGGAATCGGAAAGAAGACTCCTGCAAGTCCTCCTAAGAAGAAAAAATGAGATATAGTGATTTATTAGTTTATAATTAGAATATTAATTATGGAATTAATTATGGAAGGTAATTTTTAGAAAGTTTATTCTAAATAAAATTGAGGTAAAATCGTATACATCTCAATATAATATTTTCTTGCAGGATAAAACAAGGACAGAGCTGCATGTTAACTTTAAAAATAGATTCATTTATAAGATATAAAGAAGTCGAGTGAGATTGCGCTGTGTTCGTTTTGAATATTTTTAGAGTTGAAGACGTTGTATTTGCTTGGGTGATTAATATTTCAACTAATTTTTTTATAAGTTGTTATGGGATCATTCCGCTCTCAACCTGACTTGATCAAACACACCGTCACCAAAAACGGTGCACAAAATATCAGTTTTGCTGTCACCCACATGTGTGGTATACCACTTCTAATTCAGGATGGAGAATCTATATGGAAGACGCTCACATCAACTAATCACCGCTCAGCAACTCCAAGAACTCAATCTTTGGTGTTTTCGACGGACACGGAGGTACTTGTTTGCTTATTCAGGAGCTGAAGTGTCGACCTATGTGTAGCGCCACTTCATTAAGGAGCTCTAAAGCAATAAAAACTATCAAACTGGAAGATATTAGGATGCTCTCAAGGAAACTTTCCTTAAAATAGATGTTTTATTAGGATCGGAATAGGGAAAAAGGGAAATTATTGCTATCCAGAAATAAATGAGATAGAAAGACAATGGCCCTAAGTATGAAGAGGAGTCTCATGCAGGTTGTACCGCCAACGTCGTTCTCATTACTCCTGAATACATTTACTGTGCCAACGCAGGAGATTCAAGATCAGTCGCCTGCGTCAATGGCCAAGCTGTAGAACTTAGTAGAGATCATAAACCTTAAGATCCTATTGAATTATAAAGAATCACAAAGGCGGGAAGCAGTGTTTCATATGGTAGAGTAAATGGCGGGCTGAACTTGTCTCGTGCTTTAGGAGATCTATAGTACAAGAGAGCAGCTGTGCGTCCTGAGGAGCAGGCGATAACAGCTCTGCCTGACATATTAAAAATAAAAAATTAGAACCTAGATTTTATTATAATGGGATGTGATGGTATATGGTAAGTTAAATCAAATAGTGAGATGGTATAATGGATTAAAAAACGTATAGCCAGATAGATCCCTTCCCAAAGCATAGTGGAGTAGTTGTTAGAAGAATTAGTGTCAAAAGATAGTGGGAACCAATATGGTATGGACAACATGAGTGCCATTATGATAAGGTTCAGCAAGAAATGATTATCCTCTCAACAAATAAACATGCATATTATCAAATAAGTATAAAACTTTTTTAGCTACTTTTTTTGATTGGATGAAGTGGGAATTAAATTCTATTTGGTTCATTATATTTGGGTGGATTTATGTAAGTACCCTCCAAAAACGCTGATGCTAAAAATATTGTTATCACGGGCGGCAACTCAGGGATAGGTCTGTAAACTGCGAGAGAACTCTATTCCGATGGTCACTATATAATTATTGGCAGTAGGAACACAACAAGAAATGTTGAAGCTATCCAAGATATTATGAAATCTCGTCCCAATTCTAAAGGTTAAATTAGCAGTTACGAACTTGATTTGTCCAAAAGAAAATCAGTTGAAGCATTTGCTTAACATGTGAGTAATAAATTTAGTCATATTGACATTCTTCTCAACAATGCTGGCTTAATTTTGAATTAAAGACAGGAAAGCGAGTTGGGAGTGTAGATGACATATACAATCAACCACTTTGGTCACTTCTATTTGACTTACTTGCTGTTTAATAAAATCACCAAAAGCAAGTAGGCTAGAATCATTAATGTTTCTTCAACTGCACATTATCAAACTTCTGATTCCTTAACACTTGATCCGAGTTGTTCTAAGAGCTGGAGTTCTGTTGATAGCTATTGTAAGTCAAAACTTGCCAATGTAATGTTTACAACTGCTTTGGCTGATAGGCTGACCAAATTTAAGGATATCAAGACGGTTTGTTTGCATCCTGGTGTTGTGGATTCATAGTTTGGTAGAGGAAACTGTATGATTGACTGTTTTAGAAGATTGTGTTGCTGTATCTATGTAGACAATCAAGAGGGAGCTACAACTTCCCTATTTGTATCAAGAATAGAATTCGAGCAGTTACAAAGTGGAGCTTATTACGATAGTAATACAAGGATAAAAGAGATGAAGAATTTGGGGAGAGATCGAGGTGAGACTCAGAAATTGTGGTAGCTGAGTGAAAAGCTGTATCAAATCAAGTTCAACATTGAAAATTGATTTTCTTGTGCTTGTATTCAGAATCTAAAATACCATTATTAAGGTTAATATATTATGTTATAGACTGGTAAGTATAATCTAATTATTTTCAACTGCTTTTTTATAAATAGTCAATTAATGCTATGGACTGAGACAAACTATGAGATAAAAATCAATAAATGTTTCATCAGTTCTTTGGAAATGGGTGTCTCGGCTTATTTTGTTTAACTATTGTCTTTTTAAAATGATTTATCTTGTATTTTGATTATTTTTCTTAGTCCTGGCATTTGAATCTGTCTAAACAGTGACGTATATTTTTCATGCTTTTTTTAGTATCTTTTGGTTGAGATTATTAGCTTTTCGAGGATTAAGACTTCACGAGTTCTTATAATCCAACAATCTTAGGCTAAGTTTGTATAGATGGGTTTTACTAACACCTCCAGTTATATGCAAAGACTTAGCTCTTTTGATTTGGTTTCTCAATGTCCATGTGGTTATCTTACTATTTTTCATGATTGTTCTCGACCCAAAACTTGTCGTAAACACGGTTATATTCTTCATACGAGACCTATGTTTTGGAGGAAGCCGAAGTACTTCGACAGCTCTCTTCGTTCGGCTTGATTTTTTCAATAATGGACATGTCTTTCAGTTCAAATGTTTCATGCCTATTCTTTATTTATTGCTACCGTGCTTCAATTCGTTTAACTTTGCGAAAACTAAGCCAAGCTAAACCTGCCACGAGCAATAATTTAACTAAAGATAGTGTTTCCAAGTCCATCCCTTTTGTTTTATTTATAATTCTATTTATATTGTGAACTAATATCATTGATGGGCTATTTTTTTAGTTAGACTAGCTAACTACCCGAATTGCTTCTAGTCTATGATTTGTTCTTTAAGCGCGAGTTTTAAAAAGTTTATTATTTTACCACTGTCGCTTGGAGTAGTCGCGAGTACATATATTTGGTCCTTTCTTTAGATTATGATCTAGAAAGGTGTTATAAACTCTATAGGTTACCCATCTATCTGTAGGGGAACTATTTTGTTGTCTACTTTGGATTTTAGAACGAGGATGTGGCCTTGTCCAACTTGGAAAGGTTCATCTAAACCGACTTGAACTTGCCCCATATGTACAATATCTGTAAGTCCTAAAACTTCAAGCATGCCATCACTATGTGAATCTTTGGCAAAATTGAGTTTACTATTGGATTTCCAAAGTCCATTGACTCCTCCTCCCCAATGATTAATATTCAGCATAATGATGTTTTCATAGCCCTCGATATTGACTTCTTTTCCGTCAATCTACATTGTGAAGATAGAAGAAAGGTTTAGATTTTCATCTTTAGTCTTAAAAATGTCTAATGAGCCAATTTGAGTGTAAATGAGTTTGTTACTAAATTGAGAGAAGAATAACTGAGGATATTTCTATCTGATCTAATGGAAATGCTTGCATATCTTAGCGTCAAGTCCAATTCCCAAATAGTTATATATGGTAAATTCTCGGTTTTATTCACCACTGATAGTCATTTTCCAACGATCAAGCAACTCACTTTTACCCACAGAAAAGTACTATAAGAGGAGTTCACTTGCATTGATTTATTCATCCGCGCAGCTACCCCACCCTAAAGCTCTTGAGAGATCGTTGCCAGTTCCTAAAGGTATAATGGCAGCTGGTGGATTATTTTTGATCCATTTAGGGATAGTTTTGACGTAGTTTAGAACACTACAAATAGTACCATCTCCTCCTGCGATCAATAATACTACATTCGGTACATCTTCGAATATTTTGAGTTCTATTTAGAATCATATTTACTTTCTAGTCCTTAGTCCAGTATGGAAATGACTTGTAAAGGATTGAGAATACGATAAAATGCCTTAACAAAATTATTGCCAGCTTGTCCCCCTGATTTCTTGTTGATGAGGACTACTACAATTTGCTTGGAAGGATCACAGTTGATAATGATCTTGTTTTAGTCATCAGAATAGTTGTCTTAGCTTCCTGAAGTTTTATCTCTCATGCTTCTTTTGATACGATTCAGGGATTTGAAAGCGTTTGTTGCGAAATTTATGGAATTGCATTTGATTTAGGTGGGCTATAAAATGTGCTTGCGAAGTGGTCCAAAATCACATTCAATAGCTTATCCATTACAACTATTGTGTTTGAGTCTTCCGCACCATAAACAGGTATAATTTTAAATTCCATTGCATATCTAGGAGCATACTGAGCACTTGGCACTAGCTGTATAGCTGGACTGTCTCCATTGATGGTATATTTTAGTAGCATTGTTTTTAGCAACGATGTATTTACAGTCTGGTTTTCGAAGTTTTGTATACCTGAATAGATTGATGAATACCTGCAGATTTTATGTATGATGATTCCGCATTTTTTGCATTATAGTATATCCGAGAAAAGTCCGTTGGTGAGCTTGTTGCAGAGATAACAAAAATAGAAAGATTTTTGTTCTGATTTTTACCATTTATGTTTGGAAGACTTGAATTAATTCCGCATTATTTTATCCTATAGACTGATTTTGGCAAGAGTCTAGGGTTACAACATGAGGAAGCAGGCCACGACTGCCACCATTAACGCAACTATGATGGGCAAAGTGAAAATCATAGTTTCCATTATTATAATAAAGAGAGTAAATGTGTAGTTTATTCGATTAAAATTAAAACATAGCGAATCAAATCCGATTAAATGTCACCACCTCGCTACCTTACTTTGAACTGAACACGATTATGTTAGCATTTGAGTCATAGACGTAGGAAACAGCTGAGTTGAGGGCAGAAATGTAGACTTAGTCGTTTGATTTGGCGCAGCTTGTATTATTAGTAGAAACACTTCCTGTAATTTTTATGCTACCAGTGCTCTTCCCAGGCGTACTTACAGTGTATGTATGTTTTATTGTATTACATAGAGTGTAAGTCATTGTATTGTTAGTGATTGTAACTATAGATCGAGCTAAATCCCTTCGTTGTAAGACTAGCATGAGAGCTTGACCTGTAAATGGATTAACAGAGTTTATTTGAGGAGATGTAGGTGGAGTATTAACTATTTTAGAGTAGAGAGAATAGCCTGCATTTCCTGCTTGGTCATAAAACATAAGACTATAACCAGAAGATGTAGTTATAACTAGATATTTGTACATTTTAGATATACCTGATACATAAAGTTGGTCATCACTTCCTCCACAAGATTTGTTGGTCTGCGTGGCATTGCCTATGGTAATGAGTTGAGTTGTAGAGTTAATAGTGTATTGATAAGTGTATATGTTGCATCCACCATTCAGAGTGATAAATGTGCCATTAATCAGAAGATAGTAGTTTGTTTTGGGAAAAGAAATACCAAAAAGCGAGGATATCGTCCAATTTCCTACCAGATTGCTTACTGATACACCAGAATTAGTTGAAAGCCCAACAGGAGTTTTAGGAACACTAGGGGTAGCAATAGGAGTACTAGGGACAGTGGGAACAATAGGTGGTTTTGGAATACTTGGAGAGTTAGTATTAGTATTTACAGAAGGGGGAGTACTAGGTGAAGGCGTAGTGAAAATGGGTTTGTTAGAATCATAGGCACTACTATATACCATTTCAATCATTAAGCTAACATTTTTATCATAGAAATCTAAAATACCATTATTAAGTCTATAATATTTGACAGCATTGAGTGCCTGTATAAGATCTTGTGATGGACAGCTGTTTACAACTTGAGTGAGTAAAATTGTGTTTTTCCCTGAAGGAAAACTATAATTGTAGACTGAATATCCCTGACATAGAGTGATTTGAGTAGATGAAATTTGAACTGAGAGTGCTGTGCGTGTATTCCCATACTGGTTCATACTCCAGACACCGCTTATATCGACCACTTTTTTTTGTACTTTTCTTTTGAAGCTGTACACTGTTTTTCCAAAAGGATCATTAAAATTGAGGATATCAATAAAAATCTGAAAGTAGAAAACATTCGAAAGTCCCTTGAAAATGACATCAAGTGGATTGATACTCAATTTACTGCAATCGTTATCTGGAATGTCGCTGATGTAATATGTGCTTCGGTTTATAAAAAGCTGATTTTATGTGAATTGGCTTTGTATTAGCATTTGATTGCAACCTCTAAAGGTTAGTTTTTGAAGTACACTTTGATCCTTGAACACGTAATCTGATATTTAGAGTGTCACTGAAGGACCAACTTAAGGGACTTTAGGATTGCTTATTAGACTCCAATTTCCTTGGAGAGTGAAGGAGAAGACCGTGATTTTTATGATGAGGAGTGTGGCCAATGATATGGGGTGCATGTTTTTGTCTATTATAAAGCTATGAGCCGACGAAAAAACACAAATATATAACTGGAATTACTTAAAATTTATAATATGGACAGTGTTTTATGATCAAACGTGATAGTGGTAGGGATTGGAATATTGTTTGATTTATTTCCACTGCTAGTACTTTGCCTAATCATCCAAATACTATCTCTTGCCTCTTAATTGGAGCATTTATTTGCAAAAAATGTTTCGGCGTTCGCGTCCGCTTCCTGCTAAGACTTTTTCTATCAATTTCGAGCCGATGTCTTGAGTTGAAAGTAAGTATGCTTGGTAGAGAAGAAGGCTTTGTCTTTTGTTGAAATTTTTGGCCATCATTTATACTTCCGCTTATTTCAAAGGAACATAAGCTAGAATGGTAGTCAAACAGAGCAAAACTTACTTATAAATCATTGATTGCTCATCGTACTGTATGATTTTGGCTAGGAAACGTTCGTAGAACTTTTCTGAGACAAACAAGAAGTTTCCAGGCCTATTAGTGATAATTTTTAATATATCCGCTTGTCTTTTGACTGGTAGTTTAGGTATCTGTTACATAATACAATCTAAAATCCTCTCAAAATCAGCAATATCATCATATTTATTCGAGATAAGATTGCGAATAGAGTCATCCAACTGTTTAAAATCAACAGAGAGTTAGAGTTTGCATTAAAATAGTCTAAATACTAACTCCAGAAGACTGATGATACTATTAACTTTTTACTGAGTTTAGTAAAACTGGCAGTAAGAAATGATCGCATTAGTGGAAATACTGTAAGTAGCTTTTATTAACTAGTTTTTTATTCTGAGAGCCTAGTCCCCTTCATTCGGTTGATTTATCACCTCAATGTATCCTTTTAAGGTATTTCTGAGGAACAAGTTGAAAGTTTAGGTGTTGAGCATGTAAGTCTACTGGCATTGTAGTTTTTGTAGATGATTTTTGGCTAATTAGCTCTGTAAATCGATTATACGGAAATGCTATGCTTGCTTTGGCGTAATCATATATTTTTCAGGAAGAGAAATAATTGAGCTAATGATAGTATTGATAAATGAATGACTTATTTCTAACCTTTAAGTGAGAATAAACTCAGCCGTTTTTGTGTACTTTGAGTATTTTTATTCATTAATGGAGACCAACAGTTGTGAAGCTCTTGATACTTTTTATTTGTTTTGGATCAAATACTAAAGATAATTTGCAATAAATGATAACTTTTCTTTTTATCCAGTCTTGGACAATAGCATGTTTAGTTTCTTAAAAACAGTTCCTGAACCTTTGTAAATGATTTCACTTATGACCTTTATAGAAAACTTTTAGGATTCTGCTTTAGATTAAGCACTTAACTTTTACCCATGTCTTTCATAAGCATCAAGAATATTTGCCATGTAGATAAAATATAGTGATTGATTGTCATAACCTTACAAGTTGACTAGCATATTTTCTACATCTTGACGAGTTGTTTTGAAGAAGTGGAAATCGTAAGAAGATGCATCTCGGTCGAATAGATACTTGAAAAACCTTTATCCAAAATAAAGCTAGTATCTATCAAAATGCAGATTTCTGAGTAAAGTAGACACATAGCAGCCTTCTAAATTTTTAATAGCAATTTCGCTTAAATCATGTTTTTTACCTTGTACCATTGACATAACTTCTTCAATTGAGGCTGCCATATCAGTATGAAACTGTTTTAGTACTTTTTTACCTACTCCTGGATTATCTAGCAGAAATGCGAAACTATCTCTCACGATTTAATCATATAGAGTTGATTTAATCACAGATTTGGTTGTATATATTGTGTAAGGAGCTTGTTTTTTAAGCACTTGCCTGTTTGCTATTCTCGAATCGTTAAGGTGTTACTATCTTAGATAACCTGTTTCGAACAACTAGATTATTTCTTTAGGTTTAGAGTATTTTTATGAGCTGCAAACTTGGTTTTAATACACTTTAACAGATTGTCTTAGTTTTTTTATGCAGAATGAGTAAGCAAAAATAGAAAGTCTTCTTACAATCCTGATTGGAGATAAAATTAAGGATTAAAGTTATTTAAGATAGTTTCTAATATGTCCTAAATATTCCTCGAGAGAAGTTTCTCGTTTTCCATCCTTCAAGATAATGAGAATCGTAATAATCCAAATCAATTAATTTTTCTATTTACTAGTGTACTCTCTCAGTTTCTACTAAACAGGTCCTATCAATACTTCTTTATGCATTATTTTTAAAAATCTATCAAAGGATTTAAGTGAATGTTCTTTTATCTTGATTTTTTAAGACTGAATCAAAGGTAAGTAAGCTTTGATGATTGCTACAATCTGATCTGTATCAAAGATGTATCCTGTTGTAAAAAAATCACCAAGTAAGGATAGAACTTTCTAATAGTAAAATCTTGAGTTTATATTATGCTCAAGAAGAGAAACTAAAATCACAGCTTCTTCTTTGAGTGTTTGACTTTTTTTGACAAGAATCTTATTGATGAAAGCACTTTTTTAGTTGCCAGGTGCAACGAGTAAAATTTTTAGCGGTTCTTAAATTGTTTAGATACTCACTGCTTCTTTGTATTTGTTAAGAAGCAATGAAAAATGAGCTATTCTGGCTTTAGTAAGAAAGATATTGCTCGTGTAATTAAGATTGTTCTAGCCAGGTAGTTATTCTTTTGAGTTCTTTTTTGTATATTTACGGAGAATATCTTTTTAGAGTCTAATTTGATGTCTATACATGAAAAATACCTCATTTTATAAAATGTCTGTTATATTTTGCATGATGTTATGGTCATGTAAGAAAATCTAATTGTAGACCAAAGTATCGAGAATGTTTATAAATTTCGGATTGAAGACGAATGACTAACGTGTATAGGGAGCAGGTTTGTAATCGATCGTATTTGTTTTGGGATTGTATTACTCAAATTAATGATAGAGGTTCTAAGTTATTATCTTAAATATTTAAAGTAGTTCATTTATAGTCTTTCGTTTTTATACTTTCATATTCTTAAATGTACTCTCCTTGGAATTATATATTTGTAACACAAGTTCTTAATATTTTAGTGATTTGAGCTGTTTCTAGTCAAATTACTTCAACTCTTAATGGATTTAATCAAGCAATTAGAAGGTGTAATTGTAGACATGCATGATCTTTTCTCTGGCAAACTCAGGCGTGGGTTGCTGTGTGAGAGCAAAAGTTGGTTTTTTGTCCAAATAATCTAGTTCTGAAGAAAGTGGCTAGAAGTTGAGATTGTAATTGGTTAAGTTGATCAAGCATTGTCTTAGAAATTTATAATTATTCTTTTTGCTATATTTTCTTACTAAAGTTTTAATGGTTTGGATGTTCATCTAAATACTTAGTATCAAATTCACATTTATGTCCAGATTTAAATTTTCCTCTGTTTCTATGTTTCTATTGTCAATCATTTATTTTAGAGACTGTTAAAAGTTTTTGCTAGGTGATACTCCAGAATGGAAAATAGTGATCAAAAATTTATTGCCATTTTATATGATTTGTTCTTATATCTCACGGATAACTCTTTTTTTGAAGAAAGGGTGAGAGTTTGATATTAGATCAAGGATATATCTATCAACTGTTGACATAGTCAAGGCATCATAGTGTTAGCTTTAGCTGAATAGTCTTTTAAGGCATTCAAAGACAAGCTCACTATAATTCTAGTAAAATAGATCATGTTTTTGTCCAAATTTTTTTTAGAATGATTACTTTGATTGGTCCGATACTTTCTCCATATCTTTTTAATCTAGCAAGGGTATCTTCTGAACAAAAGTGGCGATTATCTACCAAACATCTGTAATCCTTCGATTTTGCTGTACTTTATTCAAAGTTTTGAATATATTTTACAGAAAAGTAGGTGAAGATACCATTTATTTGGAAAATAAAAATTTGGCAATGTGTTTGATATTACTTATCAACCCTTACTCATTGATCTGAGGAATGTTTCCAGCTTTTTCAAGTATATCCAAGGATAGTGGTATAAATTAAGGAAAGAATTTAAAAGTTTACTTTAGTAATCTGTTCACTATTTTTTTACTGTTAACATAGAAAATATCTTAGAGGTGCTATCTAATGAACTACTTGAAAGCAAGCTTGATTTATTCAGTTATTTGATTTTTAAGTAGTGTCTAGAGTTTTTATATTTTGTTTTGGATACTGTTGGCCTTTTAAAAAGGGTTATCTTATATTTATAGTTCAATGTTCATTAGTTTTTACATTTTGTTTTATTGTTCATCCTCTTCACTATCATTTTATTACTCATCTTCGGACTCACTCTCCTCTTATTATTCTGGTTTTTACTCGTTTTTGTTGATAGATTTTTTTCTTTATTAAACTCCAACTGTCTAAGCACTTTACTACTGTTATTTCTATTTTTCTCTCAACTCATTTTTCAAACGTTTTTATTCTTTGGCTTTCAATTTTACTAGTTTTTATTTTGTGTTCTATTACATCTCCACTCTCTTTGAAAGTCCTATAAGTAAAATACACAAAAATCTAAGTGGTTTTTTGGAGTCTTAAAAAGGTCGAATGAAATTTTTGGTGAGTTGGAATACTTGCTTAAGAAGATTGATGGAATACGTATTACAACTTCCAATAATTTTGTACAAAAGATTAGCAGTATGTGTACTAAATTTCGACTAAATGGAGTCTTTCTTTTCTGAACTAGGAGTAGCAAGAGAGTAGAGCAGTATTTTGCTCAACTCGGTGTGTATATGTTGTGGAATGATACTTTGATGATTTTTGACTGCATTTAGATACATAATGAGAAGATCGCTAGCTTTAATCTGATTGAGATGATAGAGTTCCAGCAATCTTTACAGATAAGAAATTACAATTTCTTTGGGTGTTTTCACAGTGATATTGGCAAAGCTGCTAATAAATCCACAGAGATTGTCAGCATATAATGAATGTCTTTCGATAAAATAGTTCACAACTTTGAGGGCATTATCAGTAACGTATAGATGTCGAATTATTTTTAGAAAGTCGCACAAATCGTTATACAATCGGACACTGGATAGCTATGGATATTTTTAGAGTAATCTCTACCAAACTTAGTTCCATTTGAGTTGATAATCATCGAGATTAGTTTTGGTAAGTTTTAGTAGTCTAAGCTATACACTATTATTGGCGTTTAAGAAATAGAAATTATTGACATTTCTCTCTACCAAATCTAGATAGTTGATGAGATACATTTATAGATGTGCTGTTTGTCTTTAGTTTTGAGATTTTTATGATCCTTGGCTGCATGTAATTCTGACTATAGCTTGATGGCTAAATTGGGGTGATGGTTGGCTTTAAGGTTCTAGAAAGATTGATTAATTCTGGTAAGATAGGAGTCATAGGCCTATTTATTTTTATCTTTGAGATCGATAAAATTCTTCAAGTACTACGTTTTCATATTTAAAAAGTTTTCAAATAATTAAGTTAGGATAATTAAGATTGATCCATCAGAAAATCTAATTTTATATGGTCCTGTCAGAATTATTTTTAAATCATTTTTCGCTATTATTGATTCTACTAATGTTTGGGCTTAAGCTAAATATAAATGTTTTGTTTATGTTGGAGTTTAGGGTTGCTAGCTTAGAATTGTATAAAATAAGCTATAATAAAGAATAAAAAACAAATAGCAGAATAAAACTTCACCAAAGTTATCGATGGACTGTTTGTCAGCTATCAGACTGTTCCACATGTACTTTATTATAAACTTAGGACCTTATCTTTTTGAGTGGCAACAAAATTATCTAAATGCTTGGATGGGCAGCTTTCTCTCCCACTATCAATTCTAATAAATTGGGAATAAATTGAAATTGAAGAGTATCAATTACAGGCAAATTTACATGGGTGAAATTCCCACTTTTTTAGTAACTCTAACAAGGCTTTGACTTTCTTGAAACAGTACATGATTAGATGCTTTGTGGCTTAATCTAAAGCTAAAGTGCTATTGAAACTTAATTTGGATCTTGGCTTTTACTGCCAGCTGAAATTATTACAGCAAAGTAAGTGATGGCGAATTATATTGACTAGTTTCAGCTAGTAAATATTTTGAGTATTTTCAGCTAGTAAATATTTATAACTAGTCAGACTAATTAACATTCATAATTAATATGCAAAAAGAGCGCCAAAATTAAAAAAAAAAAGTTTCAGTCTCTTTAATTTCTTCTAAGTTTAGAAAAAAGCTACAAAAGAAGAGATCGTAAGTTTTCTATGATTAAGACAGACCAATACTTAAAAAAACTCTAATAAGCCTTCTATATACTTTATGATGAGGAGAAAAGAGCATAGTATGAAGAAACAGGTAAATAT
>Ga0194117_10003957_pt1 | contig 14464 bp, 9 predicted proteins | sample TA2MahsurfametaG_FD_160579 | JGI IMG/M metagenome (GOLD analysis project Ga0194117, IMG submission 160579) | Freshwater microbial communities from Lake Tanganyika, Tanzania - TA2015009 Mahale N1 surface | ecosystem: Environmental > Aquatic > Freshwater > Lake | place: Tanzania: Lake Tanganyika...
AAATAACGTGCATGGCAAGCGCACCGAGTCGGTGGTTAGCATCGCCGACGTGGTGGAAACCGTGAGCGAATTGGCGCCGCAAATCGGGTCCGAAACCACGCGAAGAGCGGTGCTGGAGAACTTGAGCGGGACCGGCGCCGCTAAAAGGACGCTGGAGGCTCGCATAAAAAAGGCGGTAGAGCTCGGACACCTGCGCGAAGGTAAGAAGCGGGGAAGCATAAGGTTAGGGCACAAACCGCTGACCAAATGACGCTCGCTCGCGCAAAGTTCGCGCAATGTTTGGCGCATGCGCGAAACCCGCATGAAGCGTAATTCGCGCACGCGCAGAGACCCTTAATGGGTCTGCGCATGCGCGAATTCAAGCTCGGTCGTCAACGGGGCGTGAGATGGTACCATTTGCCCACATCTCCGCATCAAAAGGGGAAAGGGAGTTTTAACTCACCGACTGCCACCGAAGAAACACCTCCCAAGGCCACGTTTGCTGCCCCTTCCAGCCGCTCAACCTCCCGGTTCTATTCCGCGCAGGGGCAGACTAGCAAAATGGCCTTAAAACGCACGCGGCGGCGCCTTTTCGGGCATTATTCCCAGTCGACCCACGCGTTTAACGGTGAATCATTCCTAGGCTACGGGTCGACGAGTCGCCAAGTGCCACTGAGGCTTTTGTGTCGCAAGAAGCGGGTAACGCGATTTTCGTTCTCTGGCCACCCCTCCCGGATCCGATCCCCCTGAAGATCCAGTTTCCTATCGGTAGGGCGAAACTGGCGGCGGAAGCGCCTACGGGCCCGCGGAAGCCTTTACCGCGTCGGTCTCGAAGCGGGCGAGGTTCCCGTTCACGACCTCACGGATCTCGTCGAGGATGGCCGCGCCCTCGATCCCAAGTTCCGCCGCGTCTTTTCCGAGGCAGCGGCTCGGCAGCTCCACCTCCAGCTTCAACCGCAGCAGCAGATCGAGCTTTTGACACAGTAGGCCGAGCATCTCCCGGACGGTCTCGCGGGCGACCACGGCCTCTTCTTCCCGGCGGTTTTTGGCGCGGGCTAGGTGGATTTGCTCCCGCAGCAGCTCGGCCTTGAGCTCGTTCAGCGTGGCGTTGCCCGCCCGGGCCAAGCCCAGCCGGTCGACGAACCCGCGCCATTCCTCGACGTTCCAGCCCTCCGGCGCGCCTTTGAGCTTCCGGTAAAGGCGGAGCGACTCGGTCGACAGGTTGAGCGCCGCGGCCAGCGCGCGGGGCGTTTCGGGTTGGGCGTCATCGGTCATTGTGGACCAAGGTTCGTCAAAACTTCAGCCCGGAAAAAACTCCCTAGGTCCGGCAACCCGCTTCGCTCCTCGGCCGGAAAAAGATTCCTTACCCCCCGCCCTCCGCCGGACTTCCCGCCCGGTCTGCCGTATCCGCGGCCACGCGACGAGCCGATCCGGTACCGGGCCGAGGTGATGGAGCCGGGCGAGGACTTCGACCAAACGGGCTTCGAGCTGCCGGCGGCGCCGCAAGTCACGCCGGCGGACGCCGGGCAGGGCGAACTGTTCGGCGAGGACTATTCCCAGCCTGATGCCAACGATGCCGAGCCGGTCTTCTGGCCGGCAGCCGATGGCAGGCAGGACTTCGCTACCGACGATGGCATGCAGCCGGACGCGCCGGAGTGATCCGAAAGAAGCCTCGCGCCTTGACCGCGAGTCAGGCGGAGCTTTGACTACGCGCATCGTGGAGTTTGCAGCCAGTCCCTCCTGGCGCCCGTTGCGCCCAACGTTCCGGTTGATGTCCGCCGCGCGCATCCAATCGCCCCGCGAGAACTGACGCCAACCTCCCTTTTTTCGGCGTGGCAGTGACAGTCTGGGGCCCGCAGAAAGGACCCCGGCCTCTCCGGCCGCTCCGACTTTCCCCAAACCAACCCCCATGGCCCTCATGCCCTCCTCGACCCGTAAGACGCAACCTCTTGTTTACCCGAAGCCCGGCAATCGACCGCGGCGGAGGTTCGCGCCTCTGCTCGGGGCATTCTGCGCCCTACCCTCGCTGGTGCCGGCGCAGGCGGTACCGGCGGCGCCCATGGCGGACGAGACCGTGTTTCTGGATCCGTTCCAGGTGACCACATCGACAAACGAGGGCTACTTGCCATCGCAGTCCACCGCCTCGGGCCGCATCGCCCAGCGGCTGGAAAACATACCGCAGAACATCGGCGTGGTGAACGCGCGCTTCCTCGATGAGATCGGCGCTATCAACGTTGTGGACAGCCTGCGCTTCGTCGCCGGCGTCTCGGCGAACAACGACGAGCGCAACCAGTCGAACGGGGTTTCGATCCGGGGCTTCGGCCTCACCTCGCTCCGCCGCAACGGCGAGAACGCCGGCGCCGGCACTTCGCCGATGGCCGAGGCCGTCGAACAGTACGAGGTCGTGAAGGGCCCCGCTGGCGTCCTGTACGGCGCGAGCGCCCCGGGCGGACTCGTCAATGTCGTCACCAAATCCCCTCGCTTCACGCCGGGAGTCAGCCTCACGGCGCGCAGTTTCGGCCTGAGCGGCTTCGGAGGCTACAGCACGTCGGTCGACTCCACGGGGCCGTAGCCGTTCCTGCGCAAAAAGGACGGCGCGCCCACCGCGGCCTACCGCCTGGTGCTGGTACACGAGCGCCGGAAGGAATTCCGGATGAACGACGACCACTGGAACCGGGACGGTTTCTTCGCGAAGACGAATTGGGCACCAGTGAAGGGTCTCCGCATCTCTGCGGAATGGGAGCGACTGCAGTCCGAGTTCAATGTCCCGACCGCGCTCCAAACCCGCCAGGAAGAGATTGTGGGCGCGCCGATCGACCCCCGTAATCCGGCGGGCCTGAAGAAGACCGCGCGCGACGTCCGCCTGCCCGACACCTACCTACCGGTCGGTTGGACCTCCTTCTCCGCGAACGCCGTGCGCAAGAACTACGACGATTACATCCAAGGCTCCTTGAGTTATACCCGCGATACCGCGCGCTGGGGCTCGTGGACGGGGCGCGTGTTCGTGAGCTACCTCGCGCATTACGACGTGCGTTTCCGGTCCAACGGCAATCCCCCGCTCCCGGTCGTGCAGGCCGATCTCGGCAAGGTGGTTAACTTCGATCAGCGGGTCACGCAGGCCGACATTGACCGCGGCCGTCTCTGGGTGCCGACGAGGACCTTCGACCGAACGCAGTTCATGAACAACTCGATCCTGAGCTCGCAGTGGGACCTGACCGGCCAGTTCAAGACCGGGCCCCTCAGCCACACCCTGCTGCTTGGCACCGAGCAGCCGTGGGGCCAGACCAACAAGCGCGGACCGAGCGGCGGCACCATCCGTACCCAGGAAGTGCGGATCGCCTACGCCGGTGCCGCCGGAACGGCGCTCGCGATTTGGGCCGACAGCCCGGACCTGCGGCCTATCCCCGCGAATTTCGACGACCTCCGCCACCCCGTAACGAATCCGGGCGGTGCGATCACGACCTCGGTGGTGGGAAACCCGATGCAGTACGACGGTTTCGAGCCGAAAATCCCCTTCCTGCAATACCGTCCGGCCACCTACTACTTCGGCGATGACATCGCCGCGTTCAGCGACCGCGTGCATTTCACTTACGGCGCGCGGCACGACGAACTCACCGCGGTGGTCGGAGGTCTCGGCACCCAAACCTTCTCCCGCTGGACCTACCGCTACGGCGCACTGGTCAAGCTCGCGAGCTGGGCGCACCTCTACGCGAGCCACAGCGAGTCATTCCTCCCCAACGACCAAGGCCCAGCCAGCGCGCTCGGGCGCATCGTTCCCCCGCAGGATGGCGTGCAGGATGAGATCGGCGTCCGGTCCTATTTCCTCGACCGGCGGATCACGACGTTGGTCTCCGCGTTCACGATCGAGAACAAGAACATCATCGTGACGAACATCTTTGCCGGAGCGACCGCACCGGCGAACGAGCGCTACACCTTCGTCGACGGCACGCGCGTGGAGGGACTGGAATTCTCCGCCACGCTCAATCTCTCCGCCGAAACGCAGGCGATCGCGAACTTCGCCCGCCTGGATGGCTCAAGCACGCCCACCCCGGCGCAACGACAGGCCACCCCGAATCTCGCGTCCGTTCCCCTGCTCAACGTCCCCCGCGATTCTTACTCCCTGTTCGTCCGCTGGGCGCCGCGGCGTTTCGCCGGACTGCACGTGCGCACGGGCTACCGCTGGGTTTCCGAACGCGGCGGCGGCGCCGCCGGCTCCCTGCCGTCCTATTACATGCCGGGCTACGGGATCATCGACGTGGGCGCCGGATATGCCCGCGGCAAGTGGAACTTCGACCTCAACGTCCGCAACGCGCTCGACGCCTACGCCTTCCGTTCCGGCGTCACCGCCCGGCTGCTCTACGCCGAGAAGCCCGTGCACGCGACATTCACGGTGCGTACGCGGCTGTGAAGCGCTGATCGTCTAAAAAAACGCCGCCGCCGCGTTGTATGAGCCCCCGCCCGAACTCGATTCGTCCGGCACGCCGTCCGTGGCCATGGCTGGCGCAGCTGCTGGCCGCGCTGCTCCCGCTGAGCGGCGCGGAACGCGCATCGCCCGGTGCGGCCCGCCCGCCGAACATCGTGCTCCTGCTCGCCGACGACCTTGGTTACGGCGACATCGGCGCCAATGGAGGCTCCGTGGTCCGCACGCCAGCCGTCGACCGGCTGGCGGCGGAAGGCCAGCGCTGGACGGACTTCTACGCCGCCGGCTGCGTCTGCGTGCCAAGTCGCCTCGGGCTGATGACCGGTAAATACGCGGCTCGCATCCACGGTGAAAAGCGCATCCCGCCGATCCTGCCCGCGGATGAGGTTACCCTCGCGGAGACGCTCAAGGCGGCTGGCTACCGGACCGCGCTCGTCGGCAAATGGCACCTCGGCATGGAGCACGGCAGCCACCCCCTAGATCAGGGCTTCGACCACTTCTTCGGCACGCCCTCGAGCAACGACCATTTTCCGCGCGCCGGCCGGCCGCACACCTATGAGAACTATCGCGACGCTGTCTCCGCCGACTATGCTGTCCCGCTCATCCGCGAGCGCCGGATCATCGAGCGCCCCGCGGATCAGACCACGCTAACCCGCCGCTACACCGAGGAGGCGATCCAATGGATGCGGTCCGATCCAGCGCGGCCTTTCCTGCTCTACCTCGCCTACAACGCGCCGCACGTTCCCCTCTTCGCCTCGGCCGCCTTCGCCGGGCGCAGCGCGAGGGGCCAATACGGCGACGCGGTGGAGGAACTGGACTGGTCGGTGGGCGAGATCACGCGGGCGCTGGAGGAGTCTGGCCAGACGCGCGACACGCTGGTGATGTTCTCGAGCGACAACGGACCTTGGACGCTTTTCCGCGACCTCGGTGGCAGCGCCGCTCCGTATCGCAACGGGAAAGGCACCGGCTGGGAGGGCGCGTTCCGCGTGCCGTTCATCGTCCGCTGGCCGGGCCGGATCGCCCCGGGCGTCACCGCCGAGTTCGGCACTGGAATCGATCTCCACGCCACCCTTGCGGGCCTAGCGGGTGTGCGGCCCGCGCCGGGTGCGGCCACCGACTCCCTTGACCTCGGTCCCGTCTGGTTCGGGCGCGGCCGCAGCCCTCGCCGCGAATGGTTCTACCAGCACGAGTCGGGCGAGTTCTGGGCAGTGCGCCGCGACCACCTCAAGGCGCATTTCCGCAGCGCTCCCGAGCATCGCGCCACCTCCTCGCTCCACGCGCCCCCGCTGCTCTTCGACGTTGCGGCCGACCCCGCCGAGACGGTCGACCTGTCTTCCGAGCGACCCGCGGCGGTCGCGGCGGCCACCGCGCGCCTGGCCGAATTCCGCGCGGAAATCGCGGCCTCTCAGGCCGCGGTGCCAGCCGAACTGAAAAACCCGAATTACCGGATCACCGAATTGCAGGGCATCGGGCATGATCCAGCCATCGACCGGCAGGACCCGAGCAACGTCATCAAGGTCGGCGACCTTTACCACGTGTGGTTCACGCAGCGCCCGGCCGGCGTCCATCCGTACGCCTCCACCGTCTACCACGCCAGTTCCCGCGACGGCTTCCGTTGGGACGTCACCGGCGAGGCGGTCGGCAAGGGAGGCATGGGCGAGTGGGACAGCTTCGGTGCGATCACCCCCTACGTCGCCGTCCACGGCGGGAAATACTACATCTACTACACCGGCACCAACGGCGATCGCCCCTGGGACAACGCGACCACGCGGCGGCACATCGGGGTCGCGGTTTCCGACCATCCCACGGGCCCGTGGCGGAAGTTCGCAGGCAACCCGGTCCTGAGTCCAAGTCCGGAAGGAGCGTGGGACTCACTGGTGATCGACGACGCCCATCTCATACGCCGCGAAGGACGCTGGTGGATGTATTACAAGGGCCGGACCGCGCGCGAGACCGGCGCGCAAACCAAGTGGGGCCTTGCCCTCGCCGATTCCCCCACGGGTCCATTTGTCAAATCAGGCCCGGGACCGATTTTCCCCAGCGGCCACACCGTTTGCGTCTGGCCGCATCGCGGCGGCGTCGCGGCGCTGGTCGACCACGCCGGCCCCGAGCGCTACACGGTGCAATGGTCCCCGAATGGCGTCGATTTCACGCGCGCCGCCGAGGTGCCGCTCATCCACACGGGTTGCGGCCCCTTCGACCCCGACGCGTTCTCCGACACGGGCTACGGCCGCGGGGCGACGTGGGGTGTCGCGCAGCTGAACGTCGGGAAAAACCTCTGCATTGTGCGGTTCGACCTCGACTGCCTCGTGCCCGGCACCACCGGTCGGTGACGCAAGGACTCAACCGGGTAACGGAGATCATGCCGCGCCTGACACGGGTGCTCTGGCGCGGCTACTCAGTGTTTGGCACACTCGAAACGGTCGACGACCTTGCCGGTGTCATGGAGGAGTTTCCTATCAGCCGCCGCCCCAGAATCGGATTTTGGCCGGGACCGGAAGAAACTGCCCGCATGTTGAGCCGGAACATCTTACAAATGCTGTTTCTTAGGAGGAGTAAAAGTCAACCGCGCAGAGGTCGCGCGCATGGCGACGGCGGCGCTGCGGGGAAAGAGCAGGCGAGAATAGGGCGTTCGTGGAGGGGCGGTCTCCGTACCGCCCTGCCCAGGCCGGTGCGGAGACCGCCCCTCCAATAATGACGCGGTCGACAGTATCGTCCGCCGTCCGTGCTTGCTGGAGCGGTGCGATTGGTATTCCGTGTCGGGGCATGATACTCCGACTCACTGGAATCCTGATGGTGGGAGCGTTGGCCTTGGTGCAGACCGCAGGTGCGGCCGAGGCCGCACAGGATTACTCGAGCGACAAGAAAGCGGCCGAGGAGCCGAAGCCGGCCAAGGAGGAGGTCAAACCGCAGTACAAGCACGGTGAAATTCTGATACCTGCGTCCAGCGCGGACGAGGCGACGCGCCCCACTGTGGCGCCGGAACTTGCCGAGGCCTATTTGCGGGATGGGGCTCTCGCTTGGAGTCGTGATCGGAGCTGTGTGGCCTGTCACACCACGGGAACCTATCTGGTGACGCGGCCTTCGCTGACGGCGCAGATGGGGCGCCCGCTGGATGAGATTCGCGACCTCTACGTTGCGCAGCTCCGCAAGAAGGAGACGACAGCGCGCGATCTGTTGCAAAAGTCCACCCAGCCTGGGCAAGTTGTCTATATTGCGGCCGGCCTGGCGGAATGGGACGTTCATGTCACAAAGCGGCTTTCGCCGGAGACCGGGGAGGCCCTTGCCTTGATGCTCGAGATTCAGCTTCCCGAAGGAGGATGGGCGAATCCGCCCTGCTGGCCGCCATTTGAATCGGATGCCTACCATCTGGCAACACAGGCGGCGATGGCGCTTGCCGCGGCTCCCGACTGGGTCGCACAGGCGAATGAATCGCAGCGGGCGAGCATCAATCGGTTGAAGGCCTACCTGCGCAACACGCCGCTGCCGCACGATTACGCCCGTACGCTCCTGCTGTGGGCTGCCGCGCGCATGCCGGATCTGATTACCGCCGAAAAGAAGGACGAATTGATCGCGATGCTGTCGCGTCACCAGCGGACCGATGGAGGCTGGTCGATCCGGACATTTGCCGAGCCCGAGGCTTGGGGCAATGGCTTGCGGGCCGAAAGACTTCGCACGGAACCGGACTTCGCCTCGCCGGCGAGCGATGGTCACCAGACCGGGCTGGCGATTGTCGTGCTGCGCGAAGCCGGAGTGCCGATGACCGATCCGCGGATTCGGCGTGGAATCGCGTGGCTGAAGGAAAATCAGCGGGAATCGGGACGGTGGTGGACGCGTTCCCTCAACACCGACAAGCAGCATTTCATCAACTACAGTGGCACCGCCTATCCGTTGATGGCGCTCGCCCTGTGCGGCGAACTCGGATAAACCCCTCCCGGATCCGATCCCCTTGAAAATCCAGTTTCCTTTCAGTCAAAGGAAACGCCGATTTCGCCGCAGCAACAAGAGTCCGATGTTGCAAACACGCAACGCGGTACCTTGATTCACGCCGCAGTTGCCGCCGTATCCCCCTTGCTGGCGGCGCCGGCTCCACGTCACGTCACGCTCGCGGTCCGCCTCTCCGCCCGGTGCCACCCCTCCCGTTTTTTCCATGAAACAAATTCCGCTTGGGTCTACTTGCGCGCTTTTCTTTGTGGTTGGCATCGCGCTGTCGGGCTTTGCCCCGACTCCCGTCCCTGCGGCGGACGCCATGTCAGGTTCGGCCCAATCGACGGGCACCATTGCTGGCCGCGTGGGCAACGCCGCGACGAAGTCCTACCTGGAGGGCGCCGTGGTCGAGCTGGTCGGGACCGGCCGCACCGTGGTCACGGATCGCGACGGGGCCTACCAGTTCACGGGCGTGGCTGCGGGGTCCGCGGCGCTGTCGTATTCGTTCACCGGGTTGGATGCGCAGCAGGTGACGGTGTCCGTCGGGGCGGGCCAGCGCGTCGTGCGCGACGTCGAACTGACGTCCGCGATCTACCAACTGGAGAAGTTCACGGTGGCCGGTGAACGCGAGGGCACGGCGAAGGCGGAGACGCTGCAGCGCCAGGCGCCGAACGTGAAGGCGATCGTGTCGTCGGACACGTTCGGGAACGTGGCCGATGGCAACATCGGCGACATGCTGCAGCACATGGCCGGCATCACGGCCAACTACAACGGCCCCGACGTGCGCAGCGTCAGCATCCGCGGCGTCCGCGGCGACCTGAACTCCGTCACGATGGACGGCCAGCAGGTCGCGAGTTCGCAGTCGGCAGGTACGGGCCGGCAGTTCGAGTTCGAGCAGGCGTCGTTGAACAACGTGGAGTCGATCGAGGTGACGAAGGCGCCGACGCCCGACATGGACGGCGCGTCGATCGGCGGCAGCATCAACCTGGTCACGAAGAGCGCGTTTGACCGCGCCGCGGCCCGAATCTTCACCTACACGATCGGCGTGGCGTCGCTGTTTCCCGGCGCGGAGAACCGGCCGGTGGGTGAATGGACCGGCAAATGGCGTCAGCCCGTTACGGGTTTTGGTCCTTCGATGAACTTCAGTTACTCGGATGTCATCGGCGCCAATCGCAACATCGGCATCACGCTCACGGGCCTCGTGCACAGCCAGCCCGGCCACACGTCGCTGATCAACCAGAGCTACGAGCGGAAGAACGAGCCCGGCCCGGTCTTCAACTATTCGACCTCGCGCCTGCTGACCTACGGCGGCTCGCGCGGGCGCATCGCGACGGGCGCCAAGATCGACTACAAGCTGAGCGAGCGGACGGTGATCACGTTCAACACCTCCTACAATTTCTTCCACGAAAACAACCTCTCGCCGACGATGGCGCTCACGACGGTCGGCGTCCCGACCGCGGCCACGCCGCAGGTGCTCGCGGTGGTGAGCGCGAACGGCGAGCGGATCGGCGGCGGGTACATCCATCCCAACTACGCGGACGGCATCACGCGGGTGTTTCCGCATCCGACGCTGTCGTTCAGCAATCTCTCCGTCACCGGCAACGACAAGGCCGGCCGCACCTATCTCTTCGCGCCGTCGGTGCGGCACCGCTTCGACGGGCTTAACATCGACTACAGCCTCAGCTACTCGAACTCGGCCACGTACTACGACGTCTCGCACGACAACGAGAAGGTCAGCGGGCCCGCTACCGGCACGGTGACGATGCGGCTGAACAACGTCGGCTGGTGGGCGGACAACTCGACCGGTGATCCCTTCCCGACGATCCGGCAGACCGCCGGGCCGAACATGTATGATATCGGCAACTACGGAAACCTGATCCTGACCCAGAACGACCGGCGCGGCTACGACAAGATCCTGGGCGGCAAGTTCGACCTGCGGAAGGAACTCAACCTGGCGCTGCCGATGTACGTGAAGAGCGGATTCCTCTACAAGGAACAGTCGCGCAAGATCTGGAACACGAACCGCCGCTACAACTGGGCGGGGGCGGACGGCATCGTGGGCAACGCCGACGACGCGCGCGATCTCCGGCAGTTTGGCCTCTCTCGCGGCCCGACGACGGACGAAGACCGGTACTTCGTCAGCCGCGGCGAGGGCGCTCCGCCCTGGCCCGACACGTACAAGATCGCGGCGCACCAGAACGCGAATCCCGGCATGTGGCGCGAGGACGTCGCCTTCGGCGCGCAGGCCGATGCGCAGGCGCTGCGCATGATCACGGAGCGCATCGGGGCGGTGTACGCGATGGGCAACGTGCGGCTCCGCCAGCTCTCCGTGCTCGCCGGTGTCCGTTTTGAGGATACGCGATTGAAGGGGCAAGGCCCGCTGACGTACCTCTCACCGGAGGAGCGGGCGCGCCGGGCCGCGTGGGTGGGACCGGTGACGGACGACGAGACTCGCCGCCGGGCATTTGCCCAGTACGGCACGCGCAAGACCAACCGCGGCAGCTACAACGTCGTGCTGCCGGGTGTGCACCTGAAGTACGAGCCGCTGCCGGGTTTCGTCACGCGGGCGAGCTGGTCGACCGGAGTGGGACGGCCGCCGTTCGGGTCGATCATCCCGCTCGACACGGTCAACGACGACACCCGCCGCGTGACGCGCAGCAATCCGGACCTGAATCCGCAGTACGCGCACAACTACGACGTTACGGCGGAGTACTATTTCCGGCCGCAGGGCATGATCTCGGCGGGCGCGTTTCGGAAGAAGATCTCGGACTACATCTTCACCGACAGCAGCCAGGTGATCGGCTCAGGCCAGGACAACGGCTTCGACGGCGAGTATGTCGGTTACGCGCTCACCACGCAGGCGAACGGCGGCTTTGCGAAGATCGAAGGCATCGAGTTCAACTACCAGCAGCAGCTGAGCTTTCTCCGCGGCTGGGCGAAGGGCTTCGGCGTGAACGCGAACTACACGTCGCTGAAGACCGAGGGTGACTACGGCGGCACGACCGTGCTCACGAGCAACAGCCTGGCGGGGTTCCTGAACAAGTCGGGCAACATCGGCCTCAATTACCGGGGTTTCGGCTGGGACCTGCGGCTCCAGGCCGTGTACCGCGGCCGCTACCTCAACACCAACTCCACCATTCCGGCGCTGGTGCAGTACCAGGTCGCGAAGACGAGTTGGAGCTGGAAGTCGCGCTACGCGTTCTCGCGGCGCGTGACCGTGTTCTTCGACCTGGAGAACATCTTCGCCGTGCCGCTCGACAACCGGTACGCGCTCTACAAGGGCCGCACCGCCAGCTACCGGATCTTCCCCACCAAGATGGTGCTCGGCCTCACCGGCCGGCTCTGAGTTCTCCAATCCAGTGGCCCACGAAACACACGAAGCACACGAAAACGACGGGGATTTCGTGTGCTTACTGAAAGGAAACTGGATTTTCAGGGGGATCGGATCCGGGAGAGGTTTAAGGGGAGGGTGCAGGTTAAAAACGGAGTCGGACCCCTGTAGTCCCCAAGACGCGCTTCCTCAACGAGGACATCTTCGAAACCCGGCACAACCAGGTCATCCGCACCTTCGATGCGGCGGGTCTGCTGGTCGAGCAGTCCTTCCGCTGAGTCAGCGGACTTCGAGCAGCCGGCGCAGGCCGTCCATCAGCACCTTCTCCACCTCGGGGGAGACATTGGAGGACTGCTGGCCGGTCTCATAGCCGCCCTCCGCGTAGGAGCAGCCCATGCCGATGTAGGCCGGGCCATAGTCGCCGTAGGCGGCCATCGTCACCTGCAGGTCGGGGCGCATCGCCTTGGCGGCGAGCTGGTATTCCACGAAGAGCTCGCCGGGCATGCCGAGCACGCGGGCCGTGCCTACGCGGAGGCAGGTGAGGTCGATCCGATGGCCTTCCTCGTGGCGCGTCACCCACGCGAGCTGATCCGCACGGGAAGAGTATCCGCGGGGCGGAGCGCCCCTGAGCTTGGCGATGAGCGATTCCTTGTCCAGGTGTCCGGCCAGGGGGAGGCGGACGAGGTCGCGCGTCCATCCGATGTCGGCGGAGTCGAGGGGCTTCTTCACCGTCGAGTCATAGGCCTCCTTCATCCCGTCCGCTAGGCGCCGGGCCAGGTCCATGCGGGTGGCGTGCGAGCCGTCGTTGTACTTGCCCGCGGTCACGTTGCCGCCGGCCCCATTGAAGTGTAGCTGCAGCGTGAAGGGCAGGGACTGGGCGCGGATGAGGCGAGCGATGCCCGGGAAGTCGGGGTGGGGGATGCCCAGCCGGTAGTAGCTCTGCGGGTGACAAGCGTAGTGGGTCAGCACCGCGATGGCCCCGTCGTTGTTCCAGAAACTCAGCGCCGTGACGTCGGGGTCGACCGTGCCTTCGGGGAATGCGCGCACTTCGGCCGACTTCGTCGAGGACGTCCGCGTGTATTTCACCTTGCCGTCGGGACCGAGGATGCGCCGCTGGCTGGCCACCTCCTTCACCTTGGCCTTGCCCCAGCCCCATTGCGTGGCCTCGCGGGCGACCGGCAGGGCCGCCTTCACGGCCTCGGCCGCGCGGCCGATGACCACCCGGTGGAACGTGCCCTCGAAGCGCGAGTAGCCCTGCACGCCGAGCTCCTTGACCAGACGCTCCGCGGTGAAGTCGCAGCCCGGGGCGTCATGCTGGTGAAGCGCGTGGACCGCGACCCGCTCCGGCGTCGTGCCGGCGGCCTCCGCGAGCGCCTTGCGAAACGCATCATGGCCTTCGTTGGCGATACCGATCCAGTCGACCGCGCAGAGCACAATCGGGGCGTCCGATCCTAGAATGACCACGCCACGGCAGCGGAGCGTCATCTCATCGAGACGCTTGACCACGTCATAGGCCATGGGGGAGCCCAGCGGCGGCGTGGCGTCCACGTCGAACGTGGCCACCTTGATCGGGCCGGCGAGGAGGCCAGCGGTGAGGGAGAGAAGGGTGTACAGGATGCGGGCGGTCTTCATCGGCGTAGAGAGTCGACGCCCCCTGGGAGCGCGTGCAGGCGGGCGATTTCCTCGTCGGAAAGGGCGCGGTCCCAAGCGGCGAAGTCGTCGAGCGCGCCGACGTAGGCGGCGCCCAGCACTAGGCGGACCGTGGCCGGATCCCAGCCGAACGTCAGATCATGGCCCCGGATGACGCCGACCGGGCGGCCGTCGACATGCAGACGGGCCTTGGGCGGGGCCGCGTGGTCGTTGATGCGGTCGAGCACGAAGACCACGTGCGTCCAGCGGTCAGAGGCAAAGGGCGCCTTCTCCATCTTCACCATCGGGCGGCGTTCGTCGGGAATCTGCTCCCAGCCCACTGCGTCCGGATTCCAGATGTGGAAGAGGGGGCGGACGGCGAAGCGAAAATGGCGGGGCGCGTGGTCCTTGGACCACTCCAAGAAGATGAAGCCCTTCTTCACGTCGTCGCCGACAATCTGGACCGGGTCGCAGTAGCCTGGTTCCAGGTCATTATCGGGATTGAGTTTCAGCCAGACCGAAACCGTGGTCGACCAGGAGGTCGTCCCGTAGGCGAGCGACTTCGTCGCGGTGAATTCGGGACGCGTCGAACCCTTTTTGGGAAAGACCAGGCAGCCGCCGAAGCGGCCCCCTTCAGCGAACTGCAGATCGGGGCCCGGTGTGACCGGTGCCAGCTTACCGCCCGCCCGCACACGGCTGGCAGGGTCGTCGGCGGAGAGCGTCGCGTCGAATTTGCCGTCGAACGGCGCATGGAACGTCAGCCCGCGACGCAGACCCTCGTCCGCAGCGCAGCCTACGGAGAAAAGCAGTAACGTGGCGACGGGGGCGATTCGCATGTCAGAGCGACTTCACCCAGATGTTGCGCCAGCGAATTTCTCCCCCGTGCGTCTGGAGCTGGATCGGGCCTTTGGCGGGCAGGGCGGCCTTGGGGTCCCAGTAGTTTTGCATGCGGGCGGCGTCGACCACCAGCCTGCCGTTGAGCCAGACCGAGGTGACGTCGCCTTTCTGCGTGATGCGGAACGTATTACTGAAAGGAAACTGGATTTTCAAGGGGATCGGATCCGGGAGGGGTGGCCAGAGAACGAAAATCGCGTTACCCGCTTCTTGCGACACAAAAGCCTCAGTGGCACTTGGCGACTCGTCGACCCGTAGCCTAGGAATGATTCACCGTTAAAAAA
>Ga0194117_10003959_pt1 | contig 14460 bp, 5 predicted proteins | sample TA2MahsurfametaG_FD_160579 | JGI IMG/M metagenome (GOLD analysis project Ga0194117, IMG submission 160579) | Freshwater microbial communities from Lake Tanganyika, Tanzania - TA2015009 Mahale N1 surface | ecosystem: Environmental > Aquatic > Freshwater > Lake | place: Tanzania: Lake Tanganyika...
CCCCTAGAAAATAATACTAATTAATCTTTATTTTGTACATCTTTAATTTTCTTTATTTAGCAAATCGTTAAGTGGCAAATATTAGTATAAAAATCTATGCGATACTTCAAGATGAGAGACATAACGAAGACGCATAAAGAAGATATACGTGATCAGGTTTCAAAGAATATGAGATAAGTTTACTCGAATAATTTCTTTTACGAGGTGAGATGATTATATTTGATCAAAGTTTAAATCTTAGTGTGATTCATATCTATAAGCATTCAATTATCTAATCACAACTGAGTCGTAAAAGCTCTTATAACTACAAAAATAGCATTAATAATCAAAATATTCGAGTTTTTATAAATTAAAATTTTGTTATTTGAGATCAGAAAATTAATGCCTATTAAATTTCTTACAAAGATTTATGAATACTGTTCACAGAGTCTTTATTACTGGAGCTAACAGAGGACTGGGAAAAGAGTTGGTCAAAATGGTACACCAAAAGAACCCTTAACTATAAATGCATCTCACTTCCAGACTAAAATCTAATGAATTTAAAGCTCAATTGTAAGTAGTCATCCCCCAAAAATCTTTTAAATGCCATCACCTTGATCTGAATAGTACGACAAGTATCAAAGAACTGGCATAAAAGCTGAAACATTAAGAAATCAAATTTGACTTTATAGTTGCTAATGCTGCTTATGGTGCAGATTATGGACAAAAAATGCCTACTTAAGAAATTGCTACCAAAACTCTCAAAACAAATTTTGATGCCACTATTGATTTCATCAAAGAATTCTTACCTTTATTGACGAAGGAGGGTAGAGTTGTTATAGTGTCTACTTTGATGGGGGCTTTGTCAGAACATAAGTAAAGTATCAGAAATAAATTGCAAGATAGCCAAATTACTTAAGAGGAGCTTTTAAAGCTTTCAAACGAATACATAGAGGCAGCCAAACATCAGAATATGGGTGACTTTCATTGGTCAGCTTATCGAACATCAAAAGCTTTATTAAATTCCTGGGCAAGGTTCATTTTACCGTAATCATGAAAATATTTAGAAAGTATTTGAAAAATGGACAGACAGCTGTTACTATGCATCCTGGATGGTGTAAAACTGATATGGGAGGAGGATACGCTCCCCTGACTCCACAATAAGGTGCTGAACGCATTTATGACTGCATGTGGTTGAAGGAAGTTGAGTAAGGTCGTTTTTACAACATGAAATTCTGTGACTACTATCAATGCCAATGATTTGTTGGAGATACGTATTATGAATTTGAATTTTTCTCAGTTTTTATCGATTTTCTTCTAAAAAAATTATCACTAATGATTTTTAAGACTCATCCTTAGAATTTCATGCAAAAGTAATAGTGATGTAAAATGCCAATATTAAAAATTTGCAAGCATAGATATCAATATTGGTGTAGAATGGGTCCTTGACCATAAGGTGTTTTAGGGGAGGGCTGGTACAACTGGGGATTCATAGCTGGCGGTTCTTTTAGGTAGTAGGATGGAGCCATTTGTTGATTGTAGCCCGTGAAACTTGGATTGATAGATTGTTCAGTCAACTAAATTGTAGACTTATCCTTCGGCATGCTTCGATTCTGCTCTAAAAACTCAATAGCTTTCTTTTTTCGATAGCAATAGCAAATGATCGAGATGATCAAAATAATTAGAAATAGTCCACCGAATCCTGCTCCGACATAGATGCCAGGGTTGATTGGCTCCTGGATGTCTTTGTAGTAGGTAACACAAGTTCTTAAGGATGAATAATAAGGACCATTAGATATCGACCAATCAGGGCAGTCGCCCCGATAGTTGCAGCATTGGGCAATACAAGTGGTCTTTCTACAAGACATATATTAACGATTATAAATTTTATATATTTAATCATCTTGTTTTATGAAAAATTGATATAATGGTCTCCTTCAACTATAAATATTAGAATTTTGAGTTTGACCATTGGCTTTATATATAAAGGATGGGGTACGATCAGTCTCTCCTTCTGACATGCATATCATCCTCTATTTTATATATCAACTTCAATGATTTGCCGTAGCATTGATGACTCATTGTTTCCAATTGTTCGAAATCAAAAGACTGCCCTCTTTCGTGCTTGATTTCTTAATTATATTATCTGTACATACTTTATTGAGCTTTTTCGATTAAATGCGGAAAATCCAACTGCTTGCTTGGTTTGTGTCAAAACTTTCACTCAATTATTCGTTGATTACATTTGAAAAGACGTCCATATTTTGGTCAGTTTGGGTGCTTTAAGTTTTTGTAGGGGAGTAAAATCCAGTATTTTATTTTTGACTAAGTAAAACAAACATTACAGAGTGTTATTTCTACTAAATTGGGTAGACGACATTTGGGTAATATTTTAAGATTAGTAATATTATTCTATTCTATCTATTAGCTCAATTACTAAGATTTAGAGTAGTTAAATTCTTCATGTCAAGAAGATATAGGGCCTCAATGTTCTAAATTGAATTACCATCTGCATAGTATTACAGATACTTAGATGAAGTTCCTTGAGACAGGGAAATTTAATGTCTTTGATCTCTCGTATTATGTTTATTAAATTTCCCCACCCTAAATATAGATGGCAATACGAACTTTGAGAGAAGCAATCTACAGTCTTTAAATTGACTGGATGGTTCCATTGTTGATCATCTGCCTATATTTGCCCTAGCCTTCATTTTATAGATCTTACTGATATCCCAATTCTAATCTTCGACAATCGAACTCAAAGGTTTCTCTTTGGTAAGTTTGACCAACAGATCCCAATCATGATGAGATCTAAATCTAATAAGTCCCTTCTCTATGCGTTGTGTACTCACTTCTAACATAATAAAATGCAAACATCAACTAAATTTTGTAATAAGTATTTATAAGAAAATGATGATATTTGATCCTAGCAAAATAAAGATTTGGATTTATCATCATATTATGATCATTGGTAAGGATTATTGGGATTGTATCCGTAGTTGGGATTATTTGGATTGTAAATGTTGTTTGGATTGTTTTGAATTACATCATTTATCATCTGGTATTGAACTTGGTAATTGTTCTGCAGACCTGGTTAAACATTGTTGCCTCCTTGCTGACCAATGTATTGGCCCATCATCCCGAAAGGTGAGTTAGGATTTTGTTGATTAAATTGGTTCTGAGAGCCGTAGCTGCCCCAACCGTTATTTTGATTTGTGTATCCCCACTGGTTTGGCTGAATGTAAGGATTTCCTTGTCCAAAAACGTTTTGACCGTTTGCTTGTACTCCACGTATCACAAGTTGTATTTTTCCTGCACTTCTGCCTTCGAAGAAAATCTGGACCATTTCTAGATAAAACTCAGAATACAATGTTGTTCATTAGGGTTGTTCCTATATTTGGAGATGTCAAGAGTTCCTTATCCTATAAGATCATCACTGGCTGTATCTTCATCAAAGATGCCGATTTTGAGAAGATTATCTTGTGCGGTAAAAGTAAAGGTTTAATTCCAGTTGGGTCTTTTTCCAGCTTAACCTTTGGTTTTTGATCTGAAACTTTGCTGTCCAAGCTTAAGTATGCAGTAAGGATCCTGAGTTGTATGATTTATACCATGTTACTGAAAGTTTCGGTGTCATGGGTGAGGACACCACTTACAAGTTTGATTTGTAAACTCATCTTTGAATTAAAATAATACCAAATAAAAGTGTAGATTTAAATTATAAACTACTGAATACTTGCATACTGAATAGGGAAATTTTCGAAAACAAATACTGTGGCGCTCAATTTTTTATAATTTGACAAAAACCCAAATAGATAGGGGAAGCCTGCGTTTGGTTTAACGTTGGTATAAATTCAATAAATAATATTTATCAAGGATAGATAAATCATTGTTGATAAATTCTAGAGCAATTTACTCTCGCTTCAAAACTATAGTAACGATTCAAAATTCATAAATATTCCCGGGAACATAACCATCTTCATCTCTTGAATTATCTTAATTTTTTTCTCTTTGGTAAAATTTAGAGTAACAATCACTACTGCCAATAACATATTTAAAATTCGTCTTGCAATTGAGGCACCATGGTTGTTTCCACTCTTCGATTTATTCATTAAGTGGTCCAAAGAGGTTCTTTCTGTTTCATATTTTTACTATTGTCAAAAAATTCAAAAGGGTATTTGTCAAAAGTTCATATCGATAATATCGAAATGCAGACTCATAAAAATATACAAGATTTTGTGTTTTCTGAAAAATTAGTGTCTTAATTAAGATCGAAGCAAATTTACGAAAACAAATTCTGTGTTTAATTTTTTATCAATCAGATAGAGCCTTCACTTTATTAGTCTAATCTTGCATCGTTCGTAAAATTCTATAAAATAATAATAGTCTAATGAATACTAAATCATTGTTGATAAATTCTAACACAATTGACTATCGCTTCAAAAATATCTAGATAGGCTTCGAAATTCCTCATTATTGCTGGTAACATAACTATCTTTATCTGGTGACTTATCCTATTCTTTTCTATTTGGTAAAATCTAGACTAGCAATCACTACTGCCAATAGTCTATTCATAATTCTTCTTGCAATTGAAGCACATTGGTTTTTTCCACTCTTTGATTTATTTAATAAGTGGTCGAATGAGGTTCTATACCAGTAGTCTGTATTGATTTTACGAGGTGATATTCTGATGATTTTGTTAACTCAGGAGGTGTCTGATTGTTGCAATCGCTTCTCTTGTTCTACATTCTGGCTCATGGCTTTACATTGATGAATAACTTTTAAATGAAATCATTTTAAATTTGCAAAATACTTGAAATACTATCTCATTATAAATCTATTATTATTATTAAATCAATAATTGCTGATTATCTGTAGTTATTACTACAAGCATTATGTATTTATTTTTATCAAATAGTTTTGCTAACAGTTCATATCGGTATTATTTATACAAGTTCATACTCATAAAAATAAACAAAATTTTGTCTTTTCTCCAAACTTAGAGATGAAAACGGTATTATTTATACAAGTTCATACTCATAAAAATAAACAAAATTTTGTCTTTTCTCCAAACTTAGAGATGAAAATTAATCTTAAAAGAAAAAAGATACTAAGTAGTATGATTCTTATCATGTTTGTGAAAAGTTATTGTCTTAAGGGAGAAATTTTCAACCAAATTCTTTTGCGCTTAATATAAATAGAAAAAGAGAATTACTTCTCTGGATAGACATCATTACAAAATTTTTGGTATAATTATTAAAGATCATCTCCTACATCCTCTTTCAGGATTAATCACTTCGTTCCCTAGCATGGTTTATCTTGTACTACGAGGGATCGAATATATTTAGCCTTGTCTTTTTATCAATTAGATGGAGCCTCCAATTGAATAGGCCAAGCCTGCACTTTCATTTAACTTTGACTATTTTCTTTAGATAACTCCTTAGAAATTTCGAACTGCTCCTCTTATTCGACGTGGTTAAACCCTTCTTCGAGCAGAATCAATATCAAAAAACTTGTCAAGCTCATCTTTGGGTTAGAAAACCTTTCTATCAAGATAGCTGGCAAAATCATGGTATTTTTTGAGTTATTTGCGATGCCTATGTAGAGATCCAAGTACGTAAGTGTTTAGGACTAAGATAAATCAATATCTTGATTTCGATTGTAGTATATTTTGTTTTCGTTGATGATACGTTGTAGTTTGTTTTTTTAGTATGAGAGATGATGACTTGACCTTCTTTGTATTCTACCCTAAATTGTACTTGAATATTCAAAAGGAGAGAGCCCACTATGTTGAGTAGAAACTGCATCTAAGGTACTAATTTAAATCCTCTATGGTTGGTGCATACTCTGAGTTATTTTCATATTTTTTTTAGAGCTCTTTTGTCTTTTATGGGTCGGATAGTATTATTATTGAGGATTAACTTTCTTCTTACTCCTGCTTTTTCTCTTTAGTAAATCTGCTTTTAATCGTTATTTTTGTTAGAATTGGGTATTTTTGAATCGAGTCGAATTTGAGAAGCGATCAATAGTAGTGTCATAGTCTAAGTCGTTAAAATCTTTGACAATTCGATTACTCCAAGCAGGACGAGAGTCTCTACCAAGTGCTCTGCTGAAGAAAGATCCTCTGGTGCTCTTTAGAGGATCTTGGTTTGAGCTGCTAGCTCTGGATTCTTGAAGCATGATAATAAATTTAAGTAAATCATAGTTGATTTTTCAAGCAACGCTTAATGGTTTGCAATAAATAATCCCATGCATTAAAAAGTTTAAAACAAAGCAAATAAGCAAATATATAAAGAAGTAAGTGAATTTTTATTCTTCTCAAATGTTTTTTTTGAATTGATATTCCCCACAAGGTGTAATAAACATTAAGATAAATTTGGTCAATTTCTACCTTATAAAACTCATGCTATTTCTACTTACTACTACATCTAAATGGTAGTTAAAGATAATTTATATAACATCAAAAGTACTATCTTACTAATTCCTCCACTGCAAAAATCGTGTAAACTGCAACTGCAATGAAAAGCCCATAAAGTACAACTTACACTATGTTCTTAGTAAGCTATCTGAGTTTGAGTCTTGCCTCAAAGTATACTCCCAAGGTGATACCCAGAACCAACCAGAAGCCTACTTTGAGTCCCCAGCGCAAGAGAGTCTATATTTATTCTATTTATTTTTTGGATTATGCTATCTGGAAGAGAACAAGTAAGATTACTAGGATATCTGTGGTCTTCATAAGATATTTTATGCCAATAAATTATAATAACTTAATTCCATGTGCTAAAAATTCTTGCTGAGGTATACACATAAGGGATGGGAAAGTTTAATGATTTGAGGTAAGAATTACTTTTCGATTTATTAATTAACTTCTATCTTTGATCTTTTTGCCTATATTATATGGAAGAATGTTGCTTAGTTCCCAAAAAAATAGCTTATAGAAAACTCTCACTCTAACCAGAAATCTTAGCTAAAAACATCCGGAAGGAAACTAGCAGTTTGGTCAACAACAATAAGAACATACAGGTAAAATAAGCTTGCTCTTATCAAAAATGTTCAAAAAAAGAAATAGTAAAAAATAGAAAAATAGTTTCTGGTCACAATAGCTAAAACGGATCATCCAAAATAGCAAACTAACCATCAATATAAGCGAAAAATCAAAGAATTAAGGATCTTTATAATTGCGAATACAAAATTTCTAGCAACTTCAAAGTTAATTAGTTCGAGATTCAGTGTTCGAATACTATAAATAGCTGAATAAGAAGATTGGTGATTCATAGGGGCAGATCTTTAAAGAGTATAGACTTCAGCAACAGAGGTAGATTAAGTTTAGACTTGATCCATCGTTCAAAATTAAAATAAGAAATAATATTTATTAAAAATAAGGGAAGTAAAACAAGAGATCTCAATCTTCTTCGCTACCTCCTCATCTTCCTTACCAAATTATCAATAATGTTTTATAAACAACTAAAAAGCAGGATCCGAGAGCTCGGTTTAGTTAAAAGTTCCAATGGAGGAAGTAAAAATGGAAACTCACTGATTTCTTCAATAGTATCCTTTCATAGTAGTAAAAGGCCAAGGAGCTTATGGAAAAGCGAAGATAAAGAATCGAACTAGCTATACAACTCTCCAAACTTGAAAAGAAGTGCGAGTAACTTGAATAGAATTAAAATCAGAAGTATCTGCTTGATACTTTTGAAAGGTTCAATATGAAGTTGAATGATAAGCTATTTAAGAGGCAGAGAAGACTTAGCAAAGTTAAGTTTATAACTAGAAATGATTTGCCTTGATAGTAGTTTAGGATTAAAAACTATTTTATATACAAGTTCTTTTAATTTGTTCTTTGAGAATAATTAGAGCTTGGACCAGTCTTTATAATATTATGCTTGCACAAGATACTTAACTTCAAGATTTAATCAAACAGGTAGAAAGTCTATCACTCAACAGCAGAAAAGATAAAGTACTCGCCTTTCTCAAACAAAAGATAGTATCTACCCATCCTGAAGATGCGATCATCATTGAAAAAATTATACAACCTGCTAATATTACTGCCAATATCATTTCCTATCATGACATTGCAGACTTAATTACCTCTAACATCAAAAATGTGAAGAGTCTTAGCATTTTTTTGGTATTGTATTCAGTATGGGATAAATGCAGACGAACTGCATATTTTTCACTGGATTGGGGGACAGAATACGAGCAGAAAAGGAGACAAAAATTACTTTAGAATTTTAACTAATGGGTGATGAGCACAGCTACAGTGGAACCTGCCATGTGCAACCAAGCTCTCTCAAGAGTTTCGACTGGACTCCCTAGTCTACTGGAAGGCGAAAAAATTCGGTCAACAGAATTATAATTCGATGGTTGCTTGCAATGGCTGAGTGTATTCACAATTAAAAGTAGAGATGAACATTTATGTGGTTTAAGAGCGACTAGATTGGTGAAAGAGGTGAGTGATATAAGAATAAGTGATTTCTAAAAGAAAGAGCATCTGATTTTGCGTAGAATAATAGAGCTTTTGGGCAACAAGTAGCGAAGAAATGGTAGTTTGTATTTATTCTTTGATAAATTTACGATTAGATCCGAGGATATAGAGTACTTTATCAACATTAAAGAAGACTTTTTCTAGGATCTCGATTAAAACCATCTATGTAACGTCTTCATAGCTTTACTGCATTCTGGACTTAATCGTGAGATACTATAATTGTTTCAAAAGATAAGTGCTCTTCTTAAAAGTCATGAACAATTCTTTATCTTAAGAACACTCTTTGAGTAGATAGTTCTTCCTATCTTTACTCCAAGATACAAAACGCATCGCAAACTAGGCTAGTAAGTCTTCAATTTTGTCCTGTTTTATGTAGCTGGATTTTTGTATCATTGTTCAATTGGTGAGGAAGGAGTACTATGTATTTTAGACAACATGGAGAATCTGAAAGATCCTTAGGTGAAACGCAAGTGGGGACAGCTAGCAATACTTAGTTGTAAGTAGTAAGCTAATTTGAAGGCTATGACCATGAAATCACTATAAAAAATAGGAGTAAATGTAAATTCTGATTCTTTGATAAACTATATCCACAAATAACAAATGATTTGGACTGTCACAATGCATAACGGAAGGAAGCTTAAGAAGTATCCCGAAATTTAGTCATACAAATTTAGAGGAATCCAAAATATGAGCAACCGTAATTTTTAGATAATTTAGAGTGCTACATCATTAGCGTGGTACAGGCATTGTTCACTACCCAGGAGTTAAGAAATCTGATCAATAATCTAAAAGCTGAGATAAAGTCAAAAAAATTATAAGTCCTCAAATAACTAAGGTTTATCTTCGAAGATGATCTTAGCATTTAGTCTAAGAAAAATAGACCAACTGTACAATATCTTAAAAATCTGGGTCCATAGTAGTTTAAGAAAACAGAGCAACAGCAAGATGCACAAGAATACTTAGTTAAACTATTTTAGCACATTGAAAATTAGTTGAAACAAACGAAAAATGGATTGAATGATTTCAACGATATTTTTAGAACTGAGTTTAGAAATAAGATCTACTGCACTACATGCAAGTATGAGAGGGAGCTTAAAGATGCAGAGTTTACTTATGTGAATACCTACAGCACTAAGGAGAATTTTGAATTTACTCGCTAAGAGCCTCTTGATTAAAATTACAAATGTGAAAAGTGTGAGTCCAAAAAATCATTAAAGATTTCTAGAATAGTCAACAAACCAAAAATTATAATCCTGCATATTAATAGATTCGGAAAAAAGCAAGGATAATTCAAGAAATTGCTTGGCAACCATCCAATCAAAAGAGTTATAGGAGACTACAGATTAGTCGGCTTTATAGCACACAAGGGCACTCATATTCATGCAGGACACTATCTGTATTACTATAGAGTAGATTAAGGTCGATGGGCCCTTTTTAACGATGTTAGAGTGGCCTAGTTCAACGTAGGTGATAATGAAGAATTTTAACGTGAGTTCCGAGCTGAGAACACCCCATACATTTTGTTTTACCGTCTCAAAGAATCGATCTAAAAATGATAGATTTAAGTCTATTCTCAAATTTTACAGTATTATTATAAATAAATCTGGTTTACCTAAAATTGTTATAATAAAAAGTACACTTCATTAATAGGATATTTGACTGATAATATCCAATAGGCTGGTGTCTATAAAAGACCAAAAGAAAGTAATATTAAAATCGTGGAACATTGGGGAATAGTTGTCCAAAATAGCTCTGGCAGATATTTAGTTCATGATATGCCTGGTCATGGTGTTGTGGCAACATAAGATTCTAACATGTCAAAAAATTGGATTCTTGATTAAGTTCTCGAAGTTAAACCTTAAAAAAACATTCAAGGCATGTTTCAGTCAACAGGACTGCAGGCTTATCTTCCAAAAGGTAATTTAAAATATCTCCTTCAGGGAACTTGTATTGGCTCAACTAAAAGAATGAAGTTGTACTTAACATCACCTAATATGACAGTATAAGAAGTAATGGATCATTTATATTAATAATGATCGAATAGATAAATCTGTTTATTTTCTATGAAATACTATCTATTGCATCTCTATATTGTTTCTTTTGGAGCTATTGATGATTTATTTTCTGATAACTTAATAATTATGAAAATCAAACACATCGCAATTCCGCTAGACTAACTCTAGCTGTTCAAGGAAGAGGAAAAATACCAGAACTATCTAGTGGAAAGTACCTTTGGCTACAGTCAGCACTCATTTATTCCACGAAAGTTACTGTGCACTACAACCAAAGTAAAATGAAATCCCTAATGGTCGTCACTAAGCACTACCTTTGGTTAGAAGAAGAAAGCAGTAAGAAAAAAAGGACATCTACGTCTTTGACTGCTTTAAAAGACATAATAAAAGCTGAGTAGCATCCCGAATTAGTCCTTATTACTGACGAGAATAATGACAATATACGTATAAGTGTTATAAGTGAGCAAAGGTATTTTCTTTATTAAACAGATGTCTGAATATCATTAGTGCGTTGGCTTTTTACTTTACTTACTTGGATAAAAATAAGAGGCCGATAAAAGTATATACTATCAAGCAGAATTCGTTGCTGTACTTTGAAAGGACTGTAAAGTAGAAGAAAAATGGGCCAAAGTTGAGTCTTGAGCGTTATAACAGTACTTTAATTAAATACGAATAGCCAACTGATAGTCCTGATCTATTTGGCAAAGTTCTAATCCAAAAGATGAACCTTGTAAAGCAACTCTACATCGAGGGAAGTCATCTCATGCATATCGCAGTTGTCAATTAGTAGAATACATACATCTGCCATACTTTGGATAAAGACAAATCTTTCAGCTAGAAAATCAAAAATCATGTAGATGTTATATAACTAAGAAAAATATATAGTCAGTGCAGAAACTTTAATACGCCCGTTTATTAGAATACAAAATACAGTTACTTTTTTAGTATTTGCCTTCTCTCAAACATAGAACCATTAAAATAACAAGATTCTTTGAAGAGGTGTTTAGACTTTATGATGTGATGAGGTAAGAAACAAAGGAAGTTGGTTTTCTTAGTTACACGATGCTGCTGAGGAATAACCCATAATCTAGCCAGCTAATTTTAAGGGAGCTTAGGTATAAATAACTTGTTTTTTAGTGGTAATTCAGTGCTTTTACTTATACTAAGATCATGAAATAAAAATCTTAGCAAGATTTTTACATCAATAAAATGTACAATATAGGTCTGCTTATGTATGAACATTTGTTTGGGAGAGTTCCATTCGCACATTAGGATCTATAAATGAGTTTATATCTAAAAAATATTTCAGAAACTGTGAAATTTCCTTAACTACGTTCTCTCAAAAGTAGTAAGAAACTATAGTAATTTATTTAAAGTTGTATTTTGGGTAAATTTGAGAGTAAAGAACAACTTTGCAACCATCCTTGGCTTGTTATTAACAAAATACATATTTGATTTACTTAGGTTATTAACCATACATATCATATAAATAATTCATGCTAAACATAACTCAAAAAGAAAGTAAAAGTATGTAAAGATCATCATATATTACAATCATTTTTTACTTCATGTTAAATCTCGCACATGCTCTCTTTGTTTTCAAATCTTTGTATAACCTCCATCACGACTAAACTCACGATTGATGTTGTCAACATAATCATCAAAACCATAAAGGATGTGGTATTCTTCAATGGGGCTAGTCTCAGAAATCCCATCAACTGCTCATTGAAATACAAAACTAAACCTAAAATGATGTTAAATATTAGCCATATGAAAAGACTCAAGTTTTTATCGATTCTCTATTTCCAAGGTTTGCCTTAATAAATATTGAAGATAATGGCAATACAGTGAGCTACGATCAGTTTAAAACAGAGTGTGCTCGTTTTAGAGTATGTTGTAAAACTGTCAGTGATTGTTACCCAACCTCGGTTGATGACTTCCACATCATCGCTCCTCCAATAATATTCAAAACACCAACAGAATCCCACTGAAAAAATTACAACATTTGCCCATATTTTGCTCTGAATAGGTAGACTAAAAACGTTCATTTAGGGTGAATTCTGAGTATTTTTCTTAAGTGGTCGTCCTAGTCCTAAAAAAAAAGGGAGAAAGACATTGAATCCTATGTTTTTATAGAACATCGTTTCTTATGAGAAAGTGCATAGATCATGAACTGAAAGTAGCATAAGTGGGATGTATAAGCATGTGTTGAGGAAGTAAATGAGAAAGCCTTACATAAGTATTTTACTTATAGACTTCCCTTATCTAATTATTTATTCGATTTGTGAAAGAGACGTTACGACAAAATCAGCACTGAAACTACCATCGCTTTCACTGATCCCAATGCCTACATCTGCTTCTTTGATGGCCATTAAATCATTTGCTCCATCTCCCACCATCACGATATTTTTCCTAAAACTACCAAATAGTTTAGAAATACTAGATTTTTCTTAATATTAGTTTTTTAGATTGGATTTCAATTTTTTGATAATTTCTATTTTGTTTTAAGGTGAGACCCTAGCAAATATTTTTATCTTCCCGATCAAACCTCTCTTATAAATGAATTATCTGAGATAACTGCTCTATATGGCAAATACATAGTTCTTTGCGCTATGATGTAAGTATTCTTCGAAGTTATTAATTAATGCTTCTCTTTCACTGAATATTCCCTACTCACGTTGTTCTACAATTATGGCTTTTGCTTTAAGAGATTCGATTTCTAAAATATTCTTTTACTAACAAATTACTACTGTTTCATTTTTGTTGATTATTCCCGATTTAAAGCCAGTTTGCACAGCAGTGAAGATATTGTCTCCAGTAATCATTTTAACACTCAATCCAACTTGATTCCTCAACCTCCCAATGACATCAACCGTATCATTTTTCAATTTGTTCAAAAAAGAAGCAAGGCCTAGCATCTGTAAATTATCAAGATACTTTTCCCTCTATACCTTACGATAGTAATGCTATTATGAAGCTTTGAGGACTTTATAGCCCATACCAATAGTTCTAAATCCCTCGAAAGAAAGTGATTTGGTGAGTTAAAGCCATTTATCTGTTTTATACACACAATGTCGATAGATGAGTTAAGGTGATCCCTTAACAAACACAATCAACTTGTTTGATTTTTTTTCACGCACAAGGACTGACATCGACATATGTTTGGATTCGAACTGATTGATTCTTAAGACTGATAGGACATTATTTGTTGTTTTTATTTACCATAGGATATTTGGATCGGATGAGTTGATGATTTTTGAGTTGGTTTTGGCGAACATTCTCAAGTCGATTTCATCACCTGCAAGAGTCTCACCTTAAAGTTGTTTCACCATATGGCAAGATGCAAAAAGATCATAGACATAGTCGTAATTTTGAAAATTTTAGGTTATCTCTACACATTATTTTTAGTTACAATTGTATATATCTGTGAGGATCAGGTTGTTTTGAGTGAGAGTGCCAGTTTTATCAAAACAAATTGTATCAATATTGGCAGATTCATAGACTTTATAGGGTTATTTGCCAAATATGTCTTGCAGATCTAAACGGATCAATGATAGCCCAGGTAAGAAATTTACAACTCCGACAAATCCAACAGGTACAGCTAAACTTACAATCTAAAAGAACAGGAATACGATTGTATCCTCTCTAATGGGTAGTGACATTAGCTTTGAGATATAGGAGAAATATACACCACCAGCTAGGAAGTAGGCAGTTACAAAAAAAATGAGTATATGGTGCGTGAAGATAGGTTCTTCTACATTGTGTTTGATAATTTTTCGAATGATTCTGCCTCGATGTGAGGTGTAACCTGTATGTATGGCCATAGCTAGACATTCTCCTCTGACATTCAAGATTTCAGATCCTTAGTAGATCCAATGATGGTTGTTTTTGATGGTATTGATATTTTAAAGTTTATACTTTAGAATGGGTAAATTCTAGCCTGTAAAATTGACTTCATTGACAAGTAAATCTCCCTTCATGACAACT
>Ga0194117_10003973_pt1 | contig 14427 bp, 3 predicted proteins | sample TA2MahsurfametaG_FD_160579 | JGI IMG/M metagenome (GOLD analysis project Ga0194117, IMG submission 160579) | Freshwater microbial communities from Lake Tanganyika, Tanzania - TA2015009 Mahale N1 surface | ecosystem: Environmental > Aquatic > Freshwater > Lake | place: Tanzania: Lake Tanganyika...
CCCCTACGAATGCACCTCAAATACATGCACCAAATGTTTCAACTCGACAAACAGTAACCTCACTTTACTCTATGAAGGAGTCTGCTAATAAACTTGTCCAACAAGCACATATAAAAGTGATGTGGGGGCATGTACCATTTGCCATTCCTCCTGCTCCGTCTGCTCAGCAGGATCTTATATGAACTGTACCACCTGCGCCACTTCTTTCCAATTTACTCCATCTTCTTACTGTCTCTCCGTCTGTGGTTCAAATAAGTATCTGGCTGGTAGCTGCATGAACTGTCATATAAACTGCTAAGCCTGTCTTTCTGAAAGTGTCTGTTACGTTTGCAAAGCCAACGCCACTCTGATAGGTTCAGTCTGCGAGTTTACATCGTGTTTTTCTCCCTGCCTAAGCTGCATGGGTAATCAAGCGAATTGTACTGCTTGTATAAGTGGATATTCATTTTATCAGTCAAGCTGTGTGAGCTCTTGTCCTAGTGGCACTTACAAATCAAGTAGTAGAAATAACGAGTCGATTTGTTTGCCAATCAGTTAGCCAGTTCTCTATGTACCTTTGAGTATTGTGGGAGCGATCCTCATGATCATTCTGTTTGGGCTGAGGGCCTATGCTAGCAAAAAAATAGGCAATCACTCTAAACGAAGCCGTTTTTATAAAAGTGAAGAATCTGAGAATATAAACTATAAGCTGAACTGCTGGAGAATGGGCTCAGTCGTATACACGTATTTGTAGATTATTGGTGGTTTAGTGATGGCAATGAAAAATAGTCCATATGCCTTAGCTATCAGTAGCACTATGATTGTTGGTCTCGGCTTGATTCTGCACCTAATATCAAATATAGTCTTTGTGACAGGTTTTTGCCTGATAGTTCTTAAGAAAAAAATTCGAAATGATAAAGGAGTGTAACCGGAAAACAACGAATAGTAGCTAAATTCTAATATAAGATACAAAATCGTTACGGCGATGTCTGCTATTGTGAGTTTCAGGACATATAAAATACTCTTTGCGAATCTGTTCGTTGAGAAGAATATGAGCACAGAACTCAGGATGACTGAAAAAGCAGCCTATCCCAATTAGCACACCTTTAATCAACTGAGCACTTTACAGCAAACGGTTAAAGGTGAATCTGTCCTAGCTAAGAAGTTGGAGCAAAAGTAAAGTAAAATCATCATTTCTGATAAATTCAAAAATAATTAGAAAAAAGGAATAAATAACTCAAACAAACAGTCTCCCAGGTCCCCAAGATCCCCTCGATCTCCTAATTCAAAAAAACTAATAGTCCATAATGCTCCACCTGAAGATACAAAAGAGTAGCCAACTTTAAAGCTAACTCAAACATATGGGCCTCTCTCATAACTAACTCGAATCTATTATAATAAAAAGTTTAATCATCCTTTCTTGACCTACCTAACAATAGTCAATCTCCTCTCGGCTACACTTGTCATTGTTATAGGTTGCATCATTCAGATTATGGGGCAAAGTTTTGTGAATATGCTTTGGTGGGGTATCGACTGCCTGATCGTTAGCATTATATCATTTGGACTTACTTCTTGGGATTTATGGAGTTTCGTAAATCTGAAAAGATAAGAACAACATTCATAAATGTCTAGTAATAAGAATGAGGTCAACTAAACCCATTAAAACCTGAAACAAGCAGCATAGATATAGATCCAGGTGGATATGAAAAACTAAAAAAAGTATTCTCCCAAAAAACTAAGTATGCTCAAACCTTCATTTTCGAACAGGTCGACACAGAAAGGAAAAGAAAATGACTTAAACTAGTAATTGCCAGTTCTAAAAGTGTTTGATGATTTTGATTAAAAAGATAATACTGTTTTAAAGTAGGCAAAAATCAAAAAATTCAGCACAAAAAATCTGCGTTACGGAAACAAACCACTTTCTAAGAGGCAAGCCTCTATCGTCAATACTAAAAGAAATATTCACGGTGAACTATGTGACGACATTTACATTAACTTCTAAAGCCAAAAATTATAAAAATAGGCCACAACTACAACCTTCATGAAGTCAAGAGGCTCGATCTCTCCAAGGTCTCTCAAATAATAGCCGAAAAAAAGTTTGAAATAAGGATAGAAGTCATTTGAAAAAGAGGAACAGAAGTAACTGGAGTTCGACGAATTGGAGTTGGATGAGCAACCTCCTAACTTCGCCAACATAAGTGATATCGAGTAGGTAAAGGCGTCAGCTCATAATGTGACAATTAGTTCAGGGTTTATTCAAGAGTAAATTTAGTGATTCTGTATGGTTCTATTATATTTTCTATTGTGGAATACCAATGTTTCGTTCGATACCAGTCAGCAATAAGTTATGCTTCGACAAAGATGTCAAAAGATCGTGGAAAATACACGAAGCCAAGCTCAACACTCTCAAAAGTTCAGTCAGTAAATAACGGCCTTAAAAATTTGATTTTTTAGAACAACGTCTCAAAAAAGTAGCTCTTCAAGAAGTTCGCAATATGGAAGTTAATAGAGAAAACCAAGCCCTGCTCAAAAAGATAAAGAACATCTAAACGAAGGGTATTTTCTGTTTAACATCAGGTTGCAAAACTTCGTATACTCGTATGTATCATGATCTGAGCGAGCAGAAGAAAAAAACTTTGAACGAGCCCTACCGAAAAAGACAGCTGATAAAGATAGTGGAGTAAAATCAATAGCTACTGAAAAGACTCCAAAAAAAAAAGAGTTAATATAATATTCGCAAAATGGAACAATAACGCAAGTTAATCTAGAAGAATATTAGTCTTATAAGCTAATTTCCTTTTAAGAGTTACCCCCAAACACACACTCAAGTCAACGTACAATGACTTTCATTCAGCTATGGGCAACTGCCAGCAGATTCTAGGAAATGCAATACTCTCCCTCAGAGCTAGATTTCTCCTTTAGAGGAAGGAGATGTGTCGATGAAAATTAGTACACTGTGATAACCTATATGATAAAAGGGTACTGCTTTTAAGATTTAGAATGTTCTACTTAGAGATGGAGGGAGTCTAAGACAAAAGATAGCGTTATAGAATAGAGTTACCCGACTAAAAGGCTAGAGATCTTTTAAGAATTAGCTATGGAGGGAAGATCGAGAAAATGCTGGAAAGCTTATCTGTAGATAGATAAAAAGAAGTATGTTATTTGCGTTACTGCCCAGCAAGAGATGTTTGATCCTTTTGATAATTTTATTAATCTCAATCTTTTAATTTGATCCTTAAATATCTTAACTTATGATTTAATCATTAGCCTAAAAGCAATATTTATTGGCTGTAAAGATTATGTTCTTTATTGTGCGGTCATATTAGATTTGCTGATTTGTTTCCATCAAATTTATACTCTTTGAAACATTATAATACCAATTATGTTAGTGATTCTGCTGTTGACTATACTAGTCTTTACTCACAGCTAATGTCCTAACGCCGTTGCTGACTAACTAGAACTCATTTCTCAACCCTTGTAATGCTTTAGGCAGCTCTACGATTACAAGCACTTCGATAGTAATCGGATTAGTCGAGTCGTCAATTAAAGGTTGCAGACCTATAAAAGGATGTTGCAGGAAATAAGGATGTCTGATCAAACTCATCTGCAGACCAGTCCCGTGCTCAAGTGGGCTCAAAGTCAATCACAAATTTTCATCAGTTTTAAGCTGAGCCACAGGCAGGATTCTCCTACGTGTTCAGATCTTCGATCGGAATCTTTTAGCACTGAGCAGATTTAATAAACTTTTAGCGATATTTCATTCTCAACTCTCAAGAATGACACATCAAATATTTCGAAGTTCAGCTTCAAAGGTAAAAATGTGCAAATATAGGAGAGTGTTTTTTTACAACTCAAAAATTTTTATTCATCCTTTCTCTCTAGTTTGAAGGTTTATTGAAAAAACTCGTATTGAGAAAGTAAGGACTTGGCCTTTATACTTTGATAGGAGATAAATCGGATTTAAGAATATGGGTACAGCCTTTTAGTGATTACAAAAAAGCTGCTATCTGGTCTGAAATGAGGGAAAAACATTCCGGAGATATGGATAAATATTTCGAACAGGCAGAAGCTTTCTCTGAGTCTAACAAAGCTACAACCAAGAAACGAAGTAGGAAAAGGCCAAAGAGAGAATAATAAGCATAATTATGAGTAGTGTCCCAGTGATAGATTATTTAAAAACATAATATGATTACACTCAAATTATGAAAAATTGATATTACTTAAGCTGCATTATTCTAATCAAAACCTAATATTTTGTCTATATTGACACTGGTAGTCGCCTTGATTTTATTAGATTAGCTTTAGCAGGCTGAATAACTTAATTTCGCATAAAAATAAGGTTATTATAAGAAGACAAATTGGGTTATCCAAATCTAAAGTTTGACTTATATCTAATTTTTTATATTAAGGAGTAGCGAATGTTTAGGATTAAGTAAACACAAATATCAATTTTTTAGTTCTTTTTGTTCAGCTGGATTGGCTATAAGTTAAGGGGGGTTTTGAGAAGGCGAGAGCAAGTCTTCTAACTTCTTTTTTACAGACTGCTTATGTTTGATTTATTCTAGTTAGGATTATTGGAGAAGGTCGTTAAAGCGTTTGACCCAAAAAGATATTTTTGTTTATATTTTGTATTTCTACTTCAAAATAGCTAAAATACTGTTCATTTTCAAACATCTTTATCTGAACTCATTCTGAATTTCAATAATTTTTTCTTGAACTTCATCTATTCGCATGATTGAACAATATGTTATAAAGTGGCAACAGGACAACTTAGATGTCATTTTGTTTACTCCTAGCCATTATGGGGGTGCACAATATAAATGTACCAAATATTAAAAATGGGGGCTCTATTGCAGAGATATGATTAGTTGATTGATGAAGTTTCGTTCGTTGTTGGATTTGAAAAGAATAGGATGTGTGCAGATGATTTTGTAGAAGGAGAAAGAAGAAGAGATACCTATGTGTTGGCTAGGATAGCCATGAGTAGGTGTTATTTTGATAAATTTAACTTCGGGTTTAACTATCTACGGAAGCGAACTGTTGGTTTATAGATTTTGTTACATTCCAAATATTGTAAATTTAGACATTTAAATAGGAGTGATCTTTTTCTTTTTCAGACAATACCTTAGGGATTGAATAAATCCTTATTGTCTTTTTCAACAAATCACTTGAATGTATATAAAATTAGTGCACAGTTCAAATTTGCTATAAGTATAGCTTGATGAAATAATAAAACAAACGAAATTGCAACACACGTATATTTCTCGATAATAATACTTCATTTGTCTGTTAATCAGCTTATTCCTACTCTAAACTGTCTTATCTGGTGATTTAAAACTTATTTTTATGATACATCATTTGTTGATAAACAAAAAAATGGCAACTTGCTATTCCTTAAAGGCTGGTAAGTTAAAGAACAACATGAGGCACTGGCCTAGGCAAACTTTATGATTTCTCTATCATCTCGTAACTTGAATCGTTCCGCATTCTTAACTTTTATCCATAGAAGATCATTTTAATTAGAATAATATTTACAGAAAAAACGATGAAACCTTCCCTTCCTGTTAAAGACAATAAGCGCAAGCTTTTCCATTATGAACAGTACAGAAATACAGCCAAGACCGAATTCAAGTGCAACAGCAGCAGTCTACTTCCAGATCTAAATGACTTGGATGTACAAGTGAAACATTTTTAGTAGCTGCGAAGAAAAAAACTTTCAGTATCCCAAGTCTAAAGCTTAAATCTCAAGGAAATATAGAACCTAGAGTAAGTGCGTGCTTAGAAGTCTCACAGATTATTTACAAATAATCTTTAAACTATACAAGAGTATGAGACAGTCAGACAAGCAGGCCGTTCCAAAACAAATAACATTAGCAGTTTTGTTGTTCCCAACAAAAATTAAAAACCTGCTGACAAGAACGTTATCGCTAAGAATATAAACGGTAAGGCAAAATAATAGGTAAAACGCCAAAAGATATAAGTCTTAAAAGCCAAAACTAAATAACTCTAAAAAGATTTTTTAGGAGTGGCGGGAAATGACCTGGCCAAAAAGAGTCTGATAAATAAATAGTTTTCTTTACTTCTCAAACTGTTAGAATGATCTTTATATTTTACACCTAGTAAAAACAGAGGATCTTAATCAACTGATTAATTAAGGTGATAAGGTCTATGTTTGAATAATTGATTATAAAGATGATATAGAACGGAAGTCTAAACGAGCTCAACTTCTAAATAAGAACCTAAGTACCGAATGTCAAGAGGATTCTCAAAGAATCATAACAAATCATCTGGGAAAACGATTCTAATCACAGTCATAATCATGAAGCTCAGTCGTAAAATTTGCACAATCGAGACGCAGATTTTACATTGGAGTACAAGAAAAAACTGGTCAAACTAATGGTGATGGTAAAGTTCTAAAGATTTGGCTTTCAAAAAAATGAATTGCTCCCCATGATTTAGTACTATCTCGACAAAATCAATCATTTAGAGAAGGTCAATAATCGGCATCTAACTGAATAAGCCGACAAAATCTTTCTAAAGGTGTTTTCTTAGCTCATTGGATAAAGCTGGGTATCAATTAGACGCCCGAATGATCCTGAAAATGTTTTGGAAGAGTAAAGGCAAGACTAAATGTCTCAATAAATACCAAATTAAAGAAGGGTTTTGGAGCATGAAAGTATATTAAGAGTTAGGCCTCAATAGCAAAATTCTATTTTATGTAACATCTGCTATACAGTCTCTAATAACTACTGTGGTTAGACATGCGGGCACTCATTTTGCATAGAATGTATGAAAGGTTACCTCTAATAAAACCTTCGCTCTGATAACTATATAGTAAAATGTCCTGAATACGAATGTAGCGAACTGGTTTCTCTAAACACTGTTAAGTAAATGCTGTCTCCTAAGCAATACTAACGGTTCATTTTTTTCAGGTAAAAAAATTAGAAATAGATGAACCCTGAAAATAAATTCTGCTCAATGTATTTCATAGGTAATTAAGGCCGGATTGTGGAGAAGTACTTATAGCTTAGAAAAATAGATTGATCTGTCCGAAGTGCAAATCTGAGTATTGTGAAATCTGTCTGCAGAAATATCATCATGACCAGCCTTGTGAGATGGCTTTAGGGAACGAACTAAAACATGCATTCAAAGATTTTTAGATCAAGTAAGATTCTAGTTATAAAGAAAATGTCCGGGATGTAAATCACCGATATAAAAATCAGATGGTTGCAACCACATGACGTGCAAAAAATGCAAATATGAGTTTTGCTGGCTCTGCCAAAAAAAGTATTCAAAACATCACTACAAATACTACAATTGTTTTGGGTGTCCTGGAATGCAATACTAAAGTGAAGATGAAATAATAGTATAAAGATTAAAACAAATTTGTCTTTACATGGTTTTACCTATACTACTAGCTTTCCTCTTATTCTGCTACATAGCTGGCCTTCCTCTCTTCATTGTTGCGAAATTTATTGAGAGGCCTTGCTACTGGAATCGGGAGGGTCATTAAATGTTCGAGTATAATGCTGCTCTGAAGCTGTGTTGCCAGAAACAAACAATACTGTTTTATATTGTAGTGTGGCTTTTCTTCCAACCTAGAGCTTTACTCTATGCACTTTTTATTGCTCCAGTCAAGCTCACTTTGTTTTTTTGTGGTGAAATCGCGAGCGTACTAGAATGATCTATTTTTTCATTTAGAATATTTAAAGTTTCGCAAATATGGAATGAAGATCAAAAGGCTTTTTTAGTCATTATGTTATAGAAATCCTATCTTGAGATTTATCTGCCATTGGATGCTGCACGCTGGAGCATTTCTTAGAGTTATTGGATATTCATAGTTTCGCCAAGCTCTTTAGCCACTCTTCGAATGTTATTGGAGTTGATTGAACCAGTATGATCGTCGTCGAAAAGATCGAAAATTTTGTTGATGCCGTTCTAAATTATTTGCGAAATACACGTGATTATTTGTCACCTAGTTTTGAAGTGATACCGTCTAAGAATTATTCGAAATCTATTTCTCTACCAAGGGATTCCAAATCAGCAATCATATTAAAAATAGTTGGATTTTTACTCTAAAATCCTAGACTTTGCATAGCAGATTTGAGTTCTCTTGGATCGATTTTGCCTGTGCCTTCAGTGTCGAAAAGAGAAAATGCTTCTCTAAGTTCTTAGATTTAGTCCTCAGTAAGTCCTGGCCTTTAGATTTTCTTTTTGGCTGGACCTTTGGCTGGCACTCCTTTCCTCATATTCCAATCTTAATAAAATTTAAATTAAATATAGTTATGCACTTTTACAATTAAATAAAACGGTGAGTTGGATACGAGATTTAAGTCATTATCATTACTTGGATGCTATAGCAGATATGCTCAGTTTCTGCTCTTTGATCAACTACTCTAACTTTGCAAGAAGATCTCCTACATTATTTTCTGCCTCTGTAGCAACTGGAATCCAGCTGACATCTTCAAGTTTGGATTTTCCCAATATTGATGTCTAAATTCCCGTCCTTTTGGTTTGCTTCTCCAAGTAATATAGATAAAAGACATAGTTCCATAGCTTATGATATTGTCTTGTGTAATGAGTCTTTAAGTCTTAGCTCTTCTTTTATAAGGCCTCTCTATCGATTCCACAAATAAAGCATTTTTAGGTTTTGTCTTTTAGCATGTCTTCTCTTTAAGATCTTAAAGAAGCAAAGTTATCGATGAGGACACCACCAAGAATGTTACCAAAGAGCATATCCATAAACACAACATAAATCATGTCATAAACAAATCTTCCAGGCTTGAAGACTTACATGTCTTAACCTATTTGTTAGTTAATGTAGAGTTATATTACACATTCATAGACTCTTTCACAATGCTAATCTGGGTATCTGTCTGGATAGATTGACTAAGCGTAGTAAGACATTGAGAAAACTGAGAAGAATGTTATAAAAGATACTCCAAACACTGACAAAATACCCAACATTTTTAAACTTACTTTCAATGCTCTAATGATGTTCTTGAGTACATCTAACCGGGCCATCAAAAGGTTCATCAAGAGCAAAGAGTACCATTCTATTTTATAAAACATACCCATCAGACTGCCGAACATAAATAGCATCATAGTACCAAATTAACCGTCTTCTTTGAGGCAATATAGATTTTTGCAGCCTGGTATTTTGAATAGCAAAGTCATTAGTTTTGATTCTACTTATTATCCCTATTAAGCATTTGCTTTCATTCTCTCATATTTCTGAACAGCTAACTTAAGATGAGATTTGATCCAAAGGAAAAAGTAAGTCATTGCTATGATAAACTGGATCAGAGAAGCTATTTTTAGTATGATTTCTTCACGTCCCAAGTCATATTCAATTGTTTAGCTATACGGATAGTACACAACTGAAGCAAAGTAAAGCATCAACAGACATATTATCACAGCCATAGAAAGTCCCCGCGACAAATAAGTCTATATTTTTTAGGTTGTTATAGCAAGAGGAATATTAAACAGCTTGTACTCCTTATCTAAATGATAGTTGTACTCTATTTCCTAGGTGATGAGCTCCTTATAAGAAAACAAACCAATAATTTTATCTCTCTGTGTGCTTCTATCAACTTACTCCATGATATTGGTCCTTGTTGACCTGGAAAGATAGCGAAAAACGTTATGTTTTGGGAAAAACAAAGTTTGATAGGGGTCTTTGACTAAACCGGATTATTATTCTCCTTTTATTTATATACCTAACAAGTTCTACCTAAGCAGACTAAAAATTTCTTACATGTCATTGTTTTTTAAATGCAGATTGATCCTTTCTCTGAATCTCTCGATGTTGGGTGTCTTTTTTTATAGTTTTACAATGACTGAAGTTGCTTGGAACATATCCATGTAAAACTTCTCATGAAGTTGTGTTTGATTTAGAAGTTTGGCTAGGTAATCTCTTGACTTAATTTATTCGCAGCCAACTAGTTTAGGGAGGTAGTCTCTATAGAAAGCCAGAACTTTTACAAAGTATCTACAAAGAATATCCTGAGATAAACTTTCATATATTTACTAAATATTACCTTCAAGACAACTTATAACATTTTTAATGTTAGCAGAATAAAGCTCAAAGATAGTGGCTAAGTCTTACACAAACTATAATTTCTAAAGCTAATTTTGGTTACTCGAGTGTTTTTACTTAATCATTGTGGTGATTTGCTGCTATAGTTGGGCAAAATCTGAGAAAAGAGTACTTTTGCATATAAAAACTTGGTTTTTAAGACAAGGAATTTGGGTGACTTCATAGATAAAGTCAATTATGGCAAAAGGTACTTTAATAATCGAAATATTGAAATTATTAAACATTCGTTTGAGTTATACTATGCTCAAGTTGAGGAAATCTACTGACTAAGGTTTAAGTTTATTGTCTTAATCCGGTAGGATCTGTTAGTGAATGTAATTTTTTATTTAGTTTTTGCTTTAGCATAGATTTTTTAGGAAAATAAAAGCGTACTCCATGTTGACTACTTTTTGGTCGAATTCTTTCTGCTATAACACTGTTTCAGGTTGATAAACAAACTCACGCTTCATAATTTTCTCAGTATCGATATAAAAGTCATAGGTATCAGAGTAATTTATAGTACGGCTCGTAAATTCCTTATTTTATCCCCGAATATTGAGCATTGCTATGGATGAACCGCAATCCTTAATCAAAATGCTGATTTGAGAGAGTAACAGATTATTTTAGTCTTTTCTTATCAATTAAAACAGCTCTCTCTGTATCTATATGCTTTTTCCCATAAGTAGAGTAATTCCAAGCATCAATATTGCGTTTCCCATCTAAATGGATAATTTTAAGTCGTTGATTATGAGAGAACTTAGGAATGAAGCTACACCACATTGGTGTAAAAAATTTTGAGCCTTACTTATCTTTTCTTTCTAATCTTCGTTAACAGCCCAAGATTTTATGTCGCTTTTGAAGATATCACTTGTTCTTTGAATGTAGTTGATAAGCAAACGGATAATTAATAACTTGTACTCATACTTTATGCTATTGGAGTCCACTTGGTTCATTTTTACAATTGACTGTATGACTTCTTCACAAGCTACTACTTGTAGCTTGTCTTCAACTTTGAACCCATATCTTTAAGCAGATATTCTTCTAAGATCTGCGAAAACATCGTACAAGTTCTGGACTACTTCGCTCTGACTGTATTCTTTAAAGAGAGGATTGATCTACAAAAACTTCACCAGCTTCTTCCTACGATTATTAATCACAATATTCTTTTAATCCTGTGATGCAAATTTCTATTTTTTTACATCAAATCGGTTGGACTAGGAAGTTGTTAAGTTTTTAGGCAGAGAAGATTGTACTTTTTTAGTTGTAGTCGTATCTTTCTTCTTCTTTTCATCTTCGTCTTCTTTCTTATCTGCCTCAATCTTTTTATTCTGCTTCTGAAGACGCTTATCAATATTACCTAGGAAGATAACGTCCATTAGGAAATCCCTACGACGATTAGCCAAAGCTTCAGGGGTTTAATTGGGCAAGCTCTCGATTCTTTTGGACACTTTGTTTAGTTCTCTCTCTCTTTGTACCTCTTGCTCTTTGAATGAGTTCCAATCGATAAGATGTCTCCAGAATCCTTTGCCTTGATGAAACTGGTAGGCTTTTTTGAATGGAATTTCATCGCTGCTCAAAGCATTATCAGCAATATTTTTGGCAATGATTTGTTTTGACCTATCTGAATAAGCCTGAGCTTCTTTCAAAGGTATGTTGCTAACAAAAGTTTTGAGTCTTTTGCTAACCCTCGACATATATTTATTGATGTATCTTCCATCGATCGTTTTAAGTAAATACTCAAGGTACTCGATGATTTAGATAATGGTGTAGGTAGTATCTTGGGGGATGTTTGAACTAGGAGATGGAGTCAAGACACCCGCTAAGTAGGAGAAAAACAATTTGTTTTGTTATGTTTCTTTGAAGAATAAATCAAGAGAGTGCAGTATTTCCTAGAGAGCGAGGTAAACATAACTTCCCAAATAGCTGTATCTTACAGGGTTTTTAATTTTGATGAAGTTATACTCAGGAGTGTTGCAGATTAGTTCAGCTATGTTCTCGAGTTGAGTTTTGATCAAAAGCAAGTCGTTTATCCAATCGTGAGTTCCGAATTGATTTAACTGTTCAGATTTTGCCACAATGAAGTATTAAAAGAGTTTTGTATCGCGTACTCTATTTTAGAAATAGTAGAGTTTGTTGAGATAGGACCGAAGATGCCTAATCACTATCCAACACTTATTAGATCTGTACATAACTCTATATAAAAACTCAATCGGATGCATGTTTGAAGCTTTACCTATGTTCACCACATTCTAGTTTTCAATGAGCGCGCTGAAAATCTAAAAAAATGTGGCCACATACATCAATTGCGCTGGTACGTCTAACTCTGTCATCTCCCTTATTGACTCCTAGTAACTTTACAAGTAAGCCGCCATCCATCCTTGGTAGTTGTGCTATATCGTAAATGAAATTGTTTTTATTGCGACTGCTTCCTGCGGTAGGTAGACTATCTGGTTGTTATCTGAAACTTGGAACTGAGAAATAAGTTCCATGACTAAGTTTTGGTTGATATCGTAACCCTCATCATCAAATATCACTGCAATTCTCAGGAAATCGAGTAGTTTGCTTTTCTGATAGAGCTGTATTTAAGTTTAGTTGGCATATTTTATCACTTTTTCGAGCACTGGTTTAATGTTACCACCCTTTACTAATTTTTTGTTGTTTGTATACATTTGTTTGAAGAAGTCAATGCAACCTACATTGTCCGGGAGGTGAACTTCAGCTAATTTGAGTAGTGGTTCAAGCTCTTTCTTATTTTAATTGTTGTTCCAAATCAAAACAGTTAAGAAGTTGTAGGAAGCATGGAGAGCACGGGTAGCTAGTGGGAAATTCCGAGGTATATCTCTCATGTATTATAAAAATTTGACGATTATAAGATGATGGTCCTGACTCTTAATTAAGTTTTGATTCAGCAGCAAATTTATATCTTTCTAAGTTATTATCATAAACGAACCATCTCTTAAGTTATCCTATCTTCTTACCACCAAATCCTATCTGATTGGATTTTAAAACGGGAATAAGTTAGTTTAGTTATAAATAGACTTCCTCTTATCCTAAGACATAAGGCTAAGTTTTGCATCTCCAGTCTTTATCATAGAAACAGTAAGAGACGCTAACTATTGAATAACTCCTGGCTTCATATTTTGATTTATCTGAATTTGGGTCAGAGGTCTCCAAAGCACATCATAGTTTGAACTTTGCGGCTCCTTTATTGTGGGATTGGCCAAGTTTAGAAGGATACTACGAGTTGACTCAACTCCTTTTATTGCGAGTACCGACAAGACACCTCCCGCTACAAAAATAATGTCTTTGAAAGTTTATAGTATTTCTTACTTTTGATTAGTGATACGATTAATTAGGTTGAGAGTAAGATTGGTGAGTTCCTGATTGGAGTAGATGAAAGCTTAGAAAAATACAAGTTTCGGATTAATATTTTAAACTTGACATTCGGAGAATAGATCTCTTGAACTAAGTATTTAATCCACTTTATCCATCCAAATTTGTTCAATCAGAAGATAGCCCTCTTTTTTATTTTAAGGTGCAAATAGTTCGTACTATTGGTGCTTATTCCATTTTTTAATGAATTCAATTTTGTCCACAGTATACTTACTTAGATCTGTATCTACCTCCATTACGTCTTTGAAATGTTTTGTGATGAGTGAGACTCTAGCATTGAACTCATAGTCTATGATAATATTCAGTATTCTTGCTGCGAGTATCTTACACTCAACTAAAAGTACTATGTTAGGTTTATTAAGTTTAAGCTGCTGTTTGACTAAACTGTAAACATAATCTTTGTAATCGAACTCTTATGCAAATCTAAAGAAGTTGTTATTCTTCTTATCTTATTAGATTTGTCTTTCAACTGCCCTGTCTGAGTATTCAATATCAAACCTTAAGATTTTTAACAAATAGGGTATTATCATCTTCATTTTTTATATTTCAGGCCAGAAACCAAGGTTGAGAGTTGACTTTAGAATTTATAAGAATGTTTTAACGTTGATTAATCTGTTTTTATCATCTATATCAAGTTCTATTGCTTCAGGTTATCCTTGAGTAGAGTCATCTTCAAGTACTTGAGATTGAACAATACTCTTCTTTGCTTAAAATGGTTTTTTATTAATTCTTTTTATGTAATCAAAAATTAAATTCATTGTTTTTTTGAGCTAGTCAGGAATTTATTTTTGTGCTTTGGGTATTTGAAAGTTATTAAGCTTTTACCAATCTTTGACCTTTGTTATTCTACTGATTTACTAATAGTTACTATTTTCCACAAATGCGTGGTGCACAAGTCTAATAAAAGGTTGGAAAAGAAGATTTTTCTTCACTGTTGTCTCATGCAAGAAAGCCACTAACGTTTTCAAAGGCAGGGG
>Ga0194117_10003979_pt1 | contig 14412 bp, 14 predicted proteins | sample TA2MahsurfametaG_FD_160579 | JGI IMG/M metagenome (GOLD analysis project Ga0194117, IMG submission 160579) | Freshwater microbial communities from Lake Tanganyika, Tanzania - TA2015009 Mahale N1 surface | ecosystem: Environmental > Aquatic > Freshwater > Lake | place: Tanzania: Lake Tanganyika...
AATCCCTGCGAATTGATTCGCCGAATCAACTCAAAGAGCTCTTGGACAAGAATCGGCGATAGTCCGAGAGATGGCTCATCAAGAATCAGTAATTCTGGCTCCGACATGAGCCCGCGCCCAATTGCAAGCATCTGCTGCTCGCCGCCCGAAAGGGTCCCCGCTAACTGATTAAAGCGCTCGGCAAGCCTCGGGAAAATCGCGACCGTTTTCTCAAGATTCTCGCTACGCCGCAAACGCCCCCTAAGATAACTTCCCAACTCGAGATTTTCACGAACGGTTAAATTCGGGAAAATCTTACGGCCTTCAGGAACATGAATGAGCCCCCGATTGACGATCTCTGAAGAACTTAAATCGGTTATATCTTCATTATCAAACACAATACTTCCAGAAATTGGCCGACTCAGGCCTGAAATCGTATTGTTCAGCGTGGTTTTTCCGACGCCATTACTACCAAGAACTGCAACGATCTCACCCTGGCCAATCTCAATATCGATGCCCCGTAGAATCTCGACTTTTCCATAGCCTGCGCGCAACCCTCGAATCTCAAGCATGCCCACTATCTCCTCCGGTGGCGCCATGCCCGAGATAAGCCTCGACCACAATCGGATTACGGACTACGTCGGCCGGGGGTCCTTCTGCGATAATTTTTCCGTAAGACAAAACATACAGATACTCCGACAGTCCCATCACTGCCTGCATCACATGCTCGATCAGCAGAATCGTGACTCCCTGAGCACGGATATTCTTAATGACATCAACAATTTCACTAATTTCGGTCGGATTAAGGCCTGCCATCACCTCATCGAGTAGAAGCAGCTTTGGGGCGGTCGCCAGTGTGCGGGCCAGCTCAAGACGCTTTCGCATCGCCACAGTGAGGCCAGCGGCAGGAAGCTCAAGGATTGACCCCATGCCCACTTGCTGTGCTATTTCATGAGCATACGCAAATGCCTCTTTGCGGTGTCGATAGCGCTGAAATGCGCCCACCGCGATATTTTCGTGAACCGTAAGCCGCGAAAACGGCTGTGTAATTTGAAAGGTGCGGACCATTCCCAGTCTTGCAATCTCATGTACTGGCCGACCCTTTACGGAGGTAGTCAAAAATTGAACATCCCCCTCATCAATCGATAGAAATCCTGCAATACATGCGAACAAAGTGGTCTTACCTGCACCATTCGGACCGATCAGAGCGATTATTTTTCCTTCAGGAACGATTAAAGAAGCATGATCAACCGCAGTCAGTCCGCCAAATCGTTTCGTGAGATTGTTAACAGCTAGCATGATCCGCGGCTCATTTTATTTTGGCCTGCGCTTGGTAAGGCGCTGTATGAGATCAATAAGGCCATTGGGCAGAAACGCAATAATCAGAATGAGCAATCCGCCGTAAATTACAAGCGAGAGCCCCTGAATATTGGTCACCACCCGAGCGGTATCACTAATCGCAGCGAGTAGCACGGCGCCGATTAAGGGTCCGTAAACTGTTCCCGCCCCACCAATCATGCTAACCAAAAGCATCTCTACGGACTTGTCAACGCCAAAGACAATAATCGGGTCGATGTATAAAAAGTACTGAGAAAAGAAGCAGCCCCCTATACCACCAAGCGCACCAGAGAGGATTAGGATTTTCAGCTTTTCACTAAAAACATTGATTCCCAGCGCTCGAGCTGCATCTTCGTTTTCTCGTATCGCTGCCAGCTGCGCACCGAACCGAGAGTGCTTTAGCCAAATTGCAATCGCTATCGAGACAGTAACGAGTACCAAGATCAAAAAATAAAAGCCGACGCGCTCGGGAAATTGAAAATTTGCAACGCTCGGTTTTGCTGGAATCAAAAGACCGAGACCGCCCCCTGTAATCTCTACAGAGTTTGCAATGATTCTCAGCATTTCCGCAAAAGCGAGGGTAATGAGAGCGAAATATGAGCCCCTCAGACCCGCCCGAAAGGACAAGTAACCAATTAACCATCCCACCAGGCCCCCCGCCACTGCGCTCACAGGAAGTCCGATCCACGGGTTGACTCCAAAACGCACCTGAAGAATGGTCGAGGCATAGGCGCCAGCGCCAAAAAAGACCACGTGCCCAAAGGAGAGCTGACCGGCAAACCCACCTGCGATATTCCATGACTGCCCAATAAAGGCATAGAACAAGGCCAGGACGCCAAAATTCACCATAAAAGGTGACGGAAATACAAACGGAAAGATACAGGCGACTGCAAGTATCAATACGTGGCCAGTCCAAGCGATCGGCTCGGGTGTCCGCCTCATCCTCGCGCCCCGAATAGCCCTTGGGGCCGAAACAGAAGAATCAGAATGAAAATTAAAGAAATACCAATCTGTCCAAGGCTCTCGCCCAGGAAAAGACCTCCGAATGACTCTGTCAGCCCAACGATCAGGCCACCGACGACAGCACCGAGAAAGCTCCCCATGCCGCCAAGCACGACGACCGTGAATGCCACCAATACGAAGACATGCCCGGTGTACGGCGAGACATAAAAAATTGGCATCAGTAGACAGGCTGCCGCCCCAAGTGTGGCCACTCCAATGCCATAAGAAATTGCAAAGATCCGGTCCACATCAATCCCCACCAGTCTCGCCCCCATGCGTTCCTTTGCGACTGCACGAATGGCCTTGCCCGTATTGCTTTTCTTGATATACAACCCGAGTAATGCGCAAAGCAGCATCGCAATAAAAAAGGAGATCACCTTGGGCAGGGAAAACAACAAGGGACCAAGCTCCACCATGGTGTCTGAGTATCCGACAGTAATGGTTCTTGTATCGCCTTTAAAAAACATCAGTGCAAGATTTTCAAGGACAATCGAAAGGCCCAGCGTTATCAATAAAATATTTTCGTCTTTGCCACTTGAAAATCTGCCAATAAGCCCTTTGTAAAGTACATATCCAATCGCATACATGGCTGGCACCATGATGAGCATTGAAATATAGGGATCGAGGCGCAATTTAATGAGAAGGTAATAGACGCCAAACATCCCCATCATCAAAAGACTGCCGTGCGCAAAGTTAATGATATGGAGCACGCCATAGATCAGCGTCAGGCCAGAGGCTACGAGCGTATAAATACCGCCGACCAACAGGCCATTAAGCGCGGCTGAAATTAGGATGGTTGAGTCCACAAAGACACCTCGAAAGAGGCCGATAAATGAAAACAGAAAGATGGGGTCGGCCCCAAATAGGAATGGGGCCGACGGTCAGGCATTCAAGACATCAGGCCGTCTAACCGATTTTTGGCTTTGGAAATACGGCTTTCTTGGAAGCAAAACGGCCCGGCCATACCACCTCAATATCGCTCGCCGTGGCCTGGAGTAAAGCACCACTTCCGCCCTGATTTTGTCCGTTGATAAATCGTGTTGGACCATAGGGCATAAAGTGATTGGACCAAGTGCTGGATTCAAGCGCGGCGATAACCTGCTCCTTGGCTGCGGTTTTAGCCCGCTCAAGGGCGTCAACGTAAAGCATGGTCGCGTTGTAACCGCAGTACACCTCAAACGTAAACAGGTTGCCAGTAGATTCAACCCGCTTTTTCATCGCCTGAGCACGCTGATTCGTTGGGCTAAACCAATGGTTGAAGTCCATCATATGCTCAGCGACCTGCGGCTGCTCTTTCACTAACCGATAGTTGAAACCGCCACCCAGCACACTAAAAAATGCGGCAACATCAACGCGCTGCTGATACATCGTCCGCGCTAACAGCACATATTCGTTTTGATAATTACTCATAATGACCAAGTCGGGCTTCAGCGACTTAATCCGCAGCACTACGTTATTAAAATCTCGAGTTGGATTGGCATGCTTAATTTTTTCTACAGCCTGTACGCCAATTGAAGGCAGCTTGCTCTCCATCAGGTTCGCAGTGCCAGTTCCGAATTCAGACTCTTCGTGAACCAATACAGCGGTTTTTGCGATACCACCTGCTGCTTTATTTATCTCGCCAAGAGCAATTACTGCATCATCAGCACACTTGCCGAACCCAGGCTTAAACCGAAATACATTTTTTAAGCCGCGATTCACGATGGCGTCAGACGCACCGACATCAATAAGGAAAGGGGTGTTGTATTTCGCCGCCGCCTGTGTTGCAGGCAATGCAATTGCGCTGGAAAAACAGCCCACATAAGCCGACACACCCTCTTGCTGCATCCGCTCGACCTCAGAAACCCCCACCTCCGGCCGCGACTGCGAGTCCCCCAGCACCGCCTGAAGCCTTGCGCCCCCCATCGACTTGATACCGCCGGCGGCATTGACCTCGTCAATGGCAAGCTGGCATCCCAGCCGACCCTGCCCTCCGCTGTACGCCAGTCCACCGCTTACGGGATGTACCAGGCCGATCTTGATCGGCGCAGGCTGCGATAAGAGTAGTCCAGGGGCCGCCAAGAGCGGGCCTGCGGCGCCGATTTTGAGAATGTCGCGGCGCGATACGGATTTCTTCGGGGTCATGGGAAGCGTCCTTGATAAAAGTTCGGAAGGATTGTTCCAGTTATGGAACAATTGAATCCGAATATGAAAACCTAGGTCCCAATTGTCAATATCGGGATTGCCCTTAGGTATGAATGGACATGCGGCAACATAGGTCCACCGCAGGTTTTCGAGAATTCGCTGCACCGCATTGTGACCTTAGCCGCAGGCTATGATCGCGGGAGTAATGAATATTTGCTTCTCATAAATTGGGGCAGACTATGGAACTATCGGATAAAACTGCACGGCAGATTTTTGAAGCTTATAAAGCAAACCCGACACGTAAGCGGTTCGGATTCGGCAAGGTGCCCGCACTGATCAATATCGACTTACAAAAAGCCTATACAGCAGTGGGTGAGTTCACTACAGCCTATGAGACGAATCCGCTGCAGCTGGAGTATGTCAACGCGTTGGCTGCGGCATTTCGTTCAAAGGGATTTCCGGTCGTCTGGACGTATGTTGCCTACATGGATTCCGGAGAAGACTGTGGTATCTGGGGAACGCGAACAAACACACCGGATTCCCTGCAAAATATAAAGGTCGGCTCGCGACGCTCGGAGTTCGATGACCGACTTCAGATTGATGCTCAGAAAGACATTATCGTGAATAAACGCATGGCGTCTGCATTCTTTGAAACCAATCTGGGCTCAGTGTTCAATTTCCATGGTGTTGATACCGTAGTGGTCACGGGCGGATCAACATCCGGCTGCGTGCGCGCCACTGTTGTTGACAGTCTCTCACGCAGCTATCGCACCATTGTCGCCGAGGAATGTGTAGCAGATAAACATGAAAGTCCGCATTTCGCCAATCTGTATGATATGGCCGTGAAATATGCCGATGTGCTATCTGCTGATGAGGTGCTAACTCACATCAAAGCACTGCCGGATACCAAAGGCAAGGCATGAGAGACCCGCAGTATTTCAACTACCTACCCTATCGAAGACGCCCGGTAATTCGGTGGCCGAACGGCGGCCATGTGGCCTTCTGGGTCGCCCCAAACATTGAGTTCTATGAGCTCAATCCACCACGCAATCCCTCCCGCGCACCTTGGGCGCGACCATCACCCGATGTCGTGAATTATTCGTATCGTGACTACGGCAATCGCGTGGGATTCTGGCGAATGCTCGAGTCAATGAAGCGCTGCGGCATGCGGGGAAGTGTTTCTTTAAACGTTGCCACATGCGACCACCATCCCGAAGTTATACAGGCCTGTATGGCCCACGACTGGGAATTTTATTCTCACGGTACTTACAACACGCGCTATCTCTTCAATCACACCGAGGCACAAGAGCGGGCTGTACTACAAGATTCAATTGATACGATTTTGAAGCACACTGGGCAGAAGCTTGATGGCTGGCTCTCCCCCGCCCTGACCTATACCGAGCGTACGCTGGATTTAGTTGCCGAGATGGGCCTGACTTACGTATGCGACCTTTTTCACGACGATCAGCCGACTCCTGTGAATGTCAAACAAGGACGGTTGGTGAGTGTGCCGTATTCACTCGAGATGAATGACACCATCGTTTACAACGTCAACCTTGTATCGCCACGCCGATATGCAGATATTCTCAGGCGACAGTTCGATCGGCTCTACGAAGAAGGAAAAACTTCGGGGACCGTCATGTGCATCCCGTTGCATCCTTATTTGATTGGACAGCCCTATCGCCTCGATGCATTCGAAGAGGCGCTCTCCTACATCACAGGCCACGATAAGGTATGGCTGGCAACGGGCAGAGAGATCGCAAGCCACTTCCTCGAGCACTACTACGATGAATTTTTGCTGGCCAGCACCCCCGTAGGAGAAGCGCCGTGAGTGGCCTACCCGAGGACTATCTATCAACGCCACTCAGGCGCTACGGCATGGACCATGAGCGTTACGACTGGTCGATGCTTCCTGAGAGAAAGCCTGTTAAGTGGCCGAATGGTGCGCGCATCGCAGTCTGGATTATTCCCGCTCTGGAGTGGTTTCCACTGAACATGAAGGGGCAGCCATTTAAACCCCCGGGAGCTATGCAGACTGCTTATCCAGACCTTCGCCACTACACCCTACGCGACTATGGAAATCGTGTCGGTATCTATCGCATTATGGAAGCGCTCACGCGCCGCAATATGAAAGTGTCTGTGGCCATCAATGCGGCAATCGCAGCTCGGACACCCAGCCTGGTTCGAGAGTGTGCCAAACTCGGATGGGAGATCATCGCCCATGGGCGGGATATGGACCATCTTCACCATGGAGGAATGGCCGAAGAAGAGGAGCGCCTGCTTGTCATCGACTCCATAAAGCGGCTCGAGGACTGCTCAGGGCAGAAGATAGTCGGGTGGCTATCGCCCGCTAAATCTGAGTCTTTTATTACCCCCGATTTAATCTCTGAGTCGGGACTGAAGTATCTGTGTGACTGGGTCAACGATGACTTGCCTTATGTCATGAGAACCCGAAAAGGATCGGTCATATCGATGCCGCATCCGATTGATATTGATGACTACACCATCTTGGTTCAAAACCACCATACCGAAGATGATTTCCGGGATGCATTAATCGATCAGTTCAATTTTCTTTACAAAGAATCCTCTCCCGAGGCCGGCCGAATTATGGCCATCTCCCTGCATCCCTGGGTGATTGGGCAGCCTTACCGAATAAGTGCCCTCGAACAGGCCCTGGACCACATCAATCGCCACGCAGCAGTTTGGTCAGCAACCGGCGCTGAGATCCTCAACGCCTGGTCAAGCCAAGCTAAATAAGGTTCGACCGCTACGCTTAGCGCGATTGTTTGGCCTCGGCCAGATCATTCCAGACGTCCTGTCGGCAGATTTTTCCGTTTGCCACTTCAAAGCGATCAATGAAGCGAACATTACGGATCTCGCTGCCATCAAGCCACTGGCCCTTAAGGTAGCCGAAACAGTAAACGACCTCTGAATCCCCCCGCCAGCATTGATCAAATTGCTCATAGACCTTACTGACGCGTGCGTAGCGGGAGCTGGCCCACTGTAAAAGCTCTTCAAGCTTTTTCATCACGGCTCCACCGGGGAAAGTCATACGAAAATCATCGGATAGCCACTGCTTCGCAGAAACCAGGTCGCGTCGCTGCATTAGATCAAGAAAACTCTCGACAACAACCTTTCCATCGGCAAGTTCTGCGCCCCCCGCCTTAAACACGCGACCATCTCGCATATAGGTCGACGCGTGATAGATCGCCACAGTCGTACCTGAGGCAGGCGCTGCGATAACGGACCGTACGGCATCCGCAAGCCGCTGCACGATGCGCTCCTCAGCTGAGGGCGAATACCCCGGAAGCAAGGTCACTTGGATGACTGGCATGCTGGTGATCTTATCTGAACATTTTACGATTAGCGCGATTCAACGTGGATCAATTGGTGCGCTTGCTCGAAGGGCTCCAGGGAGGCGACATTCGCGAACTAAACGGATTCTTTACGCAGTGGTCAAACGTTCGATTGAGTACGCACCGGCATTGATTTAAACCAGGCCAGCGATAAACCAGTCGCAAATAAGGCCAACACCATCGCAGCCAGCGCGAACAGCGCACCGATTTGTGTGTCTTGGCGCTCCAGCCGAATGCGGGTGGCCAGGTGCTCATAGATGCCCTGGAGGTCAGCGGCGTTGGATGCACGAAAAAACTCGCCCTGCGTGACCTGCGCCATCTGCCGCAGCGTCTCCTCATCCACACGCGCGTAAAACGACAGACCCTCAAAGCCAGGAATAAAGCCCTCAGGTGTGCCAAATGCAACGGTATGGACCCGTACGCCGAGCCGTGCTGCGAGCCGGGCGGCCTCAACTGGATCAGAGCCCGTCGTTCTGCGGCCATCGGAGAGCAGCAGCACCGCTCCGCTGCGATAAGAGCCCGGAGGGCCAGAGGCCTGATCGGCCCGCGACGGACCACCCCCTGCTCCCGCGATACTCGCGCGATCCCGCTGCGTATCTGGCTGCACAGGATGTCCTCCTGTCTCCCAGCCGTAGACGGTCGTCTCAAGCTTAATGCCTGCATCAGGAAGCAGCATGTCGAGTGCCATCAGCAGGCCCGAGCCTGTAGCGGTCCCTCGCTGCAGCTGGAATCGGTCAATGGCCTCATAGATGTCCTGGCGGTTATCTGTAATTCCATGGGCCCGCTGTGCGGTTCCGGCAAAGGTCACCAGCCCAACCCGGACATTTTGCGGCAGGCCCTCAATGAAGGCCTTTACGGCCTCTTGGCTGGCCTTGATGCGATTCGGCGGTACATCTTCGGCCAGCATGCTGCGAGAGACATCCATGGCCAGAATCAGGGTCATGTAGTCAGCCGGGAGCACCACCCGCGCGCTTGGGCCTGCCGACCCGATCAGGCCACAGGCAATTGCAGCCAGGCAAAGCGCGGGCGGAATATGCCTGCGGTAGTTTCGCCGGCCCGCCTGGGCCAGGCGGATCGCTGATAAATCGGGGGCAATGACTGCAACGCGCATCCGCCGCCGCAGCAGCCAGACGTATCCCACCAGGAGCACCGGGATTAGAAGCAGCGTCCATAACATTTCAGGCCATAAAAAACGCATACTTCAGATTCCTGGTTAAACGCACCGGAGGGTCTTCGGCTGCTTGATAACGTTTCGCGCAATGAAACAAACCGCACACTGGATCATCTCAATCGGCGGGCTGGCCCTCGGACTTGGCCTGGCACTCACGGCTGTGCTTCGCGACCCTCCAAAGCCCATCACCCAAAAAGATATCGATGCTGCGGTCATGCGCAGCCTTCAGGATAACGACCTCCCCTCCCGGACTGCAAGGGCCGCAAAAGCGGTACTTCCAGCGGTGGTCAGAGTGCGGGGCTATGGTCGGGATCCCAAGCGGTCAAAGAGCCCGGAAAAGCAGCTCGGGGTGGGCAGCGGTGTGGTGATCATGGAAGACGGTACTCTTCTGACCAACTTCCATGTCGTGCATGGTATGCAAAGGATTGATGTTGTATTTCATGATGGCACCGAGTCTGCGGCCACCATCGTGGCCATCATGCCCGCACAGGATCTTGCCCTCGTTAAGCCCCAACGCATTCCTGATGATCTGGAGCCGGCCGTGCTGGGCTCAACATCCCGTGTATCGCCAGGCGATGAGGTTGTGGCCATTGGCTTTCCGTTCGGCATTGGCCCATCCGTTTCTGCCGGCGTGGTCTCGGGCATGAATCGGGAATTTCGTTCGCGGGATGATCGGCCGGCATTAACCGGTCTGATTCAGTTTGATGCTGCAGTGAATTCCGGCAACTCTGGCGGGCCCTTGATCAATATGTCAGGCGAAGTGATTGGAATCGTGACAGCGATTCTGAATCCAACCAAGTCCGGAACCTTCATCGGAATCGGATTTGCCGCCACGATCGAGGGCGCTGCCAGCGCAGTGGGCATTCCGCCGTTTTAGCGTTTCGTTTTTTGCACCAACACTTTTGGCTTTCGAATCTACCGAAAAGGACACTGTAATGAATTTATCTCGAGACCCATGGGGCAGCGCCGCGGCGGCGTCACTTTCGGGGCCCTCTGCAGAGCGCATCTCGGAAAGCGCAGCGCTGATGGAGCGGCTGCTCTATGAGGTCAAGCGCGTGGTTGTGGGCCAAGACAGATTCCTTGAGCGTGTACTGGTTGCGCTGCTCGCCCGCGGCCATCTGCTGATTGAGGGCGTGCCCGGCCTTGCCAAGACCCTAACGGTAAAAACACTCGCCAGCACACTTCAGGGAAGTTTTGGTCGTGTCCAGTTCACGCCCGATCTGCTGCCGTCCGATATGACCGGTACCCGGATCTATAACCAAAAAACATCTGAATTCAGCACGGTCTTCGGGCCTGTATTTAATAACCTGCTGCTTGCCGATGAAATCAACCGGGCACCCGCAAAAGTCCAAAGCGCCTTGCTCGAGGTCATGCAGGAGCGCCAGGTCACCATCTCTGGCCAAACGTTTTTGGTGCCCGATCCCTTTCTGGTGATGGCCACGCAGAATCCAATTGAAACCGAGGGTACGTACCCCTTACCTGAAGCTCAGATGGACCGATTCATGATGAAGGTCCTCATCGGCTACCCCACCGAGGAAGAGGAATTTGTCATTGCGCAGCGCTTTACCGGAATTCCCACGCGGGCTGCGCCTGTTTTGGATATGCAACGCTTAACTGCACTGCAAGCGGATTGCCGACAGGGCCATGTTGATGCGCGTTTGATTCAGCATGCAGTTCAACTGGTCTGCGCAACCCGTGAGCCTGCACGATTTGGTATTCCTGATGTTGCACGACTGCTACGCTTTGGCGCAAGCCCGCGGGCCACCATCGGACTTGTGGAGGGTGCACGCGCCTTGGCGTTTTTGCGGGGCCGCGCCTATGCACTGCCCCAGGATATGACGGATATCGCCGCTGATGTGCTGCGCCACAGAATGGTCTTGTCTTACGATGCCCTGTCTGAAGGCATGAGTGCCGATGACATCGTTACTCAAGTCTTGCAAGCCGTTCCTGCGCCAGATCGTCCATTCGATGGCCATGTTCGGATTCCGGCGTCGGGCTAAGTCCGCCGCCGCCGCCTCGCCCTCTGCGCCTGAAAGCGAGGTGGGCAGCAGCTTGACTACAGGCGTAAGTCGCCAGCCAAAGGCGCTGTTGCAGACCCTTTCATGGACTGTTATCCGACGCTTAGACGGAATTTTTCAGGGGGATCACGAAACACTTTTTCACGGCACCGGTATGCGGATGTCCGATATTCGTGAATACCAGGCAGGCGATGATGTCCGCCATCTGGACTGGAATGTCAGTGCAAGAACGGGGATCCTCCACGTACGAACCTTTCATGAAGAGCGCGAACTCACGGCCTGGTTTCTGATTGATACCTCAGACTCCCTTGCTTTTCAGTCGGCGGGCCCGAGCAAACAACAAATGGTCGAGCAGACTGTCGGGACACTGGCTGGGCTGATGGTGCGGCATGGCGATCGGATTGCAGGCATGCTCGATGATGGCCGCACCACCTCCCCGCTGCGTCTTCTTCCGCCGGGAAGCGCCCAGTCCCATGTCGTCCGTTTGCTTGAGATGCTGCAGTTGCAGGCCGATAAATGCAGTGCGGGAACCCAGCCATCAGGGGGCAGTGCTTTTGAATCGAAAAAAGCTTCCCACAGCAGCACAAGACTCACGCCGATGCTGGAGCGGGCCCTTGCAGTGATTCGGCGCCGCAGCCTGGTGATTCTTATCTCAGATTTCTGGGTCGCTCCCGGCTGGGAGCAGGCCTTGCGTCGGCTGGCCCACCGGCATGATGTGCTGTGTATCCAGGTCACCGATCCACTTGAGATGCAGCTTCCCAACGTTGGCATGATCACGGTTCAGGATTCAGAATCAGGCGAGCAGGCCCTGATTGATACTGGCGACTCGGCGATTCGAAGCCGTTACGAGGCAATCATGAAGCAGCGCCAGGCCTATATCAAAGAAACTTGCACGCTCGCCGGAGCCGATTTTCTTCAGCTGAGCGCTGATCAGTCGTTGCTGCGCCAGCTCATGGCTTATCTGGCTTTCAGAAAAAAACGCAGGATGCTCTCGGGGGCGCTAGCATCACGATGAAGCTCTCGGAAATTGCCTGGATCTGGCCACAGATGCTCTGGCTGTTATGCCTTCTGCCGCTTTTGGTAATTCTCTATATTCAGCGACGACGCCAGCAGGCAAGTACGAGCGCCCCGGCGACATGGCTTACTCAACTCGCGACACCGCAGCGGGCGGGATACGGATCAGCCATTCTGATATTGCTAGGGATCGTCGCCATGACACTTGCAGCAGCCCGGCCCCAGGCGGTGATTCTGGTGCCGCAGCGCGTTGATGCGGTCATGCTGGTGCTGGATACCTCCGGCAGCATGCGGGCTGATGATGTCTCCCCCAGTCGCATTGAAGCCGCCAAGGCCGCTATTCGTGGATTCATTGAACAGCAGCCCGCCTCAATGAAAGTGGGCCTTGTGTCAGTCGCTGCCACAGCCGTGGTGACACAGATGCCTACGACAGACCGTGAGGCGCTTTACTCTGCCTTAGATGGGATTGCCTTGCAGCGCGGCTCAGCATTGGGTGCAGGAATTGCAGTAGCCCTTGCGGCAGTGCTGCCACCAGGAAGCATTCCCCTTCAAGCAATTCTGAATGGCGAATATAAAGAGCCGATATCCCCAGAAACAGCAGCCGCTACCCGAGACAGTGTTGCGATTGTGATGCTCTCAGATGGGGCCGGCAATATGGAGCCCGATGCCCGCACGATAGCAAAGCTTGCTGCACGCCAGGGTGTCCGGATCTACACCGTGGGTATCGGCACTCCGCAGGGGGCCATCCTGCGCGCCCAGGGCATGGCAATGCGCGTTCGGCTCGAGGAGGATCTTTTAAAGCTCATCGCAACAGAGACCTCGGCAGACTACTTTGGGGCAGCAAGCCTGACCGAGTTGCATCGAGTCTATGAAACGATGGGAAAAACAATCGTCTTTCGGCAGCAGCGTCAGACCGAGATTACGGGGGCGCTTTTACTGATTGCGGCTTTACTTCTCGGCCTTGGCAGCGCAATCGGCCTAATGCGATCCGGGCGTGTAATTTAGACGCTACGCCGATAACGCCATCGCGCAGGCATAGCCGCTTGCCCAGGCCCACTGAAAATTGTGGCCCCCGAGATGCCCAGTGACATCGACACATTCACCGATAAAGTACAGCCCGGGTAGTTTTTTCGCCATCATGGTCTTGCTGTCGAGCGCATTGGTATCAATGCCCCCTAACATAACTTCGGCCTTTTTCCAGCCCAAGGTTCCAGCTGGCTTTGCCTGCCAGTGCTGAATCTGATGCATCAGCGCCTGACGATCCCTCTTAGAGAGCTCGGCCCACCTCTTTCCGTAAACATTAACTTTTTCTGCAAATTCCTTTGCAAGGCGCTCTGGCAGAAATGTTGCAAGTGCGCCTTCAGTGGTCTTCGCGCCGACCAATTTCTCACCCAGTGCAGACTGAAGATCTAACCCTGCCGACCAATCCACCGCAATTTCCTCGCCCTCTTCCCAGTAACTGCTTGCCTGTAGCACCGCGGGCCCCGATAGGCCCTTATGCGTGATGAGAATATCTTCTTCGAATTTAGCAGCTCCATATCGCTGAGCCCTTTGCCCCGCAGAAATAGCGACCGGAAGGCTGACCCCCGCCAGGGACTCAAAACCACCGAACGCTTCAGAGGTAAAAGCAAGCGGCACAAGGCCCGGGCGAATCGGCGTTACGGGAAGTTCCATACGCTTGGCAAACTCAAGCGCGAACCCAGTCGCCCCAATCGCAGGTACGGGCAGCCCACCGGTGGCGATCACCACATTGTTGGACTGAACTGAACCGGACGCCGTCATGACGCGCCATTGGCCTCCCTCGCGAATGATGTCGTTCACCACGACTGGATGCTGAATTTCGACTTTGCCGAGTCGGCACTCTTGCAGCAGCATCTGAATAATCTGCTGGGAAGATTCATCACAAAATAACTGCCCTCGGTGCTTTTCGTGAAACCCGATTCGATAACGCCGTACCAATGCCACAAAATCAGCTGCGGAATAACGGGTGAGCGCACTACGTGCAAAATCTAAATTCAGCGATAAAAAATTATTGAGCTTGCTGTCGCGATTGGTGAAATTGCATCGGCCGCCCCCGCTGATGCGAATTTTTTCGCCAAGGACTTTGGCGTGATCCAGTAACAAAACCCGCTTTCCACGCTGGCCCAGGACTCCCGCACAAAACATGCCCGCAGCGCCTGCGCCGATCACAATGACATCAGGAGAATTCAAGTGTAAATCGATACAGTGATCGTTCTGTCCTAGCGCAGGACAGTTTCATAGGCGGATAACGCAGTCGATCCGCCCGTATGCATGAAGAGAATATTTTCGCTTGATCTAAATCGCCCTTCGCGAATCATTCCGATCATTCCAGCGGCGACCTTACCGGTATAGACCGGATCTAGCAATATTCCCTCTGTGGCCGCAAAAA
>Ga0194117_10003981_pt1 | contig 14408 bp, 11 predicted proteins | sample TA2MahsurfametaG_FD_160579 | JGI IMG/M metagenome (GOLD analysis project Ga0194117, IMG submission 160579) | Freshwater microbial communities from Lake Tanganyika, Tanzania - TA2015009 Mahale N1 surface | ecosystem: Environmental > Aquatic > Freshwater > Lake | place: Tanzania: Lake Tanganyika...
TACAAGAAGACGAAAAAACGAAATTATTAACCCGATGTTTTATCATGCATTCCAACACATTGACTAACCCTAAAATGTTGTTTCGGTAATACTTTAACGGCGCTGCAACAGACTCTCCAACCGACTTTAAAGCCGCAAAGTGAATTGCTCCATCAAAGGAATATTGCTTAAACAGGGCATCCAAACTTTCTTTGTTACATACGTCAATCTCGTGCAACAGAGGGATTTTACCCAAAATGGATTCTAGCCCCTTTAACACAACCCTATTTGCATTTCGAAAATCATCCACTATCACGGGCGTGTACCCATTTTGAACGAGCGATACTACCGTATGTGAACCGATATAACCGGCGCCTCCTGTTACCAATACAAACTTGCTCATCTATTCAAAGTTAAATCAAATTTCGCGTATCTTCGGAGCCATGGATAAAAACAACATAAATATACGACAATATGGACCGAAAAAACACGGGCCTGGTTATATTATCCGGTTTGTAATTTATTCTGTCCTGCTTGGGTCGCTAATTTGGTTGATCTATAATCGATTAAATGCAGTAAACAATGACCCTTCACAAGTGTTAAATGAAGAAAATAAATCGTTGCAACCCCAAATCGAAATAGAATGAGTTATGTTTTAGCTTTTTTAAGTGTTTTTCTTTCGACATCGAACAAATACTCCTTAACTGTTGAAGTGAAAAACGTTCCAAATAACAAGGGAACAGTCTACGTTGGTTTGTTTCGTCCACAAGACGAGTGGCCAACATACGGAAAGCAATTCAAAGGAAAAGTAGTAAGTGCCGTAAAAGGTAAAACAATGGTGACTTTTTCTGGATTGCCTGCAGGAAAATATGCCATTGCAGTATATCATGACGAAAACAAAAACAACAAACTTGACAAAAATCTTGTCGGAATGCCCACAGAAATATACGGCTTCTCAAACAATGCCCGGGCCACATTTTCTGCGCCAGAATTTTCTGACGCTCAAATCACCCTAACCAAGTCGATGACTCATAGCATTCTATTGAAATAGTTTTGTTCTTTCCTTACCTTTGGAAAAACAATTTTATGCGATTCTTATTTTCTCTTGATGCAACGTTCCATCGGTTTTTACTTTTTTCACATGAAGATCTTCTTTTTCAAAAATCTTCAGCAACCATCCCGGAACAGGAACAATTTACAGATAAATACTTAAAGTAAGCAGTGTCAGTACTACATCGTTTTACTACCGATGTGTCTGGAATTCCTCTTCCAGAATCGTTCACTTATCCATTTTACTATGAGCCCCATCCCTTGGCCCTGCATGCAGCACGACAATTACAAGAGGAATTAGGGAAAAACCCTTGGCAACATCCGTTTGGCTTGACAAATGAAGAAAAACCAATCGGTAAAATGTTCGGTGTGATTGTTGTCTTGGATCAACAAAACCAACTAGGTTTCTTATGCGCCTTTTCCGGCAAACTTTCTGAAAGCAATCATCACTCTGGATTTGTGCCGCCCGTATTTGACTTATTAGACCGCGACGGCTACTTTATAAAAGAGGAAGAATTCATCAACAGATTAACTCATAAAGTAGATGAAATTACCTCTTCCAAAGATTATAAATTTGCTTGCTTTTCTCATGGGCAACTTGTAAACGAATTTTTAAAGACATGTGAACAAAGAAAAACAGAGATAAAAAATAACAAAGCGCTGCGTAAAGAAAAAAGACAAGCCGCGATGCTCCAACTTTCATCATTCGATTACTTGCAATTTAACCAGACACTTCAAGAGGAAAGTAAAACTGAACAAATTCAATTGAAACGTTTAATCCGCGAATACAAATTAAAAATTGCGGAAAACGAAAAAAAAATCGCCGTTTTCACCTCTCAATTATCGACACTTAAAGAACAACGAGCCGCTCACTCTGCGCATTTACAACAGCGAATCTTCGAATCTTACGCCTTCTTGAACCATAAAAAACAAGTAAGAAATTTAGCAGATATTTTCGCTAAAACTTCAACGCCTGTTCCTCCCGCAGGAGCTGGAGAGTGCGCAGCACCAAAACTACTTCAATATGCTTTTTTAAACTCCTATACACCACTCTGCATGGCAGAATTTTGGTGGGGAGCTTCCCCGGTTTCAGAAATCCGAGTACACAAGCAATTTTATCCAGCCTGTAAAGGAAAATGTGAACCTATTCTTATGAATCACATGCTTTTAGGTATGAAATTAGAAGAAAATCCACTTCTACATCATGCAATAATAACGGAAATTCCGATCGTTTTTGAAGATGACTACTTAATGGTTCTTGAAAAACCCGCTGAGTTTTTATCCGTACCAGGAAAAGCTATTAAGGATTCTGTATTTCAACGCGTAAAAGAAATGAGGCCTGATGCAAGCGGACCGTTAATGGTACATCGACTCGACATGTCAACTTCGGGGCTACTCGTGGTAGCGAAGTCGCTAGAGGCTTATAAAAAACTTCAATTTTTATTTATTAAAAGAAAAGTTGAGAAAAAATATGAGGCGCTTCTTGAAGGAGTTATTTCGAAACCAAACACCGGAGTAATTAATCTTCCGCTAAGGCTCGATATTGATAACAGACCCTTTCAACTTGTGTGTAACGATTTTGGGAAAGCAGCCCTAACAGCATATGAGGTGCTTGAGATTAAAGACGAAAGAACACGTATTTCATTTAAACCATTAACAGGAAGAACGCATCAATTACGCGTCCATTCAGCGCATGCGCTTGGCTTAAATTGCCCTATCGTAGGTGACGATTTATATGGAAAAAAAGGTGATCGTCTGTGTTTACACGCAACAGCGTTATCTTTCACTCATCCTTTTACTAAGTCTCTCGTCTCCTTAGAAAGTAAAGCCCCTTTCTAAACATAGTCAAAAAAGCTTCTTTTTAATTAAATAAGCGACTGCCAAAAAGGGTTTACAATGAATATTCCCGCCTTTTATGACTAACGAAACAACTTATTATAATTGAGAAACGGAAGGTTCTAACTAGTGGTTTCAACCCAATCACCGTGTTCTTTTATGAGATCAATTAGGGCTTGTACAGCGTAGTCTTCAGGTATGTTTCTTTTTACAACGGTTTTTTCTTTATACAAGTTAATCTTTCCTGGTCCCGTTCCTACATAGCCGTAATCGGCATCCGCCATTTCCCCGGGGCCGTTCACTATACAACCCATTATTCCGATTTTAATTCCTTTCAAATGAGAGGTCTTTTCACGAATTTTAGCTGTCGTTTCTTGTAAGTCAAAAAGCGTCCTTCCGCATGAGGGACAGGAAATATATTCCGTTTTTGAAATACGTGTTCTTGTTGCCTGAAGTATTCCAAAGGAAGTGGTATTAATCAATTGTAGGGGTTGCTCGGCAGATATCCAAATGCCGTCTCCAAAACCATCAATAAATGTGGCACCCATATCGGTAGCCACTGCTAACTGAAAAGTCTCCGCATCTTTTTCATGGGAAGTTATCTGCATGACTACAGGGTTTTTAAGTCCTTTTTTCGCATAATTCAAACGAAATTGACGAAATAACTGTGTTTTATTTGCAAACTTTGTTTGCACCACTAAAACCAACTGAGTATATAGACTCCATTCGGTTGAGACCTCCTCTTCAGCAGTTACCAGTAGGAATCCTTTTTGATTTTTATCTAAAAATGATAAATTTTCATTTGTTAAAAGAGGATAAAACCCTGGTTTACTTTGATACTTCGCTTGCCATAATTCAAACGACGTAATAACCCCAAGGGTTCCCGGAAGCTCGAAAGTTATGGTATTTCTTCCAATATAAACATAATCCGCTGCAAGATCCAGAACATTCCATTTATCCAAGGGAACTGAATATACATACCCCAATCCAAATAGGCTTGCTGGTGTTATCTCATGGCGCAAAGATAAATCGCCCATAACCACAGGCACTTGTTGATTCCCAATATTGTGAACCGAAAAAGAGGTGCTTCTTTGATAATCAAAAGGATTGTAAGGTAAATCTGCAACTTCTTCCCGTGTCGATTTAATATTATCATTGTTTTGATATTTTTCAGCCAATTTGCGGGCCACAGGAATCTCAAACTCCGGTTCTTCTGTAAGAGAAACGCGAATAGTGTCGCCGATTCCATCTTCTAACAAGGCTCCAATTCCAACAGCTGACTTAATTCTACCATCTTCCCCATCCCCAGCCTCTGTTACGCCCAGGTGTAACGGGTAAATTACCCCCCTCTTCAACATTTCGGCTACCAAAAGTCTATAGGCCTGCACCATCACGATGGTATTACTTGCTTTCATTGAAATGACCAACTGGTCAAAGTCTAATTTTTCACATATGCGAATAAATTCCATAGCAGATTCTACCATACCTGCTGGTGTGTCACCATAACGACTCAAAATCCTGTCAGACAAAGATCCGTGATTCGTCCCAATACGCATAGCGGTTCGATGCTTTTTGCACAATAGTACAAGTGGTGTAAATTTTTCCTCAATGCGCAACAGCTCAGCTTCGTAACTTTCGTCGGTGTATTCTATTTCTTCAAATTTCTTTTTGTCGGCATAATTACCTGGGTTCACACGAACTTTTTCTACAAGCCCCGATGCGATTTCAGCAGCATTGGGTGTAAAATGAATATCCGCAACTAAAGGTGTATTGTACCCTTTTTCATTCAAAGCTTTTTTAATAACACCAAGGTTTATTGCTTCGTTTTTACTTGGAGCCGTCAATCGCACCAACTCACAACCTGCCTCAATCATACGTATGGATTGAGCTACAGACGCTGCAGTATCCATTGAATCGGTGGTAGTCATAGATTGTAAACGAATAGGATTATTCGCTCCCATTGTCATATTACCTATTCTTACTTCTTTTGTTGTAAGTCTTTTTCTGTTTAAGAGGTCTAAGCAATAAGACATTTTGTTTTATCTGATTAACAATTTATTACAACTATTGTTTTATGGGGCCTGGAACCATTCGCTTAGAATGTTTAGCACCTCTGGGGAAATTGTCTGTTCCAATTGACCGTATTCGGATACTGCGCCCGTTTTTGTTTCCTGAAAAAGGTGATTTAAATTTGGTAATTCCACGTATTTGTTATTACCCGTAACGTTTAATACATTTCGTTTAATAGCTGCTAAATTTTCTTTGGATGGAACCTGTAAATCTTTATCTCCATTTAATGCAAGAACCTTACACGTAACACGGGTTAAGTCAAGGGTTGGGTCGTATGATAAAAAATACAACATCCAAGGATTTACAAATGTATTAGTGGAAATTTCGACGAATTTCTCTTTAGAACCATATTTTTTGATTTCCTTCTTAGCGAGTTTTTTAGCGTATTTTCGAAATTCTCCCTCCACAAATTCTCTACAAGAGCTCATGTCTTTCGCGACAAGCATTCCTGAAAACAATTTTTTATTAAAGGTGTTCAACTCTTGTATTTCTTTTTCTTTCATTCCTTCGGATCTCGCAATGAGTGCTTGTTGCAAAAGTAATAACGAATCTCCCTTGATTCCAGGGCCAGCAAGCAAGGCAATTGAAGCTAAATCTCTTCTTTTTGCCCCGAGCATTACCGCCAACATAGCGCCTTCGCTATGGCCACACAGAGAGATTTTCCCTTTATTGATGAGTGGATGTCCCTGTAAATAATCTACAGCCGCGGACGCATCTTCCATAAAATCTTTAGATGTCGCATCCATAAAAGAAACTCCTGAAGATTGACCTGTCCCTCGATCATCGTAACGTAAAACCGCTATACCGTTTCGAGTTAAATGATCTGCAATCACTAGAAATGGCTTATGGCCTAAAATTTCCTCATTGCGGTCTTGGGGCCCAGAACCACTTACCAGAACGACTGCAGAAAACGGACCTTCCCCTGGAGGTAATGTTAGGGTTCCAACAAGTTTTGCTTCTCCATTTTTAAAAACCGCCTCTTCTTCTCTATATGGAAAAGGGGGTATTGGTTCCTGAGGTCGTTTTGGTTTTTCCACCGCCGGTTCTTTCCGAGAAAGCGCCATTGGCATGCTCATTCCGCCCTGCTTAAAGTTGCCTTGAATTTCTTCTCCTTTGAGCACTCCGGTATAAGAAACCCCTATGTTTTTGACTTCAAATGTTAATCTATCTTCTTGTATTTCCACCTTAGTGGCTGGAATTCCAAATGCTCCTTGATCGGGGCTGTCTAGTGTTCCCTTCCAAGTGTTTTTGTTTTTTGTTATTTTACAAGATTAACATGTCCGTATATGTGTTGAAGACCTTTATTGCAAATTAAATCTGAATATTGAAGTTCCCATATAAATGTGCCATCCTGAGTTCTTTTGTAATCATAAGTGCCATCCCATCCTACTTCTAAATTCCTAGTTTCAAAAACAACCTCGCCCCAGCGATTGTAAATAATAAATTTATAGGTGCCTACCTTTTTATTTTGTGAAAATATCGGTTTAAATTCATTATTGAATTCGTCTCCATCTGGCGTAAACGTATTTGGAACATAGTACATCAAAGGAATTAAAAATTCTTGTTGAATGGAATCTCTGCAGCCATAAATACTCTCCGTAGTAAGTGTAACGATGTATGAATCATTAGATAAATTCAAATACGGATGGGTGACCAAATTGCCAACAACAATTGGTGTACCATCACCAAAATTCCAAAAATTGATGGCGCCTCCAACAGATTCATTTGTGAATTCTGCTGGCAAGCTACCGCAGACACTTGAAAATGCAGCCGTTGGTAATGGTTTAATATCAATGAATAAACTATCTGTTTGCTGACAACCCGTAATTGGATTTGTAGCAGTTACAACATAATATTGTGGTGTTGTAGGGGTAAAGGGAACATTGGATTGATAGCCATTGTTCCAGGTATAATCGTAAATATCTGGTTCAGGATTTAATTCAGCTTGATTGCCGTCGCAGACATAAAAATCTTCCAAGAAAAAAGCAGGCAAAGGATTTACAATTACCACTGAAGTATCTGTATACGTACAATTGTTTAGCGCATTGTAAGTAACATAATAAGTCGTGTTACTCGTCGGACTTACCGTAATACTACTTGTTGTCTGACCAGAAAGACTCCAAATATAGGTGCCTCCAACTTCATCATTCGAAGTGCTCAACACCACACTTTCACCTAAACATATTGCGGCATCTATAACAGCAAAAGCAGGTGTGGCAATAAAATTGAAAGTTGTGTCGATGGTTGTTGGGCAAGAAAGACCCGCAATCGGATTCATCTCACAAGAATAGGTATAGGTTGCAGTAGGGGGATTATTCAGGGTAATACTCTGGGTTGTCTCACCACCAGGTGACCACAAATAAGAATGGAAACCCGGGGGTGCGGTAAGTACAATTGCACCATTACAGTTTTTTTGAAGATCTATTTCTAACGGACCACAGCTTGTAGTTAAATATGCATAGCCCCAATGTCCACCGAGCCCGCAATCCATGGTTGTAAATTGAATTTGTACTGGAAATCCAATATAATCCGAGAGATCAATTGCTACTTTTTTCCAGTCCGAGTAAGTAACCACGTCGGTATAGTATGTAAAATTATTATTTGGGTCGCCACCATAGGTTTCATAATAACTGCACTCCCCTGGCAAACCTTGGCCACTAATGTCCATTAATTTCACGATGAAACGAGGTTTTTCACTTACGGTATGTGGCGGGTCAATTGGATCTTGTAAAACCATCGCATATTCATAAATGAATAAACGATTGGTAGCATCAACAACCATACTGTATGTCATGCTTTCCGCACCCCATCCAGGTACAGCATTTCCTAACATACATGAGCTAGTGGCGCCTGGGGGTATGGTTGGGATTGCTCCACCTGTGTTAGGGTCTGGAGAAGCAGAGCTTATAATGGTATGCTGACCCGCTACAAAACCTGGGACATCGTAGGGCGTACCCGTAGTGGTTCCGGTTGTTCCTGTCCAATTCATAAAATTTCCTTCTATAAAATTTGAATTCGGGCAGTTTTGGGCAACTATATTGTATTGTGGCTGCACAAAGACAAATAAAATGGATAATATTTTTTTAAACATAATTTTACTTTAATAATTTGCGCATTCCTGCTATTCTTCTTTTCTTGCGATACTAAAGTTTTTGGCCTCATAGCCAATTTGATCGACTAAATTTAGAATGAATTCATCTGTAAATTCAAGCTCTTTTTTCGTGTAAAAAATCAGTTGCATTTGGTCGTTGCGTTTGACATCAAGTGCACCTTTCTTGGTCGTAAGTTCCATTAATTGAGGTGATAAAAATGGGCACGTCAAAGCATGCGCTTCTGAGGACAAGGTATACTGAACTAACTTTTGGCTGAAAGTAAAAAACCCCAATGCTGAGCTCAAAATGAAAAGATAAAAGTACTTTGTCATGGTTAATCATATTTAATTGTGATGTGGCCGTGTCTAACTTTATCACCACTTACTATTTTGTAAAAGTAAACACCCCCCAATAATTGCTGACCTGATAAATCCTGACCCGTAAATAAAGGACCAGTTTCAGTGGTTTTGAACACCACATTTCCCCGACGATTGAGAATGAATACTAGGTGAATCATTTTAAAAAGAACTTCACGATATCGTTACCATTAGCGTATATCATAAGGCCGAGAAGTAGTGCAATCCCAATGTACTGTGCAACCTCAAGAACACGCTGCGGAGCCTCTTTACCCGTTATCATTTCGTATAAAAGAAAAACAACATGGCCTCCATCCAATGCAGGAATAGGTAATATATTCATAAAAGCTAAAATAATGGAAAGTAATGCCGTGTTAAGCCAGAATGCCTGCCAATTCCATAAAGCTGGAAACATATTGCCAATTGAAGCAAAACCACCAACAGAGGAAGCCCCTTTTTCGGTGAAAATAAACTTAAATTGAGCCATGTAATCGCTTAAAGTATTGGCTCCATAGGTGAACCCCTGAGAAATCCCTTCTCCAAAAGAATAGTCTTTTACCGTATAGGCAGAATCATTTGCTAACTGAGTGTTCATCATTTTAAAACCTAAAGTTCCGTCTTCCTTAACGTCTGATTTTAACTGTTTTGTTTCCTTTCCGCGCTGAACCGTTAGCGATACTTGTTTTCCCTTAAAACGATATAACTCTGCTTGTAATTCATCAAAGTATGTTATGGTAGTGTTGTTCACTTTTAAAATAGAATCTCCTTTGGTCAATCCGGCGCTTTCTGCCGGACTATCTGCAACCACTTCATCAACAACCGCTGCGTACATTCGAAAACTTACCATTGGCATGGCACCGGCATAAAACAAATCCATGTCTATTCCTGCGGGAAGCGAAATCTCTTTCACCTCACCGGATTTTTTCAGTACAGTTAAATTTTTAGCATCACGAAGGAATACTTCTTTATTGATCTCATTAATACTGGTGACCTCTTTTCCTTCAACTTTAATTATTCTGTCTCCCGACTCAATTCCATATGTACTCATGTATGGGTGCACGCTCATCCCTTCGGAAAGTTTAGTAGTGTCCACTTGTTCAGAACCCCAAACCAATAGCACGGCCATGTAAATAATAAACCCTAAAATAAGATTTACAGTAACCCCACCAATCATGATAATGAGGCGCTGCCAAGTTTTCTTTGAACGAAATTCCCAATCTTCTTTAGGTTTTTCTAATTGCTCCTTATCCATTGATTCGTCAATCATTCCGGCAATTTTTACGTACCCACCTAATGGAAGCCATCCTAATCCCCATTCTGTGGTGTTTTTGTCCTCATCCCACTCCTCTGGAGATTTTTTACTAAACCAAGATGTTTTCCACGTTCCGTTTACCTTTTTGAAGCGGAAAAGCGAAAAGTATGGGTTAAAGAACAGGTAGAATTTCTCTACTCGTGTTTTAAACAAGACCGCAGGTATGAAGTGACCGAGTTCGTGAAGTGTAACAAGAATAGCAAGCGATAAAAAAAGTTGCGTTGCTTTAATCCAGAATTCCATTTAATGCCTTTTTATTTATCACACAAATATACGTGTAATCTTTAAGTATTGTGAATTCAAGAATTTGGCTTGGTTGATAAATACTAAAAAATAACCGAAAAGAATTGCCCCCCAATAAATGTCTTTTCAACAACATTTAACTTGCTAGTGTGCCTCTAACCAGTTATTCGCCAACTTCAACTCAACCTCCATCGGAACGTCCATTTGAACAGCTTTTTCCATTGCTTCTTTTACCAATAGTTGCATTAGTAACTCTTCTGAAATATGCACGTCAAAAACCAATTCGTCGTGTACCTGCAATATCATTTTAGATTTCACGTTTTCAGCTTTCATCTTGCTATGAACCGCTACCATTGCTAATTTTATAATATCGGCAGCAGAGCCCTGTATTGGTGCGTTAATAGCATTTCGTTCAGCATAGCCTCTTACTACTGCATTGGCAGAATTGATGTCCGGCAAATATCTTCTGCGTTTCATTATTGTTTCTACATAGCCGACTTCCCTCGCTTGTGAAATGGCGTCGTCCATGTATTTTTTAATTGTTCCAAACTGCTCAAAATAAGCATCGATGATGGTTTTTGCTTCGGTTCTCGAAATGTTTAGGTTTTGTGCGAGTCCAAAAGCCGATTGCCCGTATATTATTCCGAAATTAACTGCTTTTGCTGCGCTTCTTTGATCCCTCGAAACCTCGTCAAGCGATACATTAAACACATTGGCTGCCGTCGCGGCATGGATATCCTTTCCTTCTCTAAAAGCCGTAATCATATTTTTATCCCCGCTTAACGCTGCAATGATGCGCAATTCGATTTGCGAATAATCAACCGCCATTAATTTGTATTCGGAGCTTCTGGATACAAATGCCCTTCTAATTTCTCGCCCCTTTGCAGAGCGTATGGGAATGTTTTGAAGATTTGGATTGTTTGAACTTAAACGTCCCGTGGCCGTAACCGTTTGCATAAAATTTGTGTGAATTCTACCATCTATTGGGTCACATAAGACGGGTAGCGGATCCACGTAGGTACTCTTTAATTTCTTTAGCTGGCGGTATTCAAGAATTAATGGAACTATTGCATGGTCGTGCTCAAATTTTTGAAGCACATCTTCAGAAGTGGCGTATTGACCAGTTTTTGTTTTCTTCGCTTTACTTGAAATCTTTAAATGGTCAAACAAAACCTCTCCAAGTTGTTTGGGAGAGTCAATATTAAATGATACGCCTGCCAAATCTTTAATTTGTTCATCTAATTTAATTAACGTATCATCTAATTCTTTCGAATATTCTTCCATCGCGGGAACGTCTATTGAAATTCCTTCTTGCTCCATGTCTTTCAAAACCTCAACCAATGGCATTTCCATGTTATAAAACAAGTCGTGCAGGTGTGGCTTTTGTATTTCGGGCTCAAACAATTGCTTTAGCTGAAAGGTTATGTCGGCGTCTTCACAAGCATATTGGTAGACTTCCTCTGGAGTCAGATCTCGCATATTTCCTTGCCCTTTTCCTTTTTTACCGATCAGCGTTTCGATTGATATCGGCTGGTACTGCAAATAATAAGTTGCTAAAAAATCCATCCCTTGTTTTGCTTCGGGATTAATTAGATAATGTGCTATCATCGTGTCAAATGTTGGCGCGGCAACACTGATCCCGTATCGATGTAAAACCTTTAGGTCGTATTTAATGTTATGGGCTATTTTCTCAATCTTTTCCGAATTAAAAAAAGGCTCAAATTCTCGAACGATTGATTTTGCCGCCTCAAAATCTGTAGGCACAGCGACATAAAAGGCTTCTCTTGACTTGTACGAAAAGGAAAACCCTACTAGGTCGGCATGCATGGCTTCAATATCGGTGGTTTCTGTGTCAAAACACACTTGATTTTGTAGTAAAAGCAAGTTTAACAGCTCTTTTCGCTCTTCTGGTGAAGTAATTAAGTGATAGCTGGGTCTTTCCGTAACAATGGTTTTGTATTGCTTTGTCTCCAGAGGTTTTTGAGGCTCCACTAAACTTTGTGAACCAAACAGATCCATTTGGTTTATCTCGGGAGATCTCTGCTTCGGGGAGTCGGCGACAACAACAATCTCTTCTCCTATAATTCTCCTTGCTAAATTTCTAAATTCTAGTTCCGTAAATATTTCTTTTACTTTTTCGGCGTCTGGCTCACACATGACAAGGGCCTCCTCGTCAAACGTCACCTCCACATTAGTTATAATTGTGGCTAAACGTTTAGAAACTATACCTTGCTCTGCAAAAGCTATTACATTCTCTTGTTGCTTGCCTTTTAATTCATGTGTGTTTTCTAATAGCTTTTCTATAGAACCGTATTTAGCAATGAGTTGCTTGGCTGTTTTCTCTCCAATACCCGGTATTCCGGGAATGTTGTCGGATGCGTCACCCCACAAACCTAAAATATCAATTATCTGTTGTGGGTTTTGAACTTCAAATTTTTCACAAACCTCTTTTATTCCCATAATTTCAGGAGGATTTCCTCCTCTTCCAGGTTTATAAATAAACGAAGTATCGGTTACCAACTGGCCATAATCTTTATCTGGGGTCATCATATACGTTACAAACCCTCTTTCGTCCGCTATTTTTGCCATCGTGCCAATAACATCATCTGCTTCAAATCCAGCGACTTCGATTACTGGCACACTAAAAGCCTTAATAATTTTTTTTATAGGAAGTATCATGGAACGTATGTCCTCTGGCATTTCTTCTCGATGTGCTTTGTAAGCTTCAAATTCCTCCATGCGCTGTGTAGACCCCCCAGGAGGATCAAAAACAACCGCTAAATGCGTCGGTTTTTCGTTTTTTATAACGTCAATTAACACATTAGCAAAACCAAAGGCCGCAGACGTGTTTTGTCCTTTGCTATTGATTCTTGGGTTTTTAGAAAATGCAAAATATGCTCTATAAATCAATGCGTATGCATCTAAAAGAAATAATTTTTTTTGGCCTTCTTTGGATAGCATTTATGGTTTTTTAAATGGATTCAACATTTTAGGACTAATTTTTTTATCAAATTCAACGGGAAATTTTTTAGAAAAAACCAACATGCCTCCCTTGAGATCGCCTTTTAAGACAACGCGCACAGAGTCTTTTAACATCAACGGCATCGCTTTTAACATGGCGCCTGATTCCAATTCTATTCTCAATGGCACTTGCAATTCTGCCATTTTTCTTCCTTTTGCAGAAATTTTCTTTTCTAGGTAAATTTTTCCGAAGTTCTTTCCCTCAACTTCTAAATCGAGCACAGATTTTTTAACTTTTAATGCATAGATATTAGGGTTGTATACTATGGGTTTTAAGGTGAATGATACTTCAGAACCCGACAGTTTTCCCATCTCATATCCATTCATCCCTTTGAATTCAAGCTCCTTAAAGCTAATGCACGAAGAAAAAATAAGCAGAGTAAAGAGAATTATAAGCTTAGTCATTCGCAATGAAGTTTAGCAAAAGCTTCGTAAAAATACGGAATCGTCTCTATTCCTTTGTAATAATTATACAAACCATAATGCTCATTTGGGGAGTGGATAGCATCACTGTCTAAACCAAAGCCCATTAATATCGTCTTTAGCCCTAATTCTTTTTCAAACATGGCAACGATCGGAATACTACCTCCGCTTCTCACGGGTATTGGCTTTTTACCAAACGCTTTTTCATAGGCTACGCTTGCGGCTTTGTATCCTATGGAATCAATTGGCGTAACTGCGGCTTCTCCTCCATGGTGCGGCTTAATAACAACGCTCACACTATTTGGGGCGATTGCTTCAAAATGTTGTTTGAATAATTGAGTGATTTCTTCTGGGTCTTGATCTGGAACCAAGCGCATGGAAATTTTTGCGAAAGCCTTGGAAGCAATAACAGTTTTGGCTCCTTCTCCGGTATACCCCCCCCAGATTCCGTTTACATCTAATGTGGGTCTGATAGATCCCCGCTCCGGTGTAGAGTAGCCCGCCTCCCCCATTACATCTTTTAAATCCAGCGCTTGACAGTATTTTTCGTGTGAAAACGGAGCTTTTGCCATTTCGTTGCGCTCTTCATCAGATAACTCAACTACTTTATCATAAAATCCTGGTATCGTGATTTTACCCTTATCGTCATGTAAAGAGGCTATCAGCTTGGCTAAAACATTAATCGGATTAGCCACGCAACCGCCATAAAGCCCAGAATGCAAATCTCTATTTGGACCGGTAACTTCTACTTCGACATAGCTCAAACCTCTCAGTCCAGTAGTAATTGAAGGAACGTCATTTGCTAACATCCCTGTGTCTGATACGAGAATAATGTCGGCTTTTAATTTATCCTTATTGTTTTTTACGAATTCTGCCAGGTTCTCACTTCCTATCTCCTCTTCGCCTTCAATCATGAATTTTACATTGCAGGTCAATTCATTCGTTGCCAACATAGCTTCAACGGCCTTAACGTGCATGAACATTTGTCCTTTGTCGTCGCACGCCCCTCTTGCAAACACCGCTCCG
>Ga0194117_10003982_pt1 | contig 14405 bp, 7 predicted proteins | sample TA2MahsurfametaG_FD_160579 | JGI IMG/M metagenome (GOLD analysis project Ga0194117, IMG submission 160579) | Freshwater microbial communities from Lake Tanganyika, Tanzania - TA2015009 Mahale N1 surface | ecosystem: Environmental > Aquatic > Freshwater > Lake | place: Tanzania: Lake Tanganyika...
TTGTGAGCGTAGTGGCGGTTGTTGCTGTTTTCGATGTGAGTTGGATAGTATTGATGTGGTGATTATAATCGATGATTTATGCCTCTAAATTATATAATTAATTTTCGAATTGTTTTAAGTTACGCGGCTTATGAAGGGAAAGGTTGGCGGTTAGCTGAATTTGATGTAAATTATTAGATGAGTCGCAAACTAAAAAACAAGAAGAACTATCGTATGTACAATGAAACACTCTATGAAGTAGAAAGAGTAGTACAGATAAGATGGGTCAAAAGTAACATACTTACTATACAGACAGACAATACTGCCTTATCAAGTGGAGAGGATATGATGATAAATACAACACCTGGGAACCCAAAGATCACATCACCTTCTGCTACAACTATGAAGCACCTGAAGAAAGAGATGATGATCCTGAGTATCAAGAAAAACTGCCTAATTGCAATCCAACACCTCACCACTACCAGACTAGAGCTAAAAAGAAACCTACTCCAGATATCAGCACTAAGGCACCTGAAATTGAGGAGAAGGAAGACCATACTGAGTTGGAAGAGCATTCAGGAGGACCAACGTCTAGTTATAATTTGTTCCCCATTGATAAACCGATCAAAGAGATCAATAGATAGATACTTGATATCAGAAAAAAGGGTGATCTAAGTCAGACTAGCATTTCGACATCAAAGGATGAATTGATAAGTAGATTGCTGTAGTTTAGTTCGGAGAAGAACAGTGAGGTGAGGAGAGGCAAGGTTGAGACAATGGATGGCAAGATTATCTATGTTAACTAGGATGTGCTGAAGGCTAGGTACCCTGAAAAGGTGATCGAGTACTACGAGCAGAAGTATAAGGCGAGGTATGATTGATATGATTATTTTAGTAATTGAGATAGGAAATCTGTATCACAGAACACTGATACTCTATCTAATAATAAATTTGTAGAAACTCCTGTTGTTCAGGTGTGTCTTAAGTTATAAATTGTTGATAATGAGCAAAATCAATCCCAAAAACGTAGTGTTCTATGACCCTGCAAAGTTGGTTGTTCAGGAGGAGCCTGATGGTACTAGTTTCCTCTCTTTGATCTGTTGCTCTGCTGGCATGTTCATGCGGAGCAAACTCATCATCTGGATATCGATCTTCTTCATCCTCTCTACCTTGTGTCGCAGGAAGAACGGATCCTCGATTGTACAGTACTTGATTAATCTCATGATGATTATTTTTGGATTAGTGACTACCTATATGATCCAACCACCCGGACAAGTAGCTTCTTGATCTGTATGCTTTATAATACAACATGTGGTTTAAACAAGCAGCCAGTTCAGTTTGGAATGCCACCAAAAATATATTAACAGATCAACGCACGCCAGCTCACAAATTGCTTGACTAGATATATGAGTCTCAGGAAGAGATCATCTCAACAGCTAAGCTCAATGAGCTAGCCAGTCTCACCTATGATCTCGAGTCATTTCAGGAGATCGTTGATATAGTAATTGAACGAATCAGGGTGTTCAAGTATGATCTGGAGGAGGCAAGAAAGAATCTAAACATTCTGATTGTTATTAACTACCTTATCAAACATGGAGCCACTGCATTCGTTGACGAACTTAGGGAGTACATTCCCACTTTCAAGAAGTACCAAACACTAGAGGAACTCAAAACTTATGAGGATGAGTAGAAGCAGACCAAGTTCGGTTATGAGATGGAGAAAATCAAGAGCAGGGCTAATCATATCCAAAATTTGCTTGAGGACAAGCAAAAACTACTGAAAGAGAAAGAGCTTTCAATGTTGATCAAACAAAAGTTGAAACTGTATGAGAAGCAGAAAATGGATGCGATTAAGGCCAACAGTAAGACAGAAGTACATTCTTCACATGTTCAGTCAATGAACCTAAAGATGAGCAAACTTGAGTGGATGATGGAGAAGTATTTATGGCAGTATGTGGATAAAGTAGATGGTAAATTGGAGGAGGTATCAGAAAAAGTGATGAAGCAGGTCGACAAGTACATCATTGGAGAGGAAATGCCATAAAAGTTCGAACTATAAGAAGATGAGGACTAGGAGTAAGTAGATTACAACAAGAAGCAAGGATAGAGCTATCGACCTATCGGATAGGATAACGATGAGGATCTAATGAAAAGATTATAGGCGTAGATCTCGGAGGGTGGGATAAATAAAAAAGCAATTAACTCTAATTTGTTGTAGTTTGAATAAGTAGTGGAGTAGGGTGTTAAAAAGTAGCCTCAAAACGACACGCTCATCTGATTATCCACAATTTATTGTTATTCAATTTTATAATGACAGAGTTTAAAAGAATTCGTAGCAGTTATTCATTAACAATCAGTCTTTATCAACTCATCTCTTTTGAGTTTTTCGTTCATTCATTCATGGCATGCCTGTCTCTTAGTAGCACACCTGAACTTGAGCTGAATCTATGCATCTAATTGCTAAATAGATCCCGTAAGTGTCTTGATTTCTTGCACTCTGCGAATATTTTGAGAGAGTTTATGATGTTTCGACGATTGATTTTCACATCTTCCTTCACTATTTTAAGCACTTCTGAGTTGGCCTTCATACTCTTAGTCGCCTCAACATTTAGATTGAAGCACCCCTTTTTCAGGTTTTCTTTGGAGTTGATTTTTATACTACTTGACAAAGAGTCAGGTGAGCAAAAGCTGCTTTTGGCATACACACGTTGTTCTTTTATTTTCCTAAAAATGCTCATAATTTTCTTTGTTTTGATTTCCAGGCCTTCTACAGTTTAGACTTGGTTTTTGTTATGCAATTGTTTCAATTTTTTGTCTGATTGCTTATTTGTGAGATTCATTATGTTGAGACCTTCCATCAGTCTAGGTTTTTCCTACTTTAGATAATCTGAATTGGTACTGTTAATTCTCGTCACTTTATATTTGGACAAAGATTTGATTGAAGATGTCCCGTTCTAGCTATTAGTGTTTCTCTGCCTCAGTTTTTGTATAAAATCATTAGTGTCTCTTTTTTTGCAGTGGAGGATGAGTGAAATGGGGTGCTGATTGATTTATTAATGTGAGGCAGTGGCACATTTAGGTTCCTTTCTGTATCTCTCCTTTTTGAATTTGTTGAGATGTATCCTCTAAAGTCTCTACTCTGCATTTTAAGTTTAGTTCTTGTGATTGAGTGACATTACTATAGCTTTGCGATACAATTTTAGTTTTTATTAGGGCATACACACTATTTTGGTAAGTTATTCTGTTTGACCTTCGCTTCTCAGTGGACTCTGAAAGCCAACCATGTTTGATCTCTCCTCTGTACAGTTTATAGAATTTATGGCAATATTTTTTGTGCGTTTCAGCCATACTTTTTCACATGATATTTGAGTGGAAATGGATTTGATTGAAGGGTAATTGTACCTCAACAACTTCTCTTTGCATTTTTTGCTGAGTAAATCTTTAAGAAACGAGTTTTGCTATTGTTTGAATGCATATAGTTGTGTGCTTAAGTTCGGTACCCTCTCAACATCGTTTGGTTTAACTTGTAGGGAATCGAACTATTTACGGATTACTTTCTCAGAATACTCAGAAAGTTATGTTTTTGCCCTTTATTCTGCTACTATTGGATCATTGGGTGGTACAAAGTTACTTTCTTTTCGCTTTTACTCTTTCCCGGGTGGTTGCTCCAATCTTTGTTGATCGTTATCTGTCCCTTTTTTACGAAAGGTGACCACCTCGTCGAGAAAATAGCCATCGAAAGGTTAAGGTATATGAATTTTAGGTGAGCTGGAGAGGATAGGCAAGAGAGGAGTGAGTGAGAGAAGGGTGTTGGAGGTGATGGAGTGGAGTGGAGAGTGTTAGATTGAGTTGTGGGTGAGCATGTGATGATTTGTTTTGCAGTGTATTTTAATATTACCTCTAATAAAATACAATGAATATTATTATGATTGCTCATTTATTGAAATGTAATGAATGAGTCGTTTAATATTTATTGGATATAATTAAATGAAGAAGGCTACTGGCTCTATTATCCAAGGACAATCTCGACTCGCGAATTCCTCATTCAAGTACAGCGAGTATGAAAGGCCTGGAGTATCAACTTAGGAAATTAGGGAAATCAAAGAAGTTTTTGATCTTTTTGACACTCATCGCAGCGGGATCATCCGTCCAAGAGGTAACGTCTAACTCATTTAGATCTACAAGATGCACTAAATTCACTCGGATCTGAAACATCAAGTCAGCCCATCTACCACATGATAAGTGATCTGCTTCAATAAGATAGGGACCAGCTGGACTTCAATTAATTTTTGGATCTTATGACACAAAGAGTGTCAAGCAAGGATACAAGAGAGGATCTAAAGAAAGTGTTTAGTTTGTTTGATGACTAGAAATCCGGCTATATTTCGATTAAAAATTTGAAGAGAGTGATTAAAGATTTGGGAGAAAACATCGACTAGCATGAGTTACAGGAAATGATAGAGAAAGCAGACCAAGATCACGATGGTTTGGTTTCTTAGGAGGAGTTCTACAATATTATGACCAGACGGGTGGTGAGAAGTTGATTGGATATTTTATAAGATACACTCTTTACAATAAAACTTAAGTATGTCTATTATTTTAACTCCACTAAGTGTTTGGAATGTAGATGACAGTAGTCTTGTATGTGTTAATAGTCATTTTTGACAGAGAAGTCACAAGAATGAGGTAAAAATGTTAATTCAGCGAGTGATGTTAGGAATGAGATAGAGTTACATTCAAATTGTATAATAATATAAAACTGAATGGCGAGTAGCAAACAATGGCACGCAGCAACAAGTACTTGGTTCTAACACAGATAGTAAATGAGCATCTCACGAGCAAGTATGACATTCATTTCAACTTCTTCTTCACTAAACCCACCAACGAAATACTCTTCAATCATACCATCGCACCTGCCACCCTTATCTTCAAAGATGCAGTCATCTTCGCAGATAACAATGACTACCTCAAACGCTACTACTTTCTCAAAAATTCACAGGACAAAGATTAGATTTACGACAGGATCAACCTTCTCGCATGTATGCTCCTCATCATATAGAATTTTACGGAAGTGCAGTGCTTCTACGCTACTAGTACCCTCTCATGGTATTGACTAAAACTAAGTCGGTCTTTTTAAAACGTTTGAAAAGGATGAAGAAAATTTTGGTGTAGCAAGGATCTAGTGATGAATCGAATAGTGACAGAGATCAAAGGGCAGTTTCGATTAACAGTTCACAGTTTCTGAAATCATTGTCTTCGAGTTAGCTAGAGCGCAAGTCTTTAGATGAAGACCACAGATTGTAACTGGACTTCTCTATGAATGGATAAAGATAAATTTTAGAGATGCATGATGTTTACTGTGAGCAGGAAGAATCCGATCAAATGCAGAATTCTTTATTTTTAGCAAACATCGACAGACTCACAAAGGAAATAGCTTGCTAGTTTGTACTAGAGCAACAGCAAAATGAAGAACAAGTGAAACATCTAGTAATGGATTTTGATGAGTTTGATAGAGATGAGGTCATCAGAAGATACAATTGCCTTATTTAAAAATAAAATAGGACTGAAAATAGCAACAAACAGTCTTGGATAAACAAGGATTCCATCAGAAGTACAAAACAAACACACATCATGCAGCCACAGCGCATCAAGGAATTACTTTAAAAGAAACCCATGGCTTCAAGTATCACCATCACTGCTCTTTAAGATCAAAACAACATTTATCCTGTGTCTCACATGCAGGGGAGTGATCATTTCAAAAAGAAATCATTGATGTCTCCTTCAACTGCTAGATTCTCCTAGCATCATGGCAACCATCCTTACCAGAAACAGCCATCTTTGAAGCGGTCCTCTTACTATCAATATTAGCTAGAGCACAATAATTTTCCAGTGGCAAATGATTTTGTTGTGATAGCTGAAGATGAAATGGAGGATTCACCTAAAAAAATTAGCAGACATAGACAGTTCCCTTAAACTCACAGCAACTAAAATGTAGGGTATATAAGTAGTAGGGATAAAAATAATGGACATAAAGTTTACTTCAACTAAGCTGTTGGAATGACTTCTCCCAAACCAGGAACCAAGTATTCAAGTATCATCAACTCTTCGGACTTAAAAACAAAGTCCAAAATATTTAACAATTATTAGAGAGAAGAGAGGACTTCTCCTTTTAAAGGGAGAGAATAGTATGACTATGGGAAGGAGTACTTTGGCTACGAATCTGCAAGATTTGGCAGTGCTGAACAGGCCAACAGGATGACATCGATTAACATCAATATCAACAATCTTTAGGAGAAGAAAGAGCAGCATAGGGTGAATGTGAAGGTTAACAGTAAGAATAAATATGGATTCGGAGAAGATTTTGAGGAGTAATAAAAGAACTATAGAGCTTAAAAGAAGAAGAAAATTAGAGAAAAGGCTGCTGCTTTGCTAAACAGAGTGAAGAGTCAGTAGCACGTGCGAATGTCTGAAGATAACTAGTATCAAATGGGAGAGATGGGAGGTAAACCATATTTTTAGAGATACTATAATTGAGTAATGATTCTCTAATATCTTACTTTGTTCTTTGTGAGAATAATTCAAAATTAAGAGGCAACAAAATAAAAAAGATGTCAGAAAGTAAGTTTGGACAATAGATATATTTTATCAATTTATATTAAATAATAAATAATATTTTGTGATGACTGAGGAAAGCACCATCATTGCCAAAGAAATCGGACACTTGAAAGGTCACTCCGATTGGGTCACCGCAATTGAAACAGGACACCCCCAAAAGGAAAATTAAGACACTCAAGTCCTTATCACTGCCGCAAGAGACAGAACCATTCTCATCTGGAAATTCAACAACGAATCTAAAGTCGCCTCTGACTTCGGCGTCCCCGTCCAATCACTCACCGGACATTCTCACTTCATTAGTGACCTCGCTCTCACTAACGACAACAACTATCTTCTCTCCTCATCATGGGATAGATCTCTCAGACTTTGGGATTTGAGAACTGGAAAGGCCACCCAAAGATTCTCTGAAGATGGACACACAAAAGAAGTCCTCTCCTGCGCTATCTCCTCAGACGGAAGATACATTCTGTCATCAGGATCAGACAGAGAGATCAAGCTCTGGAACGTTAAGGGTAACTGTAAACACACCGTCAAAGAGTACAACCACAACGACTGGGTCTCAAAGGTCAGATTTATCCCTACCTCATCAAAGACTTCAGTTGGAGGACAATACTTCGCATCCATCGGATGGGACGGATACCTCAAGATCTGGAACAACCAAACCTTCAACATTAAAGACAGCATTAAAGTGCATGACGGAAGCATCAATGCCATCACTGTCTCCCCTAGAGGAAACTTCATTGTTACTGGAGGAAAAGACAAGAAAGTTAGAGTTTTCGATTTCAGTGATGTTGAAAAGCCTGCTCCAAGCCATGATGCTGGATCATCAGTCAACTGCCTTGCTTTCAATCCAAGATGCCACTGGATCGCCATTGGTACTGAAGTTGGATGGCAAATTTGGGACTTCGAAGCCAAGGACACCCCTGTCATTGCTGAAGGAAACTTCAAACTTGAAGGAAAGAAGAGCCTTTAAGAGAAACAGTCAAAGAAGACCAAAGCTGACAAATTCCACCAAGTGACCTCAATCGCCTGGAACACCCTCGGAAACAGACTTTTCGTTGGTTTCAGCAACGGTGACCTTAAAGCCATTGAAGTTACTGAATAAAAAGCTAACTGATGATTCTATGTAACTTAAAGCGATAGTCTTGGCAAACAAGCTGAAAATCCAATATCGGCTTGTGACAGCTCACGCAAGTGAGAGGAAGGGCCGACATCGCCTTTCTAAATTTCATTCAATATGGATGTAAATTTATAAGAAAAAACTAAGAGAGCGATAGATAACATTTTCTCACGAATGGATGAAAAATGTAGCATTTTTCAAAGCCAAGCCAAAAAGATGTTTTGATTATAGTAACGTAATTTTAGATAAAATCAATTGAGATTGGATTGATGAGAAAAGCTAAAAAGATAGTTAATGTTAATTGAATATCTGTGAAGAAAATAATTTAAGCTTGTTTTTAAGTTGTACAAAACTGTAGAATGCAAGGTATTTTAAACCATTCACAGCTATTTTAGGTGTGTTTTTCTTTAATAACAATTAGATAAATAGATGAAGGTAGAACACAAAATGAGAATCAAAAATCCTCTAAATTACTATTTACATGGTTTTGCAGTCTACTATAATCGGACTTAGACTCCATGATTTATATGTGATTTTAAATTTAAATTTTGTTTGAAAATTTAAATGACTTTGACCCAAAAATAACAAATAATTGAATTTTAGCCGAATATTGAGGCGAGGTGCTAAGGGACTATAAATAAAATGATTTGAATAATCTGAAATAATTTTATTCAACTTTAAAATGAACAATTTCAAAGCAGGTATCCTTTTACTCAGCACTCTGTTACTTTCGGCTTTTACACTTAGAGCTCCACACCTTACTCTCCATCTACAAAACACAGTCACTCCCCATTATGTATAACCACTTATCTACAATCCAAATCAACCACATAACGTACCGATTTCCAATACTCCTCAAACAGCAGGTCAAACCAGTATTCCCAATACTCCTCAAACTAATATACCTACTCCCCAACCAGGTGCTACAACACAACCTCAAAATACTCCTCAAACAGCAGGTCAAACCAGTATTCCCAATACTCCTCAAACTAATATACCTACTCCCCAACCAGGTGCTACAACACAACCTCAAAATACTCCTCAAACAGCAGGTCAAACCAGTAATCAGCCTCCCAAAATAAACGGAGCTCCAAACTCAATCGCTCCTCTGCCTTTCCCTGCGAACTGCTCAAATGGTAAAGTATGGAACTAAACTGTTTTAAACTGTGTATGTCCTGCTGACAAACCAAATCTTGATAGTTCTGACAAATGCATCAAGTGCGAGAATAATCAAACCTTTAATACAAAAACACTTAAGTGCGAATGCCAAGGTGATATGTTTGATGATGGAACAGGTAAATGTGTCAACTGCCCAAGCCCAGATTCTTGGGATTTGAAAAACAAGAAGTGTGTTAGATGTCCTGATGGGTTCACTTTTGATCAAAATTCATCACAGTGTGCATGTCCCAAAGAAAAACCATATCTTGATGGTAATAATACCTGCCAAGCTTGCAACGGTGAATGGGATGCGACTAAGATTACCTGTAAAGCCTGTGAGGCAAACACAACTTGGAATGAAACTTCCAAAAAATGCGAATGCCAAGGAGAAAACTTCGTTGATGGTTCAGGTAAATGTATTGCCTGCCCTAAACCTGCAGCTTGGGATCTCGCTAACAAAAAATGTGTAAGATGTCCTGAAGGTTTCGTTTTTGACCAGAAAACTAGTTAATGTGCTTGTCCTCCTGAGAAACCTTACTTGGATGCAAATAACATCTGTCAGGCATGTGCTACTAAATGGGATGCAATTGCACTCAAATGTTTGGTCTGCAATTTCGGAACTGCCTGGAATAACGCTACTCAAAAATGTGAAACAAAATGCCCTTATCCACTTGTTGACGGTAAATGTCAATGTCCTCTAGAAAAACCTCAATTAGACCAAGCAACTCAAGAATGCAAAGAATGTCCCAAGGAAACCCCAGCATGGAATGGTAAATAGTGCAAGGCATGTCCAGCTGGAAGTAACTATATAGCTTGGAGCAAATCTTGCATTACTTGTATAGATGGAACAAAGTTTAACTAAAAAAGCCAAAGTTGTCAGCCTAGTGTTTGATTTCTGTTAACACTGTTTCATAACAATACTATATGATAAATAATAAAATGTTCTCAATCAAAAAGGCAAAAATATTACTTTGAAAGGTAACTTCTTAATTGATTGTATTGAATGAAACAAGTATTTAAGATTAGATAAACAAATCATAGAGAAAAATCTCTTTTCTATCTTTTGCAAAGAAGCCGATTTCCTAGAATCTATTACAGCCTTAAACAACTCTCAAAATACAAAGCTTAAAGTTCCATGATCTTATCTCTTAAAGTATCATTTTCTTCAAGAGCTTCTCTTAGCCCTCGTCTCGATTAAATTTCGACATTTTTTCTCCTTTACTAAGTTCTACGTTTTTGTCGCGCAATTTGGTAAGAAAAGCTTTGTTTGCTTATGGAAGAGTTACTATGATTCTAAGGCTCTTATGCTTAAATTTAAATCAAAGAATTGTTCTCTTTAATGTCTACAAATTTGTTGAGAGTTGTTTGATTGTATGGAAATTTCTTTAATGTTTTTTGTTGACCTTTTGTCGTTTTCTGGAGATTGTTTGAAATCGACTTTTTTGTGAAAGTGAGGTATTTATCTTATGGTCTCTCAGTTTGCATTGTGATTATGTGTTGGGAGATATGATGAATTGGAAAAAGAGTTGAGTAGAAGAGAAGTTAGGTAATATTCATTTATGTAAACAACTGGTCAACTCTTCAAATCCTATTTTCAAAGTCTAAGAAATGTACGAAATATTATAAATAATCCTTGTAATGCATAAAGATATAACTTAGATCGACGATCTCTGCTATTTGTAAAACTTAACTGAAGAAAATATATTAGATTGTCTGACCAAAAGATATGAAAAAGATAAAATATTCACCACTATTGGACAAACGCTCTTAGCCATAAATCCGTACAAGTAAATCTCCTTTCTTTTCGAACAATAAAAACTTAACTCCTTTAAAGAAAGTTTGCTTGGAGGAGTACCCAACAGATAGCCTCATATCTATGCAGTCGCGAGTAGGACTTTTTAGGGTATACTGAATCGGCAGAAAAAGCAGTCCATAGTCATTTCAGGAGAGTCAGGAGCTGGCAAAACTTAGTCAGCTAAATACTGTCTGAAGATGCTCACTCATTTCAGTTAACAGTATGGAAAAGTGGAAGAACATTTGATTTAAAAGAAACTCTTGGCTTGCAACCCTATACTATAAGCTTTCGGCAATAGTAAAACTGTGAGAAATGATAATTCGAGTAGATTTGGAAAATACCTTCAAATCTATTTTGATGCGAACCAGACAGTGAGAGGAGCTAACATAAGAAGCTATCTTCTTGAAAAAACCAGAGTTGTTTATGTAGCACCTGAATAGAGAAATTTCCATATTTTCTATGCTTTGTGTTCCGCCCTTGATCAAAACCCAGGCAAATACCACTTTTTAAACCAAAGTAATTGTTTAAGTATACCTGGAAAGTCAGAAAGTTAGACTTATCAAAAAATAAGAGAATGTATGGACGAGTTGAGTTTTCCAAACAGTTACCAAGAAAAAATTGAGAAGCTATTGATTTCTATTTTAATGTTGGGAAATCTATAGTTCGACGATAGTGAACACTAGAAAGATGTTAATAGCCCCTGTACAGTTAAGAATCATAAACTTTTGGAGTAGATAGCAAGCATTTTAGAATGTGATTTTGGAACTTTAATCACTTGCTTTGTAAAAAGTAGAATACAAATGCCAAAAGAAGTGATAATGAAGTCACTTGACAAGACCGACTGTATTTTGAATAGAAATACTTTATGTAAAGTTATCTATAATGGCATTTTCGAGTCAGTCATCAACAAAATGAATGAAGTCATGACACCTGACCGTAATTTTGAAGTTTCATACAGACTTTCTTCTTCTATGTACTCAAGAGAAACAAATATAAACTCAACTTTTGAGATCAACATCTTAGATATTTTTGGATTCGAAAATTTTAATGAGAACTCTTTATAGCAGTTATGCATAAACTATACAAACTAAAAACTTTTGAACATTTACAACAAAAGTGTGTTCTAGAATGAACTTCAACAGCTCCGAGAAGACGAGATAGATGTTTAGCTTTTGACTCCACCAACTGCAGAACCTAAAATTGCTTTGTTATAGGAAGTCTTTAAAATTATAAAAGAAAAGACGCTGATCAAGCAGTTCAAAGACGAAGATATCATCAGTGCGTTCAAAACAAACAGAGAAAATAATTCTCACATAAGAACAATTTAGTACGACAAGCTCAATAATAAAAAGTTTTTGATTAAGCACTCACCTGTAGACATAACATACTCTGTATTGAACTTTAAGTCAAAGAATCAAGACAAAGTCAGTGAAGACATACAAAATATCTATGCTAATGTCATTCCTTAACTTAAATAATGTCCGCAGGCTCGAACTCTATTGTAAAAATTTACTCTAGACATAAGGACACTGACAGAGTAGCTTTAGTCTGCTCAGAATCACTATGTAAGATGTATTAAGCCGAATGATAGGAAGAGAAACGAAGTAAATCATGATTTTATGATGAGACAGATAAGGTATTTAGGTGTGTTCGAAACAATCAAAATTAGGAAAAGTGTTTTTCCTTTTAGAAAAACTTACGACGAGTTTTGTTTCATTTATCGTGACATTTTCAAAAGAAAGGGAGCTGTGAATAGTCGAGAGAAAGCATTATTTATTATGAAGTAAATACAAGCTTCGACATAGTTGTATAGGTTTGGAAATAGGAGGATTTATTTGTCAACAGAACTTCAAGAAAAACTCAACTCCAAGCTTGTTGAATTTTAAAAGTTAAAAAAAACTATGGTGAACAAAATAATAAAAGCATTTCGGAAAATGCAATTCAGATAAAAGATAAGAATTCACATTAAAAAAATTCTTTTTATCATTAAAATACTCAAGAGATGGGGAGAGAGGATTTAAGGAGAAAGAAAACAGCTACTTTTCAACAGTTTTACTTTTATTCGACAAGAATCGGAAGAAAAAATAAATGGAAAAAAAATGATAGAGCTGTTTAATAGCTTGAATTAGTAGTTGGACATAAGCGAAATAAGCCACTTTGAAAGCAAAGCGAGTGGAAATGTATACTAGACAGTCTGTCGGCTGAAAAGCTTAAACAATTAAAGCAAGATAATATTTATAGAAAGTGAGGCTAACAGCTAGAAAGAAAAGATAAAAACAATGAACAAAGAAATTGAAAATTATAAAGTCGAGGAGGCTGAAATGAAGTTTAAAATCGCGACATTAGAAAAGCAGATTTACTAGCTCTAAATCGAAAAGGACAAAGTTAAGATTTTGGAGAGTAAAATAGAAGAACTCAGTTAACTCGTTCAGAGATACTCGTAATAACTGATATAATCAAAAAAAAAATATACCGATTTACTAGAGATTCAAAGGAAAATATAACTTTCGCGGCAAATGTAAAAAGCGAGATACAAAGCATTGGCTGAAAGACTGGAAAAGTTATAAAAGTAGAACATTGAAGTAAGTAGAAATCTAAATTAACAAATTCTGTTCACAAAAAATTCTCAAAGCTAGCATCAAAATTTATAAATTAATATGATATAGATTGAAGGATTAAAAAAACAACTTTTATCTAAGGAAATTTTAATATCGGAGCTGAAAGAAAAGGAGAATATTGATAACGCAGAGAAAGAGTAATTGAAAGTAAAAAATAAAGAGATGGAGTAGCGAAATTCTATAAAAGCCAAAAAGGAAGAGGAAAACATTTAGAGAGTCAAAACTCTACAAAAAATAATTCTAGATTTATAGAAAGCACAAGAAGAGTACACAAAACAAAACAAAGAACTGTTCAGAGCCAAAGAGGCAATAAACGAAAAATGCTATTAAAAAATAAAAGAACTTGAAGAAGCAAAGAAAAAAATTAAAGAATATGAAGAAAAAGACAGATTCAAAGACCTATATAAAGAGGCTTTAGAGAGGATGAAACTTAAAGCGAACTTTCTGTAAAATTAAAACTAAAAGATGAAAATAAAATTAAAATAGATGGATAACGAAATAACCTAGTATATAACAGTCAACTAAAAACTTAGAGAAAAGATAAATGATGTGCAGCAAAAACAAACGAGCATTCCCTTATTAACTAATCCAATCACAAATGAGATCCACCTGTCATAAAAGTAAATATTGCAACATGTGGTTTCTTTGAAGGGAACTTTAAATTTAAATCAACTTAGAGTCTTTAAAAATAAAATTATAATGTGTTTGCCATGAAAATGATTGAATAATTATACAAATCCATTTAGAAATATAAAAATTTCTAAGTATAAATCGCAGTGGACTCCTGTTTGAATTTACTTGGAAGCTTGGATATGACGATGTAGTTATCTTATAAATCAAAGATTGGCGATGCACCAACACTTTCTGCGCCACACTTGAGTGTACTATTCTTAGAAAGAATGTTGTAAGAGTGTTGTTATTTGTAGTAGGAGTGCTGTTATTTATTACATTTGCCCATTGGTTAGTGACTCTTGGTTACTACGTAAGGAAGACTATCTGTTTGCACCGTCTTCAGCATTTCCTCAATCTTAAACTCAACTCACTGCCAACTGGCTCCTGAAGCTCACACTTTCTATATTTACTCCAAAGTCATAAGTATCAGCCAAGACTCACTTTGTGT
>Ga0194117_10003984_pt1 | contig 14396 bp, 4 predicted proteins | sample TA2MahsurfametaG_FD_160579 | JGI IMG/M metagenome (GOLD analysis project Ga0194117, IMG submission 160579) | Freshwater microbial communities from Lake Tanganyika, Tanzania - TA2015009 Mahale N1 surface | ecosystem: Environmental > Aquatic > Freshwater > Lake | place: Tanzania: Lake Tanganyika...
AATCCTCAGAGAAATCATCTAATAAGTCTGTCTCAATCCTAAATTTGAATAGACAAAACACTCACAATAAAGAAAACAAAAAAGTAGAAGTCAATAGACCTAAAATATTTTCTAAGGAATACTAGGAGGGTACAAAGAGAAAGATTTTTTCGAATATCCAAATGCATAAATGTTCAGATTGCCAGCAACTCCTTAGAGGAGTACATAAGAAATGATATTGTTTTTATTGATTAAATACAAATTAAGATCATAGATCGAGCTTGTATTCATTTGTAAACTTGTTTAGAAGTTACTCAGAAACAGGGTATCGCTCTACTCCAATTCTAGGATCTTCAAAAGATGGCAAAAACTTCTACTAGAACTTTTTAGCACCAGACAAGAAAAGTTCAGAGCGCCCAAGTTCTCCTAAGAAGTGAAGAGCCCTATCGTATGTTAATTCAACTAAATCTTCCTAAATTTAAACAACATTTACTTTATAAAGAGAGAAAATCCAAAGTACAAACCTGAAAAATTAAGGCCATCCCCAAATGATAAACCTTTACCATAGAAAATCAATCAAAAAACTTTCGAGGGTATATTGATAAGAAGATGCAAAGAGAGTGATAATCCAAGAAACAATATAGCACTAAGGTGATACTGACTGTCTTTTGAAATGCTCACTTATTTCAGGATGGAAAATTGCCAACAATCTTTAAAACTGATACATTTTCATTTTAAGTACTTCAAATTCGTTCACAAAAATTTACTTGAACTTTATTTACATAAGATGCTAAAAAATTCGATAGGTAGACTCTTCATTCTTTGTTTTTATATAAATATAACCCGCAATATAATTCATCCCCTGGCAATAAGAAATATCTTTGTGAAAATATGCATAGGTTCTCAGTAGAGAGTGTAAAATAGTTGGGTTCAATACTTAACCATGCAAATGCAGAGAACGATTTACATCTAGAGTTATGATTTCTTCAACAGCAGATGGTACACTGTTTTCAGCTACTTACTGCTTCATAGAAATATAATCGAGATCTCTATTAATTGGGATCAACCGAATCCATTTTTATTCAGTCGTTAAAGGTAATTTTCCAAGGATCTAAAGATGAATATCTTTTAACTACTTACATACTCTTCTAAGATTCAAATCCTATTTTCCTAAAAATCCCGATTGAGCTACTATCTTCAAAGCGTATTCTCCCATTTTTTTAGTCTATTGCGCCTTTTTTAGTAGCTACTCTTTTTTTTATTTGATCTATTTTCGATAAAAGAGACTGTGTCTTTACTCCACATCCTTTTTGTTTAGTATGATATTTTTCAGATATTAGTAAGAACTTTGATGTTATTTGCCTAAGGCTTATTTAATAAAAGGCAATATGACTTAGTTAGGGACTGAAAAGTTTGCGACTATCATAATCATCTACTGAAGACAGTTGTATTGTTAATCTTAATTAAGAGTAGGCATTTTGCCTCGAGTGAAAGCTGCTAAGAACCCTTTAGCGAAATTAATAGCTCCTTTGTTTTCTGTAGTATTTTTTTTCTTAATTGCCTTTCTTTTTTAGATATAACTTAGTAGTTTTGTCAAAAACTTAGGTTCTCTGAATTTATCAACATTTTTTCCATATTTATGGCAAAGTAATTCAATAGGTTGATTGGCATTTTTAGTAATAACACCTTTTTTAAGCATTATCCTTTGAGAAATAATCATCATCTTGAAAGTCAACTCGATTCCGATCTCACTACTTTCCAAATTTTTAGTGATAACTGAGAAGGCATTAAGTAAAAAGAAGAAATGATCTTCGTTTATCTTGCAATAGAAAGAAGTCAACTAGACTACTTTTCCGTATAAAATCTAGATGAAATAAAGAGAATAACTGATATTTGATAGTATTTTTTACTTGCAAAGATCATTCTCCTCATTCTATTACTATCTAGAGTTAATAGCAGATTTTTAACGACTAAGTGAGTTAATAACGTGAGAAGATTTAACTTTGCTCAAGGACTGTTCTTAGCTTTAGATTTGGCTAGAAATATCTTTCTTTTTAGAGTTAGATGGAACAAACCATGGTGATACCATATCATGGATAATATTTTTCTATCTCTATTTTATTTTAGAAAAATGTTAGTTTAAATGAGTTGTATCTTCATCGTAAGCTCTTTTCTTTTTACTTTTATTCAACTAATCATAGCTGACAAATCGCTATTTGAAGTCTTTATTGATAGTTTTTTAAATTAGTAATCTGAGTTTTTTAACTTACAAATCCTATAATCTTTCTGTCTTTTTCTTCGATAATTCTTCCAACTTTGTAACATTTTCAGGCTCGTAGGCTGCAGCATATTCCTAAAATGTTTTAATACAATTGATGATAGTTTTTTTAAAGAAAGAGTGCCTAGAATCTTAATTATAAGAAAGCGATTGCCCAACAACTCCGAATTCTTTCTTCAAATTTTAACTAAATAACCCCACAAATACAACTAAAGATTGCTTTTCTAAATAGCTGATAAGTAGAATTTCTATGATGAGGTGATATTTTCAGTCAACTTCTTAGTAGTCAAGTTAAACCTAACTTAAAACAACTTTACTTTTATAACTCACTCTTGTTACCACTCTCAATTTTCTACATCACTTTCTTATGCATTTATCTATGCTTTTAGAATTTCTAACAAGCCTGGTTGTAACTCTATCTGTAGCGACTTGTTTCCAAATCCTGCGAACTCAGCTGACTTATCTTCTATTCAAATTTCTTCCTGATTCCTTACGAAACGTTTTAGTAGTTTTAGTTGAAAGTTTTGAGAGGATCCAACACTTAGGACTTAAGCCGTACAGAAACTTTTCTTGAACAATCCGCAAGTCTAAGTAAAGAATTACTGAGCATCTGATAATACTGAACTATTAGCTCTTCCTGATTGACTCAATAATAGCTCATGTACCTGCCTGGAGAACTTCTTCATTGATGGAATTAGCAACAGTCGCCAGTTTGTTTGCATGTTTAAGGAATATGCGATAAAGATCAGTGAAAACTTTATGCTGAGACTGTATTTTAGTTTAATTATTGGCGATGTTTGTTTCTAAGAGGTGGTAGATGTTCCTGAGTTAGTCTGTATATTCGCTTGTAGTTGTCATATTTTTTTTTATAATCTTTAAATATAATTAGATGTCATGATAGAGCAAGTTTATGTGAATTTTACAGTGGAATAAGAATCAAAACCATCATAGCTTTGAACTTATAAACTTTTATTAATAATAGTTTTTTTGATAGACATCGTTCCAAAGGTTACATATAAATAAAATATTAATGGAGAGTTGTGATGATTGCAGATAAATATCATTAACTTCAATCCTTTTTGTTTTTATTTTTTTAAGATTAGGGACGGAATTTGGGATATGGTTTACGCCACCATGGAGCCTGACCTGGAACAAAAACCTAAGTTTCATAGATATTACGATATAGCAAAGCACCATGGCTGTTAAGGTTGAGTAGACACAGATTGAAAACTGCTCGTAAATATCTGCAATCGCATAAGAAATCTCTATACTTGATGATATACCACAGCGACAGTCAGGATGACTACTTTAAAATACACCTAGACTTTCTTTTGCGACTCAAAATCCTATATAACAAGGAGCGTACCATTTCATTAAGGAATCTCATGAGTTTGTATTGAAAGGAGTCTTGGCTCATCTTTACGTAATTAATTATAAAATATGGATATCATATCAACCCATTATTTAAATTCAGGATTGATAAACGGTGTCATAATTCAGGAATGTTTATAGTTAATTCGCATTCAAAGTTTGTTTACGTGTTGTTACTAGTTTACCAAAAGTTTGGTTAATTTTGTATGGTATTGTTGAAATAAACAGCACGCTATTATTAATATAAATGGACAGCAATCTATGGAAAAAGATAGGCATTAAGAAAAAATCATCATTGAACTAGTAAAATTCGCATTAATCTCGAAACGCTTCATAAGGATCGACTTTCCATCTAGTTAAATTTTTAGACAACCTAAGGAATGATTCTTAAAATTAAGAAGAACCCATATATTTAAGCATCAAAAGTAGCAGTAGGACAAATAGACACTCTCAACTCAAAAAATAACAAAAGAACCAATCACATCCTGAAGATTTATAGATATTGTATTGCAATAGCTAACCTGCTAGCTTGATTTAAGATTACCACTAAATGGCGTAAAAAACTAACAAGCTTACAATACTTGACGAGAAAATTCAAGAATTGAGAAATTTCATCAATATTTTGAAAAAATAGTACTTTGAGATGAAAAATATTCTTTAAAAATAAATAAAAAAGATGAATTTTAGCTCATATGCAACTTCATTTACTTAAGCTTTAGCTGAAATGGTAAAAAATCAAGTCGACACTGAAACTCAAAAGAAAATGCTTCTTAATCAAAGTGAAAAATGCACCAAATGCAAAAATAGTCAAAAACTGGTTTAATTATTGACAAAGCAGTGCTGGATTTTGTAGTAGCAAATTAAAATAAAAGAAATGCCTATAAAACCAGTTTAATCATTTACTAACAGATAAGATTCCTTGGCTATCTCCAAAGATAGGCTGATTGAAAATATGAAGCGAATGATCGAATAGCTTTAACAAAAAAATACAATCATAAACAAAGAGTTAATCATGAATAAGACAAACTTGGCTTAACTATAGATCCGTAATCAAAAAAATCTTCTATACTTCCGATAGTAAATTTAGCAAATCAGAAATTTGACAAAAAGAAAGATCTAGTAGATAAATATTAAGAATGATAAATTGTAAACATAGCTGATACAAATGAATCGAAAATACTCACAACTCTTATCTAAATACGAGATAACTAAATAGCTCAATTTGAGTCTTTAGCTATAAAAAAATAGTATTTAAAGTAATAGCAAGATATAAAGAAGTAGTCGAAGATTGTAATCTAACGAGAAATAGTCTCTCAGCAATAAAACATTTAGCTCCCATCGCCATATTTTCTCATATGTAGAGGATAGAAACGATGAAGTCAAACATCAACTAACCAAAAACCCATTCAAATCATCTTTACCTACATTGAAAATCTAAAATACATCAATTTATATGGATAAATTTGCCCATAGCACTTCTCCTACTTATCATCACGCGTTTTAAAAATTAGATTCTCTCAAAAGATAAGTGCAGATAAAAATTAAAGTTAGCAAGCTTAGGGAGAAATGATTATCATTTAGAATAATCTTAAACTTATAATTAGGATTAACTTTATTGTCGATGATGTTGAGTGTTTTTATTTGTTGGAGTTTTTAATACTTTATAAACACTAGTTTTAAATCTGTTTTTGCTAATAATAAGCTTTAAAAGAATTATAATATACTAACCTAGTTTGCACAGGTTACCAATCCCAGACACATGCATTTTTGATTCTAAATCCTTCTCTATAGTTTGCAAAGCAAACAAACTACTTAATTTGAAGCTCTTTATCCATTTTTTCAGCTTATAGCGGTTTGCATATTTTCGAAGATGTGATAGACAGAAAGGAAGTATTAAAAAACTTATTTGTAAAGTATATATTCATCAGAAAAGCAAGAGTAACGAATCCAACAAGCATCGTTTAAGGTAGTTTAGCTGCTAAACCTTTTAAAGTCTCTCAACAATGATAAACTGGTATAATAAATTATCAAAAAGTAATCAAACAGCGACATGGAAGAGAGAAATAGAAAAGGACGCTTTTTAGATGTAACTTAGTACGTGCTCAAAGAATACTCTCCATTGAGCCGCGCCTTAAACCCTGAACCTCGTCTCATTTAAAGAGTACTTTTATACTCCATTATGAAAAAGAATAGAGAAGGGCCTTCCTTTTACTTTTCTTCTCATAATCTCTAATCCATATCGAATTATTTAGAATTATCATCATGAAAGGTACACACCTTAAATCGCACCCATAGACCATGACGGTTCCACACTCAAAATTACTCCTTTTCTCAATGGACTCATCGATATTGCAGACGCTCAGTTCTAGTAATTTATTCTTGACTCTGACAATAGCAGCTCTTTAGAGGGCAAATCTAAAGACATATATAAATTAGAAAGAATTAAAACTCGTGTGAGAAGCAACTCGCTTGTCTTATTCCATTTCGATAACTAGCTTTAGGGAATTATTTAAGAGTAAGACTTTTAATTCAACTCAGCAGAGTAGTCTAGCAGCCATCGCCATGATTTTGATGAAGATGATTTTTAGTCAAAGTCCGTTAGTTAGCAGTCTTTAGAACCTCTTCCAGATTTAAATCAAGCTCAAATAAACACCCAAATTTAGTTCAGAGATAAAATTGAGAAGTATTCCAAAGATCCCAAGCTTAACCTTATTAAATAAATCAGGCGCTTATCATAATTGAAATAAAACCTTTAAAGTTAAAGGCTAAATAAAATCAAAAATTTGCTTTAAGGCTATATTTTAGATTTTTAAGTTCCCTCCTTTTAGGAAGCCTGGTAAACTGATGAATTAGACTTCCAATATAGGATCAACATGTTATGTAAAGGAATCTAGGAAAATTTCAAAAGAAAAATAGGAAGCTTAACCTTTGAAGGGAGACGCATAAAACTCTTGAAATATTTATAGAAAAAGTAATTTCATATTTATCAAGGAGATTGAGAAGATGGAGAAAGAAGGTAAGCTATGATTGCAGGAAAAAAGTAGCAGACAGCAGACTAAGAATCAAAGGTAAGTTTGTTAATCGCGAACAGGTTTGCTAGCAGTTAGGTATAAGTTTATAAGAAATATGTAACTATACAGCCTAGGAAATCAGAGAGCTTTTAGAGCGAAGAATGTAAGAAGGAAAAGAGAAATCACAAAGCTAATGATGAGTTTTTGCAGTACTGGATGAAGATATAAAATATCACTTTGCACAAAAATTGTTTTTATTAGGACTATATAAAATTATGAAAATTTGTAATCTTGCATTAGTATTTTAGAGGTTCTTTTATAATTTGTACAAAACATATTATATATTCAACAATGAATAAAAAGACCCTTTAGAAAATCTTACAGCAACCCAACTATAACCAAAATCTGTTCACACAAGCAGTCTCTGTAGCTCAGTCTTGCCAACAAGTCATTTCTAAACTTGACAGTATTGACCCAAAATAAAAATCAAAGTTTTTAGAAAAGGAACGACTACTAGAAAATGCATTGAAAAATGCTATTCATGCTTTCGGGAAGTTTTGTGGAGTACAGAAATCGACTTTAGGCACACCCCTCGATCATAGCGTATAAATTTTTGAAACTATCACTGACAGTATAGAAACATCAGTTCAAAAGTATAGATAAGCAAGTAAAAATACTAAAACAGATAAAGATAAATTTCAAAAGCTTATTAAATAATTTGTTAGGCCTCAAGATAAATATACTGGGATCAAACCTGCTAAATTTGAATTTCATAGTCATTAAAAAGATCTATCGAGTATAAGAACAGATATCAATGTCACCAAGTCTCAACCTTTATAAGAGAGCTATTTTTACATTTCAACACGGTAACAACTCTAAAATATGATTAATGAACTCATAAACTAACCTGAAATTGCAGTCGATCTCTAGCATTCAAACAAAAGTTATTAAGGATTCACTTGTCTCATTCAAATTTCATCTCGTACTAAGGATTATATCATTGATGTATTTCCTGTCTGGGCTTGTATACCCCTTCTAAAACAGATTTTTTAAAATTCAGCAATTATAAAAGTGATGCACGGAGCTTAGATGGATACAAAATGGCTACAAAGAGATTTCAATATCCATATTCATACTCTTTTTGATACCTATAGGGCAGCCAGAACACTCGGTTTACAGAAATTATCTTATGCTTTTCTATTAAATCATTATTGCAATGTTTTAACAGACAAGACTTATCAAACAGCAGATTGGAGACAAAGACCTTTGAGCACTGAAATGGTTCATTACGCTCGCTTGGACACCCATTATTTACTTGAAATTTTTGACAGAATGAGAGCCGATATTCAACAAAAAGCTCTCACGATGGGTTTAAATCCTTTTGACGTTCTGAGTTAAGTTTACAGTGCAAGCCATTAAGTTACCAGAAATGAGGTCGAGCTATTTAAATTTTGGAAAAGAGATTGCCTAGTACAGTTACGTAAAGAGTATAAATAGCCTGAATATTAGTTATTCGAAAGTATTTTTGGTATTATCAATGAAATAGCTAAAGAGTTGGATAATTCCTATGATGAAATAGTAACTCATAAAGTTGAAAGGTTGATAATATCAAAATTGAAAGAACTACTATTAGTGAAGCCTGAAATTGTTAGCCTTAAGATAGATAAACTTATATCTGAACTTGGACAGTCATAAAATAAAGAATACTTCAAGAACTATCTTATCAAAATCAAAGAATCTTTAGAGAGTTATTTTGCCAAAAGAACTATAGTGCCTAAAAAAGAAAAAAAAGTTCAAAAAACGATAGTAACTCATATCTAAGAAGAAGCAGCTATTAACGAACAGCCTCCAAAAAGCAATTACATTTTTAAAATTAACTTTGGCGAGTATAAATCCAAAACTTATTAAAATTTGAGTTTTAATCCCTTTACCTTTGTCAAATTCGAACCAATAGCAGCATTCTTAGCAAAAAAGATAGGAGTGGAACCCAAAAACTAATAAGAAATATAAGAAGAATAGAACTCAAATGAAATGGTAGATGAGATGTAAGAAGAAGTGAGCCAGTAACAAAAATAACAATCAAATGAATAAGGTGGAGTAATCTAATTTAAAAGAATCAATCCCAACGTTATCTATACAATCGAAGAGGAAGAACCAGCTGAACAGAACCACCGACCTCGAAAGAAAAGAAAAGAGTACGAATACGAACAGAAAATCAAACAGAAGTCAGGAAATATTTATTAACTTCTTTAAGAATGATATTCTACTTTATCATAAAATAAGATATCTAACTACTATGCAATCAGGGTTTATCACACTCCCCAATCAAGAAACCATCTACTACGAAGAAACTGGAGCCGAGTACTTACAAAAAAACCCTTCTCTTCTCTTTATTCATGGTAATTTCAGTAACTGCTAATGGTGGTACGATACAATATAGGGCTTAAAACATCTCAAAGTTCACATTATAGCAGTTGATCAAAGAGGATTTGGAAAATCTAGCTATAAAACTTCTTGTAATCGCTTTTTGGACTGGGCAGAAGATATGAAGTAGTTTTGCAAAATTAGAGGTATAACTCAATGTATCGCAAATGGTTGGAGTTTCGGAGGTGGCGTATCAATGAAGCTTGCAGAAATAGCTCCTTAACTCGTTGTTAAGATCATATTGACTTGCAGTGTTTCTTATTAAGGACTGAGATTAACACACAAAGGTAAACAATGTGTAACTCGTTAAGAGATACTCTAAAATCCCAAAACAATCTTTATGCTAGATATGCTTAAATCTGGTGATCTTTAAAAAATGGGTCAGGTTTATGATTTAATATTATTCACCTACTCAAAAGACTACCCAATCTAAAAGAAACAAAGATTGACCAAGGCTAGTTTCCAACAACGATGCTATATCTAACTTTTATAGTGTTTAGCTAATACTGATATTTCAGTCTAAAAAATTAAAGCTAAGGTAAAAATTTTGTAAAATAGTGTTTAATGATTCATGGGGTGCATGATTTAGTCGTTACTTTGGATAGCGTCAAAACAACAGGTGAATTTTTCAAAAATTTCATAGTTTGGGAAAATAATGCACATATGATACCTATCGAAACACCTAGAGCTTACGAAGAACAAATAATAAATTTCATAAATAGTGAGTGATTCTTAAAAGATTACAATTTATCAATTATACTCTTAATGTTAGAATTAAACTTAGAATCCGTCAGGTACATACGGTTAATTAGATTAACCTTCTTCATTACTTTTTACTGGATTTTGTTTCTTTTCTACTCTATACATCATTTGCATCAATTACTCAACATCTTCCTAATCTTCATCCTACGGAATCTGTGGTCTATTTCCCGTTGGGTGGACAGCATAGTTACTCATCATTTTCAAAGCTTAGTTAGTCTACTCAAACATTCTTCCATTATACATTTACTATTGCTCTTTTTATTTTATCTCCGGTTTACTTTATTGGTTTTGAGCTTAAGAGGCTACTACTTCTTACCAAACATCTTGACCTTTGTGTATTTTTCTAACTTTTGACATGTAAGCCTAAATAACAAAAATTGTACAGAAATTCGCTTATGACTTCCTAATGCTTGGCATCTTTGAATGAATAAGTCAAATGAATACTTCGGAAGCATCTAAAAATGCCAACTTTTTAGCAAAACGACAACTTTTTTCATAGTGTTCTAAATATTTATTTCTGAATTTTCGTCTAATTTCAACTATTTTGTTTTTTCATATAATGCCCTGATCCCTTTTTTGGTTTAAAACATCTCAGGTTTAAGACTAAAGTTTTCTCTCTGCTTTTTAGGTTTATCACGAGGATTTCTAGCCTCTCCCTAAGGTTGAGGATTGTTGGGATCTTGAGGCGCTTCATTATTAGTTTGGAACATTTTGGAGCCAAAATATAATAATTAAGTGGATAAGATGTAAGAACGCTGTATATGATCAAATATATTCTTCATTTTTAAAAGTATCCACACTTTTTATATGCTCACGATAAGCCAGATTTCTTTTACCTGTGTTAACAAATGGATGATGCCGATTTATATTTGAATAATTACGATTTCTCACACTCTGTGGGATTATTAATGAAGGCTTATTTTGGAGAGATAGATAGGGTAAAAAAAGCTTGCTTTGTTTTATTTTGTTCAATTAATTTTAGGATTTGAATCCGAGCTTAGTGATTGCGTCTTCGTTTTACTTGGGAGTTAGTTTATTCTCGTGAACCAAACATTGACGGACCTTTTTTCTCGGCTATTTCTATTTTTTAACAGTAGTTAGATTTATTCTCTCCATTTCGATTTAAACGGTTAATGCTTTCCCCAAACGAACTCTCTTTTGTTATCTATTTCTTGATTGGAAGAAATTATTGACTTGCTAAAGTGTGGGTACTTAGTATTTGTTTTTACTAATCATTTTGTTAATAAAAGATCCCATTCGAGTATCATCTGTTGCTCTTGTGACTTGAATCTAGCAAATTTCTCTTATTTTGTGTACATATTACTAAAATTCTTATTTTGTCTGAATGGTTTCCTATTTTTTAGCAGTCACCAACCTAAAAGCCATAATACCAAGATTAAATATCAGATTCTTTTTATATTACTAGGGAATATAGTCGACTCCTTCCACTTAATCAGGTATCTATGGGTTTATTTCATCATTATTGGATTGATGAGTAACCACAAGGTTTTATTATCCAGGTTCAGGCTCCAAAAAAGGTTAGAAATGAGTGAGTTTAAGGTTATTTCTATGAAAATAAACCCATTAAGGTAAGATGAAAAGATTTTCAACCTTCAGAGATAGTTCCCAAACAGATTCAAGCAAATCCGCCATAAGCTGTGTGAACGTAGCTATACTTGTTTTCTAAACTGAGTTCAGAATGGACAAAGAATGGCCATAAGGTCTCTAAAACACAAAATAGAAGTAATCCTTATGTTTTAATATTTAGTTGATTTTAGGAAATATTTTGATTTTGGAAATAACTAAGACATGCTTGTGGAAGAGTATCTCTTTCCAAGTTAGGTTGGTTTTGATTCTTTTGATCATTACGTTATTTGCAGTTTATCTGTTGAAAGCAGTGCGATGGAACACTCACTCGACTTGCTGAGTTTATAGAAACATTAATATTTATTTAGGATTGTCTTTCTTTATAAAATTATTAATATAATAACAGATTACAGATTAAAATAAATTTTTTAAAATATGATTCATTTTAGTTAGTAATTCGCAAAGCCAGATTTATATTCATTGAGATAGCTCATTTTAAAGTATGCTAAAGTTTGTCACAAATTGATATTTTTGGCTCCCTTTTGCAAGTCTATTCTGTTAAATTGATATGAGTCATCTATTTGTAAATTTTACTACTGTCCTAATTTGTATGCAAATTCATTGATTATTATAATTCATAGTTAACCCAAAATGATCAATATCCCCATGTAGAATTTCATATAATGGTTTCAGACCAAATTGGACATCAAATACGCAATGAAAATGTAGTCGCTCAAACGTTCACTTGTATTTTTCTACAATCTTGCAGATCAAGTCATCTCTTTATACAACATGATTCGGCTCAAAATGGAAAAGTACAACGAGAAGGAAGAATATAACGACATCATGGCCATCCTCAACCGTTCGCTTGTCATCGTAGTGAAAATCATTTAAAAAATGCCTACTTGTTTGGACTCCTTTTTCTGCGAAAAGTTTATAAAATCATTTGATCTGAACATCAATTTGCTTTGCACACTTTATCACTCTCTCAATCACTATGAAATCATTAGTAAGGATGTGGTAATTCAGATAAATAGAACAAATTTTAGAAGGAGAAAATCGTTTAAGGAATCAACAAAATGTATACAATTCATGTCAAAATCAAGGATATCTACAAAAATAATATTGAAATTTCGCAAACTCTCACCCTCATCGCCGACTATAATAAAATCTTCAAAACTAAAATCAACTCCATCACTCAAAAACTCAAAGATAGAAGATCTTTGAGATAACAGTAGACTTAAAATTTTTAAGCGCAAGCTGTCGAGTTTTATGAAAGCCTCATCGAAAAAATACAAAGTATCAACCAAGAACCTGAGGCAAAGAGTAAGTCTAGCTAAATTTAGAGTCATTAATGCGTGTTTATTTCCAACTTATCCATCAGCTTTACTCAGCTCAGGCTCAATTATAACTTCATCTCGAGTATGCAATCAAAGTCTGTAATTAGATAAAGGGTAGAAAGAAAAATATTTCCTTCATCGGGCAGTAAAGTTGCAACCAGTTAACTCGTTGGATTAATGTGATTTTTAAGCCAAGCATTTCTATGAAGAACATTAAAAGGCTTAAGGTATAAGACTTTATCAAGTGCATTGGGACAATACTGCAGGAGAAAGAGACCTACAATTATTTCGTAATTATTCTGTAAATTAGTACTTAGAAAACTTCGAAAATCATCAGGAAGAAATTCAAACTCTCACTAATTTAATCATAGATATTGCGCGCTAAATTGATAAAATTTAAGCTTCGGGTCTTTTCACCCTCATTTCTTAGTACAAAGATAACATCCTGCCTCCAGGGTCCAAGAAATTCATCAACAAACTGATAGATTATCATAAAGAGATGGCGAAGTTCTATTCACTTCATTAAGAGACCAAACAACTTCAAAGATTTGTTCAAACAATCGTTCTGGAGGAACTGGGAGAAAAGGTGAATATTATTATTGATTAAAACTAAGATTTTGCCTTATTAGACGAGGCTTAGTCAAAGTTGGATGAAAACCCTTGATCGTTTATGCTTTGTTGAATTCAAACATCAACAAAACTTTTTTTGAAAACTAGAGAAATTATCAAAGAACCATTTGGGATTCACGATCATTCCTACTTGTCCTCCTTTTCGATTCTTTTCTTTTTCTTTTTGCGCTCGATTTTGCCGTACTTCTCCTCATATTCAGCCTTTTCCTTGGCTACGGCCTCCTTGTTCTTCTGGTATTCGGCCTCAAGACGGTCCTTAGTGGCTTGGTCAACATTGGCCCACATATCACTGATGATTTTAGTGATTTCTGTGATTTTGGCAGTGGGATTATCGACCTTGACTCTGTCATAGACCTCACCGCGATAGAGGAAAAAAGCGGAGAGGGCTCTCTTGGGAGCTGGTGGCTGAGTTAGAAATAAAAGTTACTTTATCAGAATTTTCCTTTTTACCCATTATATACAATCTCTTAATAGCTGTCCCTATATATGGATTGAAAAATCCTTTATAATCCAATATTTAATTTAATTGGACTAATACGCACGGAAAATAGTTTAGAGAGGTTTCAGCACACTCCTTTTACACCTTTAAATGCTTTAATGACATGCTATTAATTTATCTACCCGTTCCGAGGTCTCTTTTATGTAGTAAAAAATTAATACATCTCCACCCTTGATCTCTCATATCATCACAATATCCTACTACTTTCTCGCTTTTTTAACTATTTTATTGTTCTAAAACTTGATATTTTTATAGTAAAGAAAGTAATATATATCATTCTGCATACATGATAGGCGTACTGACAAATGCCTATCTATTGATTGGGCGAAAACTGATTTAAATCGATAGAAGTGGATAGGCGAACTTGCTGGAATAAATAAAACTAAAGCAAATTTAATAAATTGTTAGGAAATATGTGATTTCAATTGTCAAATACAAGTCTATTTCCAAAGTTTTCAATGTTTACATAAAGCAAATACAAAGGATATTGTAAAATTAATTTTACTATCTAAAAT
>Ga0194117_10003989_pt1 | contig 14393 bp, 8 predicted proteins | sample TA2MahsurfametaG_FD_160579 | JGI IMG/M metagenome (GOLD analysis project Ga0194117, IMG submission 160579) | Freshwater microbial communities from Lake Tanganyika, Tanzania - TA2015009 Mahale N1 surface | ecosystem: Environmental > Aquatic > Freshwater > Lake | place: Tanzania: Lake Tanganyika...
TACATACTGCATCATTGAAGGAACAACTACAGCATGATATTCAAAGATGTCGGGGAGGAGATGTTCAGAGAAATAGCATAGAGCATTAATGGCTGCTCCTCTTACTTATGGTGCACTATGGTTAAGGCCTTTAGGAATGAGGACATTCATGATTGGATTTTGGAGATTTTTCTTTATTTTTTATGCACAACCTTAACAAATAGCTCCAAGAACCAAGAAACCTGTATTCATTTTATTCACATCGTCAGAGTTAATGAGAGCAACAGCTGCTTAGAAAAGAACAGGGTAGATCTTTTTAGGCTTAACAGTGATAGCCAGTGTCTAGATGAGCCATAGGGCGATTTATTGTACAAATTAAGCAACTTCTCCTTCATCATCTTCTCTATGGTGGTATGGTTCGCTGCAAGTGAGACAGACAGTCTACACAACTTTTTTGAGGAGAGCATCTCTTGAGGCAAGTTGCTTAGGGGAATAGTCTGCCAATGAGAAAAGATAGTCACATCCTGCAGTTCTCAAACGATTTGAAAGTTTTTTATTACCAATGATTCTTTCGCAAACCCAAAAAGTTACTTCATCTGCCAATTTAAGTTTCCTTTCAACCATCACCGTTAATACCTCGATTGCAACAGTTGAAATTTATTAAGGCCAACTATTTTGTTGCCATATTCTAATGAACTACACTGCGAAACCTGGTTCAACATCTTGACTTTAGACTACACTGATCACACATTTTATAGCTTACTCTGCCAACGTAGGATTGTGCAGGGCATTGAGTAAGTAAGAATACAATTACTTAGGTGCTTTGAAGTGGTAGAGAATGCTGTTCAAGAGTACGAAAGTTGCAGCTGAATTGGGAGCTGATTTTATGGCTTGATCTAACAGTTGTTGTAGTTCACCCCAGTTCTTAATCTCTACGACGGGTAGCAAAATGCTAATCAAAGTTGCAATACCCTTTTGTACCAACAAGCTAGGTTCTTTTATATATTGGCTTAACAGAATTTGCCTAAACTCGGCTTGCTCAGCTGGATTGAGAGTTGAATAGAGATTAACCAGATTTCTCTTCAACAAAACTGCTGCCATCTGCCTGTGTCCAAGTTGGGTGGCATTGATGAGGATAAAGCTCAATGTTCTGATTGATCCTTTGTGTTTGGTGTAGGCTTTGAGCAATTTGGTGGACAGCTTAATCTTTTCGTTATCACCGGACAGCGAATGCTGGATGAGTTAGATGACTTGTTCTGGTGTGAGACTGTTGAAATCAATGTTTGAATCCATATGTTGAAATATAACACCTAGAATTTTATATACTATTATTAAATCATCATTCAAACTCTACCTTTGATGAGACCATGCGAAAGTTTCCCAAACTCGTTACTCCCATTCCTTTTTGGCTTAATGCTGAGTGGGAGGAAGCTTCCTTCAGGGCTTCTAGGTATAATGTCTGTTTTTTATCCGAAATCAAATTACTGCTTTTCTTTCGCTCTATGGATCTCTTGTGAGTCTTTGAATTGTTCATATTGATCAATCAGTTTTAAATAAGTAGACTTTAAGTTGACAATTTATTTTTCGCATTAATCCAGCAATTCATCTTTAAGAGAGAGATTCCTTCTAAGTTGCTTAATTTATAGTTAGTATTTTTGTTTTTGACGCTACACCTACTGTTTGAGACTCGCATTTTACGTAGCCAACTTGGTCGCTTATTGTGGCTATGCTCTATGAGAATAGCCATAAAATTCAGTTTTTACAAAATTTTCGTTTGTAGGTTGATTGGAGGCAAACATATTGATTTTTTAATAGCCTAGGTCGTGATTGAGAATGTTTTGCCTATTACTAACTTGCAGATTTTGTCGCGAAGTTGAGCTCAGCTGCCCGATGACCGAAGTCGATCGCTTCCTAACAATATTTTAAGGATAAAATTGTTGGGTGGATTGAGTGTGGAGGGGAGAGGTGCTCATAGGTTTAATAATATTTTATATTTCCAAATTAGAAAAGGAATAAAATAAAATAAATTTATTCATGGAGTAAAGAATATCCTCACCTAAAGCACCACATAATCATACAACGATGAAACAGCTGAGCCATCGCCGCGATTTCGATGTCAAGTTTGAAGAGAAAGAAGTTGACGAGATAATAGCCGAAAGTACCATAATGAATACCCATAAATAAATCCGTAATACTCAAACTTTCAGTCCTGATAGAGATATGCTGAAATAAAAGTTTCCTGTTGAATTAGTCCGAGAAAACAAAGTAAAATATATCGCAGATGAGTACTACAACACCGCTGTTTTTCATAAGACAAATTCATTTTTGGCAGATATCAAAGATGTAATCACTTCTTGCGAAGACAAACTCAGAACGAAACGTAAACTAGTGATTGAATAAACTACAGCGCATATTAAGCGGAATTGGGCTGATATGCAGCATTATCTGCTAGATTTGGTAACGTAATGGTGTAAGACATGCTAAAAATATGAAGTAAGTTCATTTGTTGAGAGAAACTAGCTGAAAATGAATGCAGCTTTACTTTAACTGTTAAGCCAATTGGCTACAAAGAGAGAGGAGATTTAAATACACTAAAGCAAAATAAATACTCTTAAAAAATAAGAGGAGAGTTTATATGGAGAGGAACTTACGAGTCATATGAAGGAAGTAAAAAAATACTACAAGTATGTATGGAATAAAGACTATGAATTTCAGATTGAGAACCTTTAGAAAGAGTGTATCTCGCAACTCAGAAAGAATTCTATTTATGAGGGATTGTAGCCAAAAAGTATAGTCTAACTGTAGGAAGAACTCAAAATATAAGTGGATAGACTTGTTTAGGGCTTTTTTACTTTGAAAACATCTCATTCAGACAGATCTTACTTGCAATCTAGCTCTCCCAAAAATACAAACAAACAATTTTATCGAGAGCCACAAACAAACTAGCCATCAGGTTATTCTTAGAAACTAGCTGAGAGGAGATAGTAGATATACTATTAGAGACTTCAAAGAGATAAGTAATGGATTCAGCTCGTGTAGAGTTTGAACAAATGAAAGATATTTCTACTATCTTAGCTAATAATGATATAGTTAATCAACTTTGGATTGAACGTAGCGCCAAATCTCTGTATGACTGTCCGTAGTGGTTTTCAGCTTTCACTCCCTTCAGAAAACCACTGTATCCTACAACGGGTTCTTGTTTTGTTATATTCTAAATCGCCTTTTTATCGAAACTTCCAGTCTTCAGCATCGTCTAAACAAGTTTTCTTTATTAAAGTTCAACTGGGCGAGGCTATGAGAGTGGCTATACTAACTAGCGAAATGGTTACCTGTTTTGATGGGAGGTCTAAAGACCGCTTTGTGTCCCATATAACCTGAAATGGGTAATCTGTCAATAGGAGGGACTTCGTTAATACTTTTTGGTTGTCTTTAATATTGTTACTGGATAGATTGATTGATTATTTTTTATTTTTCCTCCAGTTTCCCTAGCACTGACTCGGCTGTTGTTATGAATTTGCTTCTTCTCTGGTCAGGTTGTTAGTATTCTTGCTTGTAAGTAGTTCTGTATTTCTAGTCCTGAATACTTTAATCTGTACGTTATCGACATTAATTCCTTTGGAGTGTCTGCTATTGAGACATTCTGCGGTCACTCTTGCGAAATTTCTGCCATAGACATTTTCAGCATGCAGTCCGTGGACGTGACCAGCGTATCCTGGGATGTGTTGTTTTTGAAGCTAGTGAGTAGGTCCTCCTAACCAGGTGACTCCGTTTTGGATGTGATCGAAGTCAGGCATTTGTTTGGTTGTGTTCATTGCAGTTATATTTATGCAAATAATTATAGAAATAATGTTTAGAGAAGTAAAGTATAAGTAATGATAATGACAGTAATATGGATTTTGGCAGATTCTAAAGTTATATTGAATTAGCTATTTAGGCATTGATGAGTTCTTGTTTTAATAAAATCTATATATGCTCATTGTTGAAATTTTTAAACAATCAATAGAGTGTTAATCTAGAATAGTCTCAGATTTATGTTTAAAGTTAAAAAGTTAAATACCAACAAATCTAAGCATGTTCGACTACGACTCAATGATGGCCCTCAAAGAACTTGTCGTAGGAGAGGAAGACTAAAATTAAATCGTTCAAAATCCCTATAAAGGGAAGTATCCTGAATCCATCATCAATTGCATCATAAGCAAAAAAAAAGTAAGTAGCCATACCCAACGCCAAAATTGAAGCCAAAATCGGAGATAAGTACCAACCCGAATAAAAGAAAGAAGTGTTTGAAGAAAACAACAAAAATAAAGTAGACCCAAAATATCAGATATGGAGAGAAGAAGAAGTAGCTGATTTACCAGTTATCAAACACGACCCGAGAAAACAGCCAGTTTTCTAATCACTTTATAGGCAAAGAGTCGGAACGGAAGATGTTTTTCTAGGTTTAGGAGGCACAGATCCCTCATCGAATTGTTGCCAAGAGATTACATATAAGATATAACTACCAGGTGCCACATTAAAAGATATCCAAATCGACCTAAACGACAAGCAGATGGTAGTGCAAACAAAAGACTTCTATCTCTGCCAATACTTCCAGTACCAAACGTAACCTACGAAGACGAAGGCGAAATTCATTTCATACAAATACATTCTGTAGTTAGTTATTCCTATTGTGCGTAACGATAATTTTTGAATAAACCAGACCACGATTAATAACTTTATATCTATTCATATTTTATGAATATAGTTTGGGATTTGACCTATGTACAATATTTTCTTAGAATGAGCGTTAACTCAAATTATCTTAAGTTTATTCAACCAAGGTATTTCCCATGAAAGACTTGTTTACTTTCAACTCTGAGCAGTTCAGGATGATACAACCTCCTCCTAACACCAGCAGATCCATAAGCAAAAGATTCCTTTCTAACTTTGGAATCCGAAGAACCTCCTCTTTACGATCTGACTCTACTGCTTGTGAACACCTCTAATTCATGCAAGGAACAAAAGCTGGTTGCAAAAAGGTTCAATTTGATCTTTTTCCTTTCTCAAAGATGAAGAAGCATTCTTCGCAAGTGGAAAGTTTTTTGGAAGAAATAGTGTAGAAACCTCAGAAAATAGTGCAAAAAAACTCAAAAAGATACTATGAATTAACAGATAATAAAAAGTCCTTGTAGTTAGAGAGAAGAAACAGTTTTGAAGAAAAAATTCAGAATCACAAAGTAAATGCCTCTATGGACGCCGAAAATTTTCACAGAAAATAGAAAAGGGCAAAATCATTCAGACTTGGACCCAAAATTATAATTCCTATTTCAGATAGGAAGTTACCTAAGGTTTTTAAGATGAATAGTCCGATTTACCAACCTCATATTGCAAGTGAAAACTAATCGAAAAGAAAGTTGGTCGAGAGTAGATAAGTTAGAGAGTCCTTTTCTTCACAGAAAGCGAGAGTGATTCTTAAGTATGGTGAAAATGTGTTCAAGATAACCAAAAAACAGCCTCAGTATAATGAGAGTTAGACTCATCCCGAACAGATTTGAATGAGTATTTATTTTTAATCAATTGAGTTTTAATACAATATTTTAACCTTAAAGATATTGATGATATTTCTTGCAGGTATAATAGCATCTATCCATCGAATAATTGAGAGAATAGATCATACTATACTAAAGGAAATAAGTTAATCGGAGCTAATAATGGAAATTGAGAAAATAAAAAAAATATTAAAAAATCACCAATTTAAAGTTTCTTTGAATTATTTAACCAAGCGCTCGAGTGAAGCCTATTCACTCAACCCTCCTAAATCTTCATCCACAAACAGATTCTCAAACTATAAATGGATTTAAGGTATCTCAAGTTGATTTTCAACATCTAGAATCGATACTTATAATTTGGTCTCTCCCATAGAAGTTCGACGCGAAAAAATTTCACTGAATCTTATTAAGGAGCTTGAAGTAGAATTCAGATTTAATTTATTGATTTATTGGCTAAAAGAATATTGTGAACTTTTTTAATCAAAAGAAACTTAAGATCCTTCTGGCTTGAAATTAGTGCATTTGATACTTTTGATTGAAGAGAATTTTTCTGTTATCGGTTTACACCTCTGCTAAAGAACCATTAAGGTTTGCTTGATGGTGGTGATGTTTGAAATTTTTTCCCAACCTTCAAGACATGCTGAAAGCATTGCTAGAAAAGCAATCACAAATTGTTTTTAGCTCTCTTTGCCTTGGTGAATAGGCATAAGAGGGGTATTTGAGAAGATGTCCTCATTGATCCAGACCTTGAATTGTTTGCGGTTCATAAAAATCATCTTTTAAGTTGGTCTGAAAAATCCATAGAATTTACTCAAAGAGACAAAACTTTTGAAAAGTTTGAGTAACTGTTATTCTAAGTTACCCAACTTCCCTTTTTTAAGAACTTAAAAGAAATTAGTTTTAAACAGAGGAGCCTGAAGAAGTAGCCACTTAGGACAAGAGTGGATGATTTAAACTTGAGGATTATTGAAAGTGGATAATTTTTTTCTTCTTTAAAAGGTTTAGGCAAGACCTAGTGATGGGTCGAAAATGGATTTTTTCAAACTAAACTAAGAGAACTCAAAAGAGTATGGGTTGTTAAGATCGCAGCTAGAGCATCTAGAGCATCTAGAAGAAACTTGAGAATAACTAGTAAGTAATTGTGAATTATTGCAAGCAGGAGCAATCATGTAATATTCTTTATTTATCAATTATATCGGGAAAATCTTATAATCAAAATAAATATTTGCTAAGGCGTATTTTTTACAGTTTTTATTCATTGATTATTGAAAATCATGAGGTTCTAAGTTCCGAGAGAATCCTTTGAATAAAAAAATGTATTATATTTGATTGTTTGTTCAATGAGAAAAGTAGTTAAAGCTCCAAAATATTGCTCGATTATCTTTAAAAAGATATCAAAATTAAAGGCACCTTGGTATTGTCACAACGTCATTTCGTCTGCTGCAAAAAAAAATAAGGAAAAACTTCGATAATAACTTGTAGCTGTATGATTTTGTTTGAATAAATATCATTTTATACAAATCATACATAACATTTATCAATAATCCTTTTTCAGTAATTAATTGGCGAATTTTTATCAAAGTTAATCCACAACTCGACTATAATTTTAAATTTCAGCTCATTTTCTCTACTCATTACTTTTATCAAATGTGGTTTTATCAACCTTTGAAGCTGTGCCTCAAATATTAAAATCACTTTTGATCAATCAATTACAGTTATTTTTGAACTCTAGCTTCTAAACTAAATAAGATCGAACAAATTCATTTCTTTATTTTAACTTTAGTTAAGTACTTAGACCAACAATTTTCCACCAAAACACCAAAATTTAGGTTTAGTATTGACCTGCAATCGACTACCACTAAGTAATTACATTGAACACTTAGAAAATACGACCATCAGAGGCATCAGAGTTATCAATCCGAGTATTTCTGTATTTATGTTTATCACTTCACTCACGTAACAGTTGAATATTGTAAAATTATAGATGCAGGGAATAGAGATAAATGCACTGGCATACGTTATAAGCCTTAAAATAACACTCAGCTTCTCGATATTTGGATTTACTTCTCCAAAATATTTGCACATAAACACAAAAGGCTTCTATTGGGAAACTTCTAATAGGGAAACGTTCAAAATGTATGATTACATCACTATCTCTACTATTGTGTTTACAAATGCAGTTCTGAAATCTATTTTCAAGTTTTTTTGACTTGAGATAAATATCAACTGTACAAATATAAAAATGGAATAATTAATGGAGTTTTACTAGTTTAAGTGCTTGATTTCGAAGAAGTGGTAAGCATGAGACCTTATTTTGAACTCAAGTTGATTACAAATTCCAAGAAAATGATGATTTTTTACAGATAGGAGGAACTTAATAGAGCCAAAATTTTTATTAGCGGAAATTGAGAGTGATTTTTGGGACACCTTATCTCAATTATCATGATGCAAATGTTTATTTATATAAATTTTTACTTTATATTGACGATTAGCTTTTAGAGCTAAAATTGAATAAATGGCTCGTTCAGGTAAAACTGGTAGAAAACCAAAAGCAAACAAAAATAATGTAAAGACCGAATAGAACAAACCCAATAAAAGCTCAATACCAACAATTTCGGCAAACCAACACGTAAAAAAATCTGCATAAACACAAGAACATAGAGAGAAACATACTTAAAAGAGAGAAAATATTGCAAATGGCTAGCTGATTATATTTTCATTTGAAAATATCGAAGATAAATGGATCTTCAAACTTTTCAATAGAGCCAGAAAGGTTTACAAGTTATTCTTGTCAGAAAAGAATTATTTTTGCAGTTGCTTCGGAAAAAAAACAAATGAAATAGCCTGTAGGCATTTTGAATATATTCTCATCAATGTTGGCAAATGCAAGCTTGCCTTTCAATAAATAAAGTAGAAAAAGTAGATTTCTTAAGCTACATTTTCCAACTTGGATAGAATACTAAAATAAGTCTTTTCATCACGAATGATTCCTTCAGAGAATGCTTCAATAAAGTAATAACTATGTTATATTTGTATGCTGTAAAGAGACTCAAAAGAAACATCTTTGCTTTGCGAGTGTTCGTCATGTTCGCACAAATTTCATAATTTTTGTTTTGGATTGTGGAAGTCGCTACATCAAAATGACTGTCTTTTGTGTCATAAAAGACTATGCAAAGAAACTAAACAGCCGAGTGAAAAAATTGAGTTGTAATCAAGTGATGAAAAATGATTGATAGATCTGATTAGGGAAAATTAAAAAATCAAAAATCACCATATTAAAACTTCTTAAATTTACTAAGCTATACGCTAAAGGTAAGCCTAGTCATTTTCTCCTTAGGATAGTCTTTCTTCATCGGCAAAGGTGCTAAAGGTAGAATGTAGACCGAATTTGCTTGTTTAACGAAGAGAATTCTAATCTACAGATTATGCTTTTTAACAATCAAAGCAGTTTTTCTAAAAGAATGTGATGTTTCTGACTCTAATTTTTACAGATTCATCATTAAGAGTAAAGATGTTGCTGAAAATTTGCTTTTCCTCTGAAAGTGGATTTTGATAGTCCAGTAGCTGAGAATTAATGACGTTATTTACATTACCAAGCTAACTTTGATTAAAAGAAATTAAAGATCCCTCTGGCTTGAAATTAGTGGATTGGCTAGCGTTGATTGCAGAGAACTTTCCTTTTGTCAATTTGCATCTCCACTAGAGGACCATCAAAGTTTCCTCGATAGTAGTGATATTGGAAATTTTTTCCCAACCTTCAAGACATGCTGAAAGCATTGCTAGAAAAGCAATCACAAAGTGTTTTTAGCTCTCTTTGCCTTGGTGAATAGGCATGAGAGGTGTGTTGGAGAAGATGTCCTCATTGATCCAGACCTTGAATTCCATATGTTCCATGAAAATCATCTTTTAAGTTGGTCTGAAAAATCCATAGAATTTACTCAAAGAGACAAAACTTTTGAAAAGTTTGAGTAACTGTTATTCTAAGTTACCCAACTTCCCTTTTTTTAGAATTTAAAAGAAATTAGCCTTAACTTGAGGAGCCTGAAGAAGTAGCCATCGAGGGCAAGAGTGGATGATTTAAACCCGAGGCACATTAACACCAGCTAGGTGTCTTCTTGTAGCAAAGGCCTAGGCGAGTCCTGGTGCTGAGTTGAACATAGATTTTCTCAAACAATATTGTTTGAGCCTAAAAGATTGGGAAGTCTTAGGGAAATAATTTGAAGAAAGTTGAGAATAAGATGTAAATTTTGGAGAGTTGTTAACAGGAAGAGCAGGCATGTAATATTTGCGATTAATAATATGTTTATATTGGAAAAATCACATATAGGCGATATAAACGATTGAAGGGGTAAATCTGGTTTGCTACTTTTCTCTATGAAGTCTTGCATGTGTTTTTGAGTTTTTGAGTTTGTTGAGTGTCAAAGGAGTCTCCGACGCAGATGGATCTTTCATGTTTAATGTTTTTGTTTACAAAGCATATCGAAGAATAATAAAGCCCTAAACTCAAAACACAATGAGGAAAAGGCTATTTTGGTGGTTTACACATCGCAATTCTGTTATTACAAAAAAGAAAACTAAAATAACTGTTTATTTAGGCACAAAAATTTTGTTTTTATATGATTTTTTTAAAATATTATATTTATATTCAAGAATAAATAAAAAAATACTCGTTAAAACAACGGCTCTTCCCTTTTCAATGAATTATTTGAAAATCATTTTAGTATCAATTTTGTTTGTATTTGTGGTCAACTTGATTTTTACTAAAACTTGTTTTCTACACCTTTAAGCCTTTGAATCTGACTTTGAAATCATTATTGGTTGACAAATTACTGTCAAACCTTAACTTTAACCAAACTTTTCGATCCGTTTAAACAAATTAAATAAGAATCATAAAAGCTTTAGTTAGGTTTTTACACCAATAATTCTTCTTTAAAACAGAGAAATACAGCTTCGGTCGACCCAGCCAGAATTCACAACCAAGGAATTGGCATCTACAATATTTAAAATTAATATTATATATCATCATCAAAAACAACACAGTTATTATTGCAAATATTTATGGGATATTTGAGGATCACTCTACTTATTAACAGTTAATTATTGTATCATACTAAATATAAGAGATACGAGCTCACAAGAGGTAAATGAATTGTGGTATACATAAAATAGCATTTAGATATTGGGTTCTGGGATTTACTTCTACAAAAAATTGTGCCTAAAATATAAACGGCTTATCGATGCCGAATTCTTGTAAGGACCTCTTTAAAATGTATCACTTAATCACAATCTTTATTCTTGTTTTTATCAAAGTGGTCCTGAAATATCTCCAGCTATTTTTGCTTGATAAAATATTTAGTATACAACTATAAAGAAGATGAAGCTTCTATCAATTTTATTAGTAAGAGACACATGCCAGATAAGAAAGAGGTTAGTTTTTTTAAGATTCTCATAAGCGAATTTATTTGACTTCGAAGAATAGAAATAAAAAAGAAATTTCGAGAAAAAAAGTAAGGACTAAATCACTTATGGAAAGTTCTCAGCTCTAAAGATTAAAAACAGAGCTGTCAATTAAAATATCAAAAAAGCTGGTTGTTTCTCAAGAAAATTACAGGATCACAAAATCTAAGGTTAAATATCTATCATCAAATAAATTGCAAGAATCAAATTTATGAATCCTCTGATGTGGCCCAGCCACTCAGAGATACTCTCAAAAATCTGTTAAGTTCTTATACTTTATGAGCTTTGTCTAGTTTTTCTTGGTTTGGGTGTTTAAAAATAGTGATTGCAGGTTTTCTAAATGTAAATTACTTAGTGCTATTTTTTTCAATTATCTTTTATAAACTTTTCCTTTCTTTCATACTTTTCGACTTCTTTAGAACAGACAAAAAGTTAAAGGGGTTTTAATGACTAATAGTCTTAACACTTTTCTTTTCTGTTATTAAAGGCTAACGAATATTTTCTAATGTTTTAGCATACTTTCCACTTTGATGATGTCGGTTGATGAGTTTTTTCAACTTTGTGAGTTCTTTAGTAGAGATACTTTTTAGTTATTGAGTTATTAGGCCTTCATTAGACGTTTTATTTTTTATTTAGAAGCATAATTGTTAAAACTAATCAAAACTCTCCTTTCCGTTTTGATTGCTTCTATGTGTAACGAGTTTTCAGCGCTTCGTGTGTTTTTCCTTTAACTCTGCCTCATTTGACGATGATTAAACTACATATTAAGAGGGTTAATTTTTGGATTGGCAAGGTTGTGTATAACAAACCTCTTGGGATCAAATTACTCTTTAAATTATCTTGATATTCGTTTGGAGAGTTGTTTCTTTCTGTATGCTTGAAGTGTGGAAAGATGATATTTATTAATTATTACATTAAGTAAAACTCTTTATTATTGCCAATAGCATTTTATTTTAAAATGAAATTTTAGTCCTCACAAAAACAACAAATTGGATGTTTACCAGTAGATCTAGCTATTTACTCTTTCTTTGAAAACTTTTTAAGAAAAGTTCCTTTGTTAGCGCTCTCCAGATTGTGCCAAATCTTTAAATTTAAATAAGATTACAAATTAAAAAATGGCGTATGTTCAGGAGTTCTTTGAAAAATACCTCCCTCAATACTATCTAACAACTCTAAGAGAACATTACAATAAGAAAGAGTTCTTCGATTTTAGCAACAATTTCAATGTATATTCGATTACTCTCGACCTGCTTAACCTAGCTCATCATCAACCCACCAACTATTTTACTCGTCAATGGTTGTCCGAATTAATCAATCGCTAGCTTTTCATTAGTTATGAAAATCTGCGTCTTTACAAAATGCCTTCTCAGGAAGGAGATAGTGAGATTGTCTGCTTTATGAAATCTAATTTGCAATTCGTAAAAAGTGTACTTATGTAGGTGCATAATGTGTTGTTACAACTACTAATAAGGTTGATAGCTATCTTTTTGGAATGCTTTGAATCTTAATATTTAAATAATACTACTTTAAACTTGATTGAAGATCTCACCAACATCTATCCTGCTCTTAAGACCTAGGTCAGTATCAATTGTCCTGAAATGAATCTCAACAACTTTCTGTAAAAATACATAACTCTGATAATTACTCCATGTAACTCCCAAGCAGCTTTATTGGCTCTCAATAAAGTTAAGGCTGAATGCAATTTTATGGGACAAACTTAAAAGTTAATTGATACTATCATTCTCAAAAAGAAGAATCAAATTTAAACTCTACAAAAAAAGAGTGATTTTTCTTCAAATTAATCTGAGGAAGAATCAGATCGCATCTCCAAAAATACAAAAGAAAATTCGAAAAACTTCAGTTAGGCTGAAATTTTTAGAAAAAGAAAAAACAAATCCATTACAAAAACTTCACTAGACACTGCTTTAAAGCCTACGAGATCGATGCAGACTATATAGGCTACACCTCTTAAAATAGCCAACTCAGGGTCAAGGTTTACTCCTCGAAGCTAAAGAACAAAGGGAAAATCTTTGTAGATAAAGAATAAAAATACGAATAAATCGCCAATCAAAAAGACTCCTCTTTTCAAAAAGATAAAGAAGCAAAAAAAACCTTTGGAAAGAACTATATACTTCGGATAGACTAAGAAGTTTATTCCCAAAAAAACTGCCAACTCGGAGGATACTTTTGAAATAAAGCAGATTCTTGTTGCAGGAATCTTATCTGAACATATAAATCTTTTTGATTACTAAAAAAAGACTGAGAAGAAAAGACCCGAAGAAAAAGAAGATTTGAATGCTCCACTATTTTCTGTGCCTGAGACACCAAGAGTTCCTGCTTCAAGAATACTCAAATATGACAAAAAAATTGTTCCGACTAACCTTTTTAAAGTAAAGTGAAAAATAAACATTTGATCTTCTCATATTTCATTTTCTATCTTTTTCTTTACCTTCTGTCTAAAAGTTAACATTTATCTATGATACATGACTTTTTTGAAGTTATTGACTTCAAGAATCAAATATAAATATTTTTACTATATCAACGGCAATGCTTCCAAATGTTAGTTCTATTTACAGAGATCTAGCTTGCATTTCAGACCCGCTCTCTCAAAGAAATAATCAGCCAACTTCATTCTCTCCTCCAGAACAAAACTATCGAATTTAAAAGCAGTAACGCCACAATATGTTAATGGAAAGATTAAAAAATGCTCAGTTTTAAGCACAAAATATCAACTCCGAACTTGGTCTCACTTATAGTAAGGGTACTACGGCCTCCAAACAATATTCATATGGTTCAAACTAACAATCATAACAACCATCTATGAGATTAGAAACTCCATTTTTTCCCCTTGGCAACAATTAATCAGGATCTAGCCGGTCATGGAGACCTCCAAACATTAAGTACAGACACATTTAAGACTTTAAGCAACCAACACCAATGATACAATAAACTCATGTTCAATAGATCAAGAAGAGAAATCTGGAAAATGAATTTTATGAAGAAGCAGTTCCCAAGAATAGATAAAATGTTAAAAAATAAGTTGGAACTGGGCCTGAGATCAAAGTCATGTAATCTAGCAAGCAAGATTAATTAGAAAAATAGAGCTAGACAAGTTACGGTAGGACTTGGGTTAATAGATAATCTAAGTTTGAAGACAAACTGGAAAGCTACTTTGAACTATGTAGAAAGAGACCAATCTCTTCCAAAGTAGAAAATCCTAAGTAGAGTATCAGTCGTGGTAAATTTTAGAGAACTAGTAACAAAGTAGTAGGAATGGATCTCTAAAAAGCTTTAAAACTTTTTTCTTTTGATTGAAGCATTCTCTTGATTGTTTGCAAAATTTAATAAAGCATCATTTATCATCGTTCTCTTTCAAACTCAGACTCATTGAGTTCGCTCCTAATGTCGCGATTTTGGAGTTATTACATG
>Ga0194117_10004020_pt1 | contig 14310 bp, 17 predicted proteins | sample TA2MahsurfametaG_FD_160579 | JGI IMG/M metagenome (GOLD analysis project Ga0194117, IMG submission 160579) | Freshwater microbial communities from Lake Tanganyika, Tanzania - TA2015009 Mahale N1 surface | ecosystem: Environmental > Aquatic > Freshwater > Lake | place: Tanzania: Lake Tanganyika...
AGGAGCGTCTGGCCAAGCTGAGCGGCGGTGTGGCCGTGGTCAAGGTGGGCGCTGCCACCGAGACCGAGATGAAGGACAAGAAGCTGCGCCTGGAAGACGCCATCAACGCCACCAAGGCGGCCGTTGAAGAAGGCATCGTTCCTGGCGGTGGCACCACCCTGGCCCACCTGGCTCCTGCCCTTGAGCAGTGGGCTGCCTCCAACCTCTCCGGCGAAGAGCTGATCGGCGCCACCATCGTGGCTTCCGCCCTCACCGCTCCCCTCAAGCGCATCGCTGAGAACGCTGGTGTGAACGGCTCTGTTGTGGCCGAGCACGTGAAGAACAAGCCCTTCAACGAGGGCTACAACGCCGCCACTGGCGAGTATGTCGACATGCTGGCTGCCGGCATCGTGGACCCCGCCAAGGTGACCCGCTCCGGTCTGCAGAATGCCGCCTCCATCGCCGGCATGGTGCTCACCACCGAGTGCATCGTGGCTGACCTGCCCGAGAAGAAGGAAGCAGCTCCTGCCGGCGGCGGCATGGGCGGCGACTTCGACTACTGAAGCTAGCCGGGGAGAGGCTGGCCTTCTCCCCTGCGACTCTTCAGTGATTGCAACGCATTTGGGGCACATCTGTGCCCCATTTTTTGTGCCTGTCGATCGGTTCAGACCTGTGGCGACCCAGTCCTCATGTATAGGTGCTGCAATGCAGGCCTATGCAGGAGGACTGTTTCCAGCGTGCGGGAGGGCGTGGCGGCGCAGCTGGTGAAACCCGCCACTGACTCGGGAAATGGATCCAGGGAAGGAAGTGTATTGTTCTTGCTATACGCATCTTGCTTTTGCCGCGTCCTGGCGCCTTCGCTGCGAACTTCAGGCCTGACGTCTTGGATCGCTTCAGGGATCTCTGCCGGCGTCAGGGAAAGCAGTACACGAAGGTTCTCGAGCGCCTTGCTGAGGTGTACCTGGATACCGAAGGTGTCGTGCTGGATGGAGCGGCCTCTGCTGGGCCGTCGGACCCCGACAAGAAGAAGCGGCTCGTTCAGGTGGAATCACTCCAGAACAAACTCCTGGAAGATCTCTTGAAGCGTGTAGAGGTCCTGGAGAAGCAGAAGGTGAAGACCGACTATGAGATCGAGCGTGTTCAAAAGAGCGTTGCCTTTCTGCGCTCTGGTCTTCAAGAACCTGGCTTTAAGGGCTGAATGTTGAGGGGCTTTTCGCGTTTGCTTTTCGTTGCTGGTTTCGGGAAGTCACGGAGTTCTTCTTTTAGAAGGGCAATGCCCTAAGCCTGGCCCTCACGAAAGACCTCGTGATGCCATTGGTGAATCCAATTGGGCAGGCCGCCGAAGGACGCGGGCCTCGCCTCAAGGTGTTACAGCTGATACCGCTAAGAGATTGCTTGTATCAGTTGATACTGTTTGGGTTGGGTGCTGCTCAGCAGGGTTGTTCGAGCTGATACAGCAGATTTGCCTCTCTTTGCTGCCGATACGGCGCTTCATAGCGCGAATAACGGTTTTGTTTTGATCAGCGCCGCCCTGGTGCTGATGATGACGCCGGCCCTGGCGCTCTTTTACGCGGGCTTTGTCCGCAGCCGCAATGTGCTCAACACAATGGTGATGAGCTTCATGATGATGGGCATCGCCACCTTGGTGTGGGCCACCGTTGGCTTCAGCCTGGCCTTTGCCAATGGCGGTGCCCTGCAAGCTGTGGTCGGTCATCCCTTCTCTTATGCACTGCTGGAGAACCTGCCGGCCAGCTGGGAGCCCCTGGCAATTCCTGGCCTCACCTTTGCCCTGTTCCAGGGCATGTTCGCGATCATTACTCCGGCCCTGATCTCCGGGGCGCTTGTGGAGCGCATCAGCTTCCGCTTCTGGTGCCTGTTCACGCCCATCTGGCTGCTCTTGGTCTACGCCCCCTTGGCCCACATGGTCTGGGGGGGGCGGACTGCTCGGCAAAGACCTGGATTTCGCGGGCGGCACCGTGGTTCACATCAGCTCCGGTGTGAGTGCCTTGGTGCTGGCGGCTCTCATTGGCGCCCGTAAGCAGTGGCCGAAATCGATCCGACCACCCCATGACGTGACCCAGATCCTGCTGGGCACCGGTTTGCTGTGGTTTGGCTGGTTCGGCTTCAACGGCGGTAGTCAGCTCTCAGTTGCTGGAGCCGAGCTCCCCTTCACCACCACCCATGTGGCAGCGGCGGCGGGTCTGGTGGCCTGGTCGTTGCTGGAAACCTTCCGGGATGGCAAGCCCACCGCCGTGGGCATGGCCACGGGCGCGGTGGCTGGTCTGGTGGGGATCACCCCAGCTGCAGGCTTTGTGACCATTGGTTCGGGCATGGCCATCGGTGCCATCACCGCTCTGCTCTGTTACGCCTCGGTGCAGATCAAGGTGAAGCTGCGCTTTGACGATTCCCTCGATACCTATGCGGTTCACGGCGTCGGTGGCACCGTTGGCGCTTTGCTCACAGGTGCTTTCGCCAGCGCTGAGCTGATCGCTGCCCACCCTGCGGGCAAGGTTCTTGCGGAGCAAGGCCGAGCTGCCCTGGTGCTGGGTCAGCTGTAGGCGGTGCTGGTGGCCTACGGCCTCGCGGCGTTGGGCACCCTGCTGATTGCAGCTGTGCTTCGGGGCCTGGGGGTTCAATTCCGGGTCTCGGAAGACGCCGAAAATCTCGGTGTCGATGTGGCCGAGCACGGCGAGGAGGCCTACGCCGAGCGCGTGGGCTCCCCTCCAGCTGTTCTGATCCCAGCAGCGACTAGCAAGCCCGGGATGGATCCATTCCGGGCTTTTTGATGCGTAGACGACTCGGTGTCCGCTAGGTACTGGGCTTAAAGGTGAGGGCGACCCCGTTGTTGCAGTACTGCTTGATTGAATTCTCAATCCCAGTTGCAGCTGCTGCTGTGGCTGTCTCAACATACATCTACATCACACTCACAAGTGATCAGCGAAGGGCTCTTCTCAATCGCTTCAGACAGATCAAGTAAGAGGAGCCAGCAGCCGCTAACGCCCTCGCAAATTATTCAGGAGAGGCTCTCAAGTGTCAGATGAGTATGGCCTAGGCGACAGACCTAACGCCTGTAGAGGTCCTTCCAGGCATGCCTGAGGAGAGTCTTTGTTATGTGTTGCTTAGTCGGAATGGAATACTAGACAAGTTAGTGGTGAATCTTTAGAGAAGTATTGGGCTGGAGGCGTTGAATAGAAGGGGGATTGAGTTGAAGGTGGCTGGGTGGCTCGTCTCTTTTCTCCCAATAATCCGACTTAAAGCAGGGTCGTGGAGTGTTGGTCTTGGCAGCGAGTTGATGTCGAAGATATGGAAAGCCTTGTGAAAGAGGCTGCTCGTAATGCCTCAGGCTAAAAGTATGCCTAGAAGGCACTAAGTGTTGCCGGCTGAGCTGCGAAAGCTTGCTAGTCCAGTGTAACCATTCCAGCTGCGCCATTGATCGGTCTCATGACTGTGTAGCTAATGCTTCCGGTAGGTTGACCATTAACCAGTAATTCTGCCGAGCAAGATCGTCCGTTTGAGATCTTGAGAGGCATCTCAAATGGCTCCCTTAGTCTTCCGTCTTCAACCTTGCCATGATTTAACAGCTCTTGCTGTTTCCATAGCGCGACAGTGGAGGAGAGGACTTTTGAATTTGTGCACTCAGGTATATCTAGCTTTGTTGTCGTCATTAAAATGCCAATTCCTAATGCCGCCGAAAGCGTCGCAGCTGCATACTTGCTAACCTGAGTTTTATTCACAATGTGCCTCCTTGCCCAGGCAAGACAAACGTTGCAAAGAATGTGTCGCCAACTCTATACTTGTCTGAAGAGCTTCCCGTGACGACAAAGTCAATGCGTAAGCGAGTGTCATTTGGTTTTGAGTGAGTTATCTCTCCATTGGTCCTGATTGCGCTGTTTGTGCTGTAATCGTCACTGTAACTTAGTTTTCCTCCCTGGTTGGAGATAGTGCCAGTTACTGTCGCATCCTCGTTCTCATGCTTGACTATGAATGAATACTGAGCGCTCCCATTCGTCTCCTTTAGGCGACTAAAGCCAACGAGTCTGCCTTTGCCATCAGGAGTGGATATAACCAATGGGACCTCAGAGAAGTATCTTTCTTCTTCCTCAATCTTCTGCTGAAGATTTCGCTTCTCTTCTTCTGCTTGCTGTCTCGTATTCTCTGCATCGGCTCTTGATCTAGAAAGCTCAAAGACATTATTTTGCAGCTGAGTGGCAAGCGTCTTTTCAACCATCGCTCGTTGGTAAAGGCGCCCAAGGCCGGCTAGAGATCCAATCGCAAGTATGAATAAGCCACTCAACAGAGCTAGGTTTGAAGGCTGTTTGAGATCTTTGAGAATTGACATCTTGCTGCTCTCTGTGATTAGTCTCCCAGTGGGATGAGAGGTGACTGTCTATCTGCTTGCAGGGATCCTTCCTTTCGAAGTAGATGAAGAGTTCCGTGGCAAGTGAGGTTTGTGCCTCCTATCCTGTCTTGTGATGTTGAGCTGACTATCTTGTAGCCTTCGGCATAAGTGCTGCCAGACATGTTTCTGCAGAGATTAGCTTTGTCATCGTCTGTCTGGAAGTAGGTTCCGCCCTCCCAGCTATTGTTCCACTCCCATACATCGTAGGAATTGCTGTCGCCATCTATTAGCTTCTTTTTGGCCGACTCAATTAAGTCCTTTTCTTGCGTTGTAAGGTCTGCGCTTCGTAATGGTGCAAGCAAGCTGTAAACTGATTTGTGGTCGTCATTCTGGTTTGACTCACGCGCAACAGCTGCACTAAAGCTAGGGTCGCCAAGTTTCTTTCTTAGGAACGGAACCATACTCAACCTGCTATTGATATAAGTCTCGTTTGGTCCATGGGTAGATTCACTAATCGCGGCCTTCCAGTTGCCAACTCTCTTGCATTTTAATGTCGTGGTATAGCTACCGTTTTGAACGCGAAGCTTGCCATTGGCTCCATTTAGGGCAATAGACTGGCTTATTGACTTTCCACGCATGCCTTCTGTGGACCCGCTAATTGTGAATCCATTGTCTGCCGTCTTTTCAAAATCGTAGCTCGATTCAAGTGTCCAGCTTGCTGGAATGGTTTGTCCTTTATCGTGAGTCTCTAGCAGCAGAGTCGACTTGTAGTCATTAGAGCCTGAGACTCCGATCACGTCCCCATCAGTCTGTACGAAGTATTCATAGGGTTTATATACATAAGTTTCTTTTGAGCCTGGTTCTTTGTCGCATTTCCAGGTAACAACATCACCAGCGCCAATCTGAGATGTATCACCTGTGCAACCTGTGATGACCACAGACAATGCAAGGGTCGATACCGCTATTGCTCTTTTTGTCATGCCTGAAATGGCGACGAGCGTTCAGTTCGCACTCTACTATTCTAGGTTTCAGGACCGTAGAGCTACCGCCTAGCTCTGTTCGCCACCGGGAACAGCTTATGAGCCCAGCGGCAAGCTGGCCTGCCGACCAGCCACGCCAGCCTGCTGCAGCCTTGTTGTAAAGACTTCCGTTTCCTGCCCGTGTCTGCTTATGGCTCAATGGCAGTCTTTTCTACTTTCTTTTTCTCTGGGTGAATTAATGTCTATTCGACCGCTCGCATTCTTTTGTCTCCGGGCTAGCCACGTCTTGCCATCCTCCGCAAGGTCCTTTGGATGAGCTGTTGGCGCAAATTTCAGAGCCCGCTGATAGACGCCGACTGTCCCCAGCAATCCCCCATTCGGGTGCCTCCGCCTATGTAGCACCTCGTGGACAAAAAAGAGACGGGTGCCAGCCCACCTCGTTTATCGCCCTTGCCCGACCCGAAGGTTGTGAGCAGATGATCCGCTGGCCGTTCAAGTGATGTGCCGTTTGTAGCTTGCTGAACGTTTGTGTGGGTGTCCTCGTCTGAGTTGGTCGACCTTTTGGGGCACCAGGTCCAACTGTGTTCGATCGGGCCTCTCTTCCCTGCTCAGTACAGAGCCTTGTGATGGAGGTCGGCTGTGGGTAAATCCGTGACTAAAGGTGTTGACGCTTTTCTCGTAAAACCCACTGGTATCAACCGTTCTCGGTATTGAAGATCAAAGCGACCCCGTTGTTGCAGTAGCGCTTGCCGGTGGGTTTGGGGCCATCGCCGAACACATGACCCTGGTGACCGCCGCAGCGCCGGCAGTGGTATTCGGTGCGGGGCACGATCAGCTTGAAGTCGATCTTGGTGCCGATCGCCTTCGGCAGCGGCTCCCAGAAGCTTGGCCAGCCGGTTCCGCTCTCGTATTTGGCCTTGGAGCTGAACAGGGGCAGATCGCAACCGGCGCAGTGATAGATGCCGGCGCGCTTCTCGTTGTTGAGCGGGCTGCTGAAGGGCCGTTCGGTGCCTTCCTTGCGCAGGACGTCGTAGGCGGCAGGGCTTAGGCGCCGTTTCCACTCCGCATCGGAAAGCTGCCACTTGGGATCTGCTGCAGCAGAAGCCGCTTCGGCGGGACGAGCCCCCACCAGAGCTACGAGGGACGCGAGCAAGCCTCGACGGGTCATCAGATGCCCTTCAGCCAGCCTGCACTCAGGGCCGTCGCCAGGCCCAAAAACAGGGCCAGCAGTGTCCAGGTGATGCGGTTGAGGGTGGCTTCCGCGCTGCGTGCGCTGCTGAACATGGAGCTGCCGCTGGAGGCCAGACCGCCCATGCCATCACCTTTCGGGCTATGCAGCAAAACGGTGATCACCAGCAGAACGCCGCTGCTCAGCCAGATCCAGGTCAGAACGGATTGAATCATCGGTCCAGGTTAGGGCCCTTCAGACGCCCAGGGTCTGAGGAATCCTGTTGAGAACAGCTGGGCTGCCCACTGGCACGATCAGCGATTCTCCGGTCATGCGGGAGGGTTGGGGTAGACCCAGAATCTCCAGCAGGGTCGGGGCCACATCCGCCAGACCACCTCCGCTGCGCAGTTCAACGGCGTTTCCATGGCCGGGAAGTTTGCGCTTCTCCCCCTCCACCAGGATCACGGGCACCGGATTGGTGGTGTGGGCCGTCCAGGGCAATCCATCGGGGCCCTCCATCAGTTCAGCATTGCCGTGATCTGCCGTCACGAGCAACGTGCCGCCCATGCGGTTTGTGGCCTCCAGCAGGCGCCCCACACTGCGATCAACGGTGCCAATCGCTTCGATGGTGGCGTCCATCTCGCCGGTGTGCCCCACCATGTCGGGGTTGGCGTAGTTGATCACCACCAGGGAGTAGATGCCCTTGTTGATCGCTGAGATGCAGTTCTCGGTGAGTTGCTCGGCTGACATCGCCGGTGCCTGGTCGTAGGTGGCGACCCGCGGCGAGGGAACCAGATGCCGGTCTTCGCCGGGGTAGGGCTGCTCAATGCCACCGTTCATGAAATAGGTGACATGGGGGTATTTCTCGGTTTCAGCGGTGCGGAACTGGCGCAGACCCGATTCCGACACCACTTGCCCCAGCAGGCCATCGAGGGATTCCGGAGGGAAGGCCACCGAAACCGGCAGTCCGGCTTCGTACTGGGTGAAGGTGACCACCTTGAGGTCGCTCACCTGCTGGCGATCAAACCCTTCAAACGAATCCAGAACCAGGGCTTTGACCAGTTGCCGCACCCGGTCTGGGCGGAAGTTGAAGCAGACCACCCCATCGCCGGGGCTGATCACCGCCTCGCTCAGGCGCGTGGGCTCGAGAAACTCATCGAACACCTCGTTGGCATAGGAGCTCGCCAGAACCTCCTGGGGTCTGAGGTTGCTGATTTCCGTGGCTTCGGTCAACAGGCGGTAGGCCCGTTCGGTGCGCTCCCAACGGTTATCCCGGTCCATCGCCCAGTAGCGACCGCAGAGGGTGCTGATCTCGCCGATGCCACTGCTTTGGATCTGCGACTCCACCGTTGCGAGGAACGGGGCAGCACTCTGGGGCGGGGTGTCGCGTCCGTCGGTGATCACGTGGATGCAGACGCGCTGCAGGCCGCGTGCCTTGGCCCAGCGCAGCAGGCCTCCAAGGTGATCGATGTGGCTGTGAACGCCACCGTCCGAGCAGAGACCGATCAGGTGGAGGGTCTTGCTGCTGCTCAGTAACCCGTCTGCCAGGGCGTTGAGCTGAGGGTTATCCGCAAGGCTTCCATCCCGCACCGCTTGAGAGATGCGAACCAGCTCCTGGCGAATGATGCGACCCGCTCCGATCGTGAGGTGCCCCACCTCGGAGTTCCCCATCTGGTCATCGGGGAGGCCGACATCGGCTCCGCTGGCTTCAATCAGGGTGTGGGGATAGGCGTGCCACAGGGCATCCATGACCGGCGTATGGGCCGAGCGGATGGCGTTGTGGGCGTCGTCGTGGCGATAGCCCCAGCCATCGAGGATGCAAAGAACGACCGGGGCGACGGAACCCTGGGTTTCAGCTCGCCCTGAACCGTGCTCTGATCCGTCCGCAATGCCAGTGCTGCGCTTCGGGGCCGGGTTGGCGTCTGATTCAGTCGACGGTATGACTGTCACCCTGGAAAACCCCGCCCCTTCCTGCAACTCTTCTTAAGCCAACTTACCGCGTGCCTTGGATTGAACCAATCTCCAGGCGCCTTGCGTCAGCTTTTGGCTACACCGGAACAGACCGCATTCCTGCGCCCCGCGAGCTCCGCCATGTCTGCTGATCGCGTTGAAATCCTGTCAGCAGTGGAGTTGGGCCGCACGCTCAACCGCCTCGCCTCCCAGGTGCTCGAAAGCGTTGATGAGAGCCGCGATCTCGTTTTGTTAGGGATTCCAACTCGTGGCGCGGCCCTTGCCGAGGTGCTCGCCAGTCGCCTGGAGCAGCTCTGCGGGCATCCTGTCGACTGCGGCAGCCTCGATCCCACCTTTCATCGTGACGACCTCGAGCGGGTCGGCACCCGTCTGGTGGCACCGACCCAGTTGCCCTCCAGTCTCGATGACAAGACCGTGGTGCTGGTCGACGATGTGATTTTCACCGGTCGCACGGTGCGAGCGGCTCTCGAGGCGCTGCAGGCCTGGGGGCGCCCCTCCCGGGTGGCTCTGCTGGCGATGGTGGATCGCGGCCACCGGGAGCTGCCGATCCAGCCTGACTTTTGTGGGCGTGTTGTTCCCACCAACCGTCAGGAACTGATCGCTCTCTGCCTCAACGGCATCGATGGAGAGGAAGGGGTGTTCCTGATCAAGGAGGAGCCAAGCTCCGTCAGCTGACCGCTTCCAGTTCGTCGCTGCGGAAGTGGGCGCGGAAACGCCCGAAAGCCACGATCACCGGCAGGGTGGGGCTGATGGTGCGGCCCTTGAAGTCGTTCAGCACCTGAAACACCTCGCCCTGTTGGCCTTTGAGATCAAAGGCCTGGCCGCGGTGCTCAGGATGGTGAAACACCACAACGCTCTGGCTCACCTTGACCTGATCTCCAACCTGCATGAAGGGCGCGCGCGGTGCGGCCATCCTGTCACGCGTGCTCAGCGGCGGCAGGCCGTTTCCGGTCCGGCTTCCACCACCCGGCCCCCCAACTCCCGGCAGGCTTCGCTGAAGGCCTCCCAGTCGTCTTTCCCCTGGGAGAGCTTGGCGTTGACCCGTTGGCTCAACTGGTCTGCGGGAATGTTCGAGTCCAGGGAGCCGTGGGAGTCGTGGTCGTGCTCGGCGTCGTGCTGCTTGCGCAGCCCTTCAATGCCCCGCTCCACCTGTTGTCGCAGATCCGCTGTCTGGGCTTTCCACCAGGGGTGATCGATGCGGTTAAGCGCATCCAATGCTTCCCACCAGCGCGATTGGGGGATCAGTTGTTTGGCCCGTTCCTTCTGAAAGCGGTTGCGATTCCAGTCTTCCCGCAGCTGATCGCCTAAGGCGGTGCCTTCCGTGTTGTGGGCGGCGTTGAGGTCCCTCAGCACCGCCAGGGCCTGATCGAGATTGCCACTGCGGTAGAGCCTGAGGGCTTCCTGCTCCAGTTGCCGCTGCCAGGTGAGCAGGCGTTGTTGATCGGCGACGGTGCTGCTGCCGGAGTTCACCAGCAGGCGTTGCAGGCGCAGCGCTTCACCGCGCGCATTGCTGCGCCAGAGCTGTTCGGCTTTGAGGCGCCTACAGCGGTTTTGCTCCTGCGGTGCCCGCCCTCCCAGCCAGCGCAGGGCCGAGAGCTGCTCCCCGTAGCGCAGGCAGTCGTCCAGGCGACCTTCTGCCGCAGCACGCTCCAGGCGCTGCGGCAGCTGCTTTTCCCACCAGTAGGCAGCGCCCACGGCTCCGCTGACCAGGCCCAGGGTGAGCACCAGCCAGAAGCGTGGAAGCCGGTGCCGCCGGATGGCCAATCTGCGCGTGTCATGAGCACAACTGTTTTATGTAGCCAGGCCCCTGTCATCACTGCAGCGGGGGCAGCGCTGCAGCCGGCCCCTAGCGCACGGGACCGAGGTTCACGGGAGGCTCGCTCTCCTGGGTGATCAGATCCTTGCTTTCCACCATCAGCTGTCCGGCTTCGTTGATCCAGAACCCCAGTTCCAACCGGTCGACGCCTGGGTCCCCCGGGGGATCCAGGCGCAAGGCCAAGGCCTCCTGATCCCAGGGTTTGACACGGGCACCTCCGGCTGCACGGCGACGCAACACCGGCAGGCCATCCACGTAGACCACTTCGCTGCGCTGTTCGAGCTCTGGTTCCCCCAGCACCAGTTCGAGTGACGTCTGGGCTGGCTCGCTGCAGGCCAGACGTAGCCGTAGCGGTTGCTCCACCGGCCAGCTCTGTCCCGCGATGAACAGGGGGTGCCAGCGGTGTTCTCCACTGCGCTGGTCCCAGCAGCGCAGCGAGACACCCTGATGCAGCACATCCTTCACTGTGACCCCTGGCGTCAGGCTGAGAGCCCCCAGCGCCACCGCTTCCACTGGGCGATCGCCACGAATGGGAACCCCTGGCAGGGCGTTCGCCAGCCAGGAGCGGATCAGGGGCATCTGACTGCTGCCCCCCACCGGCAGCACCGCATCGATCTGGTCTCGGCGAACGCCCGCGGCGCGGGCTGAGGCCAGCACGGATTCGAGAAGTTCATCCAACAGGTTGAGCAGGCCCCGGCGCTCCAGCAGGGCCTCCAGATCCGGACGGCGCAGCCGCAGCTCGACAGGTGGCTGCTGGGGGTCTGGTGTCCAGAGCCCGAGGGCTTCGTTGCGGGTGCTCAGCTGACATTTCAACCGTTCGCAGGCACTGAGCAGGCCCGCTGGAGGGCCCTCGAGGCCGTGGGCTTGCGCAGGCATCAGCTCCACTGCGATCCAGCCATCGAGATCGCGACCTCCGATGGCGCACCCCGCTTTGCCCAGCACATCAGCGGTGCGCAGGGTTTGTTGGCTGTGATTGAGCTCGCGTCCTGCAAAGCGCAGGAGTTGGGCGATCGGGGCGGCTTTCCCCTCGCCTCCTTGCAGGGCCACGAGGCAGAGATCGGTGGTGCCTCCGCCGATGTCCACCACCAGCACCCGGCTGCCCGCCGGCAGTCCGGCGCCGATGGCGGCCGCAGTGGGCTCATCCACCAGCGCCACCTCGGGCACCGGAAGGTCAGAGAGGGCGTCGAGCAGCCACTGGCGGTAGGTGCGGTAGCTGTCGATCGGGGCTGTGAGAACCAGCCGCTCCGGTTGGAGATCGTGGGGGAGTTGGCTCCAGATCCGTTGCAGAAGCAGGCATCCGCTCTGCTCCGGGCTCAGCAGGCTTGGCGGACCGGTGCGGGCTGGGGCGCCAATCTGGCGCTTGAAGTCGCGCTGCAACTGCGGACCACCGCGCTCCAGCAGGCCCGCCTCCAGCACCTGACGGCCGATCAGGGGGCGCTCCGTCTCCTCGCCGTTCAGCCAGATCAGGCTGGGAATCACCGGGGGATCATCCGTGCTGAAGGGTGGAATGGGCAGGAGCCGAGGGTTCTGTTGCGTGGGATCGAGGTGGGCCACCACCGTCGTGCTGCTGCCGAGATCGATGGCAAGGGTGCCGGCCATGGATCAAAGCTGAAGGGAAACGGCCGAGCACGAGCGTGACGCATTTCACGACTCCATGGTGAGACCAGTGGGTCTTGCGAGGCGTGATGGACCGGGTTGCGGTGGCGGTGTGGTCGTTTTATCGGGAGGATCCGGCTCTGGCCCGGCGGCTGGATCCCCTGCTGGCAGCTCGCCTGTCTCGCGGTTGGGGGGCGCTCAAGGTGGAGTGCCGTGACCTGGCTCACCGCGCCATGGTCTGTGGCGTGATCGATCTGCTGCGGCCACCCCTGGAGGCGTTGCAGCTGGCCCGGGAGATTCGTCTGCTGGTGCCGGGGGAGGAGCCGCTGGTCTTCCCGGTCACCGTTCCGTTGCCCAGCAGTCTGCTGGCCTACGATGGGTCGATTGGCGAATAGTGCATGTATCTCGGCGTCAACGTCAGCCCCAAAGAGCTCGCCCAGCGCGCCGAGAATCTGGTGCGGCACTCCAGCAACCGTTACCTGACCACGGTTCGCATTGCCTTCCGCGCGAAGCAGCGCCGTTTCGATGACTTCGACGGTCTGCTGGAGGATTCGATGGTCAAGCCTGTGCAGCGGGCCATCATCGAGCTCAGCGATGAGCAGGATCAGCCCGATCTGCTGCCTGGCTGAGCGGTTCGTTCGCTGTGATTCAGCGTGAAGGTGAGGGATGGCGATTGGCCTGGAATGCCAGCCGCCATCCCTTTCCTGTGTTGATCGCTGGGAATGGTTGGGCGGCTGAACTCAGCGATGCCGAGGCCCTGGCGCTTCGGGATGGTGTCTGGGATCTAGTCGAGCAGCACCGTCAGTTGGTGGATCAGCTGATGGCCGAGGAGGCGATTGAGCTGGAGCTGGAGCGCGGGGTCTGGTGGCTCTCGATCGAGGGGGATCGCCAGAGCTGGGCGTTGCGGGCGGTGCTCAGTCCTGACCCCTCCCAGCGCGCGCTGGAGTGCTTCTGGCCGGAAGCGGCGGCGGGGCCCTTCACGGTTGCTTTGCAGCAGCTGTATGGCCAGCCGTGAGGGCGTGCAAGGCGCAGTAGTCGAGTGGGTCCAGCCCTGCCGGAGTGGCGTTCTCGAGGAGCTCGAGCAATCCCTCAAGCCCCTGGTTGTCGAGTCCCGTGGCTTGTGCGGCCGCTTGGAACAGAGCTAGGTCTTTGCGCAGATGGGCTGTCGGGAAATTGGGGTTGCTGTAGTCGCCCTTCAGTTCCCGCTCGAGCTTTTTGTCAAAGGTCGGGGCGTAGAGAGCGCTGCTGCGCAGCAGATCCATGAAGGCCTCCACCTCCACGCCACTGCGCTGCACCAGATGCAGCGACAGGCTGAAGGCATGGGTGAGGCTGGCGATCAGCTGATTGAGGGCGAGCTTCGCGGCCATCGCCGTGCCCACCTCCCCCAGATGCACCGGGGTGGCACTGAGCTGGCTCAGCAGCGGCAGGGCTTGCGCATAGAGCTCTTTGGGACCACCGGCCATCAGCTGCAGGCTTCCGGCTAAGGCCTCTGGCTTGCTGCCCAGCACCGGGGCCTCCAGATAGCGCCCACCGCGCTGGGCCACCGCCTCGGCCAGCTCACGGCTTTCATCTGGACCGATTGTTCCCATCTGGATCACGGTGCGGCCCCGCAGGCCGCCGTTGATCTGCTCCAGAAGGAGCTCACGGGTGCTGGGACCGTCACTGAGCACGGTGATCAGCCACGGGGCCTGCTGGGCGGCCTCCAGAGGCCTGAGCGCCTGCTGGGCTCCCAAGGCCTGCAAGGGCTGACAGCGATCAGGGGAGCGATTCCAGACCCATAGCTCCTGGCCGTACTGCAACAGACGCTGGGCGATGGCGCCGCCCAGCAGGCCAGTTCCGAACAGGGCAGCCGTCATGGCGTGGTGTGGCTCTCGTCAGCATGCCTGAACCGAACCTGAGATCAGCCCTGAGAACGTTGTGGTGATCAGCACTGCTGATCAGAGGGTTTCTCCCTGGCTAGGGGGAGCTGTTCCCCAACGTTTTGCACCTGTTTTCCACAACCCTGCCTCAGCAGATCCCCCTGGCCTCGGGCGGCTGTGGAGAACCAGGCAGGATTCGGCAACGCTGGTTGACAAGCCTGGGCCCCCTGCCCAGCTGCCTGGCTGCCCGGGATTCAGCCCTGGGAGATGCGTTGGGCCATGGGCCATCTCACGCTGAGATGGCCTTGGAATGCCACTCCGGGTCGCGGGTTGACCGTTGCCGCTTGTTGTGGGGAACTGGTGCTCGTCCGACGAGGTGAGTGCATGGAGCCAACAGGCACGGTGAGCATGTGTGCTGAAGTCCCCGAGCCCCTGTTGCAGTCGATGCAGGGCTTCATCGAGGCCCATCCGAATTGGGATCAATACCGCCTGTTCCAGGCCGCCTTGGCCGGGTTCCTGGTGCAGAACGGTGTGCAGACCCGGGAGATCACCCGCTGTTACCTCGCCAACCTGTTCCCTCAGCAGTCCCGCTTTAGCGATCC
>Ga0194117_10004028_pt1 | contig 14290 bp, 4 predicted proteins | sample TA2MahsurfametaG_FD_160579 | JGI IMG/M metagenome (GOLD analysis project Ga0194117, IMG submission 160579) | Freshwater microbial communities from Lake Tanganyika, Tanzania - TA2015009 Mahale N1 surface | ecosystem: Environmental > Aquatic > Freshwater > Lake | place: Tanzania: Lake Tanganyika...
ACTGACTGGCTAGGAGTATATTTCTACAGGATGGTTCTTCGGTTCATACTTTTTAAATCCAAATTTTTAGCAGTAGGCATCGATGTTAGTAAGAATATGATGATACTAGTGACCTTTGAGCCAACGTTTCTCCCATTCGTAGGCAACAAGTTGGACTGGCAGGCATTGCTACTAAGGGTTCTATAGTTAGCATTAACGATCAGAAGAGCTATTTTTGAAGAGAGAGCTCATAATAAAAAAAATGCGTTTTGAGTAAACACAACATAACTTTTATTTCTTACAATAAAATATTAAGTGTAGGCGCAACCGCGTAGGTCAATTAAAAAAAGATCATTGCCCTAATGCAGGAGAAGTAGCTTTTTGCAGCTGAATTAACGAATCTATAGAACTCATTTCACGAATAATAGGTTGGTACTTCTTGTCCTTGTTGTTCAAAACTTTGGAATTTTGGAAATGGTCTATAAGACTGCTCAAACCTTGCAACCTCGCATATGTCAAGTTACAAATCTAAATAATTCTAAATTTACTTTTTAGCTCTTAAACTTGCCCCACCTCTTGTTCTGAAAACGTTAGTAGAAAAATCTCAGAACATCAGTGTTCACGAAATTAATAAAGCCATAGCCGACATTACAGTTGTTCTGAGTAAACTAAAAATTACCTACATTATAAAAATTTTACCTTAATATCACAGGGTAGATATAGAAAATCGTAGCAGTTAGCATGTTCGCGATCGATTTCTTCAGCCAAATACTGAATAGTATACTTATTTGGGATATTTTTGATCATTAGAGTCGTTCTCTGATCGCTCTCGATTGAGTTAATATCAATCACAAAGTAGTTGGGGTCATAGTAACGTCTTTACAATTCGTACATTGCGTAGGTTTGCTGATAGATCTGAGGATAGTAGGTTGAGTATTGGTCGTTGGTTGATGCACTAGACTGATTTTTCTCGGCCTGAGGAGGTTCAGTCCACACTTGTCTACCTTCCCACTATTATTCTTCCATACATTCAGATTTAGACTCCTAAACTTAATCCCAAACACAGCCAATACCTTTCAGCTCAATCGCTTTTAAAATCACATTAGATGCCTACCTTAGCACATCGGGCGAATGCATAACTTTTCTGACATTTTAGTCATTTTGTTATTTTTCACTCTTCGTCTCCGATTTAGCGATTGCGAATTTTAGTTAACGTTGGTTTCTGATCTAAAGATACTTGGGCCTTCGTGGAGGAGTGCGAGGAGAAGGAGTGGAGTTGACAAAGGGACGTAGGTTATCATGAGAGATATTGAACTTGAACTTAGATGAAACATTTTTTGGAGGAGTTTTTGGTGGTGAGGCAAGATGGCGCTGACTACTTCGTTTATTTTTTTATTCAGGCATGAATATTAGAGAAGTATTGATAGAAATTTATTGTATATAATAATAATGAAGTTAAAAGTAAAAACAGTAAATAAGCTCTTTTTTATCTACTTGTAAAGATCATTAAGAATACACATTATCCTTCACTCTTATTAGTGCTTAGAACTCATCAAATTGTTCAGAATGTCCATCACGTAGTTATTACGAGGCTAGTGCTCGTCCTACTCGGAAGCATTCAAGTACTGGTTTACATTGCTAACCTCAAATGGCCTAATTTCATGAGAGTTCCAGATTTGCGCTTACTACTCTTCTCCTTAGTAATCGAAAAATTGATGTTTCTATCCTTCGCCTACTAGTTGCTGATTCTAAATCTAATTTTATTATGGCTATTCTGCTTAGTGGAAAGAGTGCTCTTATTCCTAAGGTATGATTTCATGGTGAGAAATACTGCCCTATCTGATCTCAGCTGTCCTCCTATCAAACTATTCGCTGTACTGTCTATACTGTTCACTATAGTATTCCTATTCTTTCTGCGTATTTTTCGAAAGGTTTTACATTTTGCTGTGTTTTTATTGGGAAGCTTAGATGTACTAAAAGTTATCTACTCTATTCCTTTTGGCGAAGATGTTGGTTTTCATCTTCGGCTTTTCCTGCTATGACTGAACTATCTTCTTCTATGTCTGAATTTTAATCGGGTTAGTTCGATACTAGGCATTTTTAGGTGAAATTAAGACATTTTTGTTAGAGCTATTTTTGTAGAAGAATTGATCGTATTTATTGTCTGTTATTTTGGGAGAAAAGAGTTTTTCACCTGTCTTTAAGTCATAGTTATTTGCTTTCTGTTTCATAATTTCATGCTTTTTCTTTATTACATTATTGTACTCTTCATTTCTCTTCAAAAACTCAATAAAAACCTCTTTTGAAACTTTCTTCATTTTGGAAGCTTCCATTTGCTATTCAACCTTACGATTCAGCTTCATCTCCTTAATTTTTGAAGTATTGTGCAGATAGTAAAACAATTCTTATTTTGATTTTGTTGGCACTTTGATGTTTCTTAGTCAGATAAAAAGTTACTTTGCGATTAGCTTTGGTTTAAAAGTACACTATTTCAATAACTACTCTTCTTTGAGTTCTTTTGTAGTTTTAATTTACTTTTTAGTTTTGAATTGTTCTCTGGGTTAAGTTTTAATTTTTTCAGCTAATTTACGTGAATTTTTATTTATTGTTGGAACAAAAGGCATACTCTTCAACTCTGCCACTTTTTCTTGCTCTAATCTTTATCTCTCCTTACTTTGTTACTATAAATATACTTTTTTCGCATTTAGGCCTACTGAGATTTATAAAACAGTCGTTATCCTGGTTGCGAAAGACGCGCTGAAGAACCTGATTGTTTAGTCTTGGTGGATTTTTTAGTTTGTACAGATTTGTTTTCTTCTTCAAAATCATCGTCATCTATGAGTTTGATGGGTTGTGATTAGGACGTTGATTGCTCAAAGAGAGGTTGTTTCAATGTAAACTTGTACTCGAAGCTGTTGAGTGAGCTCTGAAAAGAATGCTAGATGTCAGAAGAATGTGCTTCGAAGGTAGAATTTATTTATTCGCCAGGACTGAAGAGTTGGTCGAAGTTTATCTTTATTTACATGTGTCGGTAATTGAATTTGTAAGATTATATACAAACCATATCGCATTTAGTAGAACCGAAATAAAGTTGAAAAAACACGAATGAAGCAATTCTTCGAGGCAAATAAGACATAAAGATGGATAATCATTTGATAAATGATAAAGAAAAAAAATAAAAATTATTCAAGTCTAGTATAATAGAGAAAATTCTTCATAAAAGACTGAAAAGATAATGCAAATAAAAAAAAAAGCTTTCTTAATTTGTAGCTTACTATTTCTTTTATAAATATTGAACCTTATTAATTACTAATTCTGGTAACTCATCGAAACTGTCTGCCTCCCAAATCTACGACCATCCAAAAATATCCACGATTTGCCTAACTCAGAAATATCTATGAAGGCGATATGAAACATTTAGAGGCAATGGTTCATTTCTTGTGGAGTATTAGAATATTACGTTTTTATTTTAGAAAAAGAGAGCATGTTATAAAATAAAATTCTATATCTAACGACGATGGAGAAACCAAATTGGCAAAAAATTGATAAGAACACCAACAAACCATGTCCTCGTTGGGGACACACCTGTACCGCCATTCAGGATGAGGTCCTTTTCTTTGGAGGATACGCAGGTATTTCTTTCCACATGAAGATTCTAATTACATGAATGACCTCTGGAGCTACCATGCCACCGAACGAGTCTGGAAAGAAATCAACACAACTGGACAAAAGCCAACACATAGATCTAACTGTACAATCAACTACGATCCAATGACCAACCAAGTTGTAGTTTTTGGAGGAGGAGGATCGAACAAGCAACGATTCAATTCAGTCAGCGTGCTTGACTGGAACACCAAAGTATGGAGAGAAATTGCACCTAAATAAAACGAAGCCGCTCCATGGGAAAGAACTTACCATGTTGCAGAACTCCGCTATCCATATTTGGTAGTATTTGGAGGATAAGGTCTTGCCGATATGGATGATCTCTGGGTATTCGACTTCAGAAGTGAAAACTGGACAGAAGTAAAGTTCGATAAAGATGCAGTGAGACCATGCGCACGTCGGTTTCACTCTTCATGTCTAATCGGTAATGAATTATTTGTGATTGCTGGATGTCACAGCAAGTATAGATGTCTTAGCGATGTTTACTCCCTAGATCTCACATCTCTTATCGCAACTGGCTCAACTAAGTAACTCCAATGGGTTTAACGCAAACTGAAAGGTTCATCCTTCTTATCACGTTGGGGACACTCTTCTGCAGTTTATGATGGAAAAATTTATGTTTTTGCAGGCAGATTCAGCAATGATCTTAACGACTTATTGGTGATTGATGTCACTAATAATTCTCTCAAAGGCCTCAAAATAGGATCAAATACAGAGCCTCCTAAACCTAGAAGAAGACATTCAGCTTGTTTCATCGGTAGTTGCATGATAGCATTTGGTGGATTCAATGGCGAGTACTTCAACGATCTACACTATATCAATGTTTTTGAACTCAACTCAAAAACATAACCATACAGCGACTAATATCTGAATAGAATAGTTGGAAACATGGATTTCGCTGATGCTGTCATCATGACAAGTGAATAATAAGCTGTACCTGTGCACATAGGCTTAATTGCAAGATATTTCAAGTACTAAGGGGACTTCAGTAACTATCTTTCATAAATCAATAATCACTACTCAAAAAAAGAACTACTAATTTTGCTTTAAACTCTGTACAAAGGTTACGGTCGACTTCCTGATCAAACTCTAGAAAAATATGGTATATAGATTCCTGAATGTGTCAACAGAAGACATTTGTTGAACACTCTTCTTGATGAGGAACCAAATGAAAGAAACATTCTTTCTAGAGTTCATCAAACTATGTAAAAATCAACTTAATGGATCGTTCAACTCAAAAGAGAAGATTTTGAGAGAGTAATCTAAAGAAGAAGGCAACTTTGGTTTACAGATGGGTTGATCTAAATTGCAAACACTAAAATTCCAGTCAACAAAGTCATTGTCTCAGCACATTCATCATACTTCAAAGCAATGTTTTCGGGAGTATACGCATAAGGAAGTAATGCACTTTTAGTTATGGATAAAACTTACTCTCCCATAGTTTTTGATATTTTAATTAATTTCCTGTCTTTGGGAGTGCTTATAGTTCCACAAGACTATTCTACTGAGGGTTGGACGGAACTTGCTTAAATCGCAGACTATTTCTGTCTTTCGCACCTTAGGTCAATTTGTGAAAGCCAACTATGTGTCAAAGTTTCCGAGAACAACGCTATGTCCCTTTAAAATTTCGCAGATAAATTGAGTTTAAACAACTTGGGAATGTATTGTGCAAGTTATCAACTCAAATAAAATAGAAAAGATCTTAATAAAAGTGGATGGGTGTAGAAGTTAAGATCACTAATGAGACTAGAACTATCCCACGGCAACTGGAGTCAAAGCACGAAGCCTCCTATGTTCAAGAAGGGAGAGAGCGAAACTTTAATTTAATAACGTGAAAACAAATAAAATAATCGCGAGTGCTCAAACGTCTGAAGATTATGATATTTTATAACATTACTGCATTCTCTTTACTCTTTTTATATTTTTGAGTTGAATGATGAGGATTGATGTGTTAGATTTTTATACATCTATTTTTCAATTGTACTACCTTAATTTTACTATAATCTTAATGAACTAATAAGCCACCTCTATCAAACTTGTTGTAGTCGGCGACGGAGCAGTCGGCAAAACTTGCATACTTATCAGGTACTACTCACTTAAGTCAGTTATACTCAAAATAAATTCCCTACTGAGTATGTTCCTACCATCTTCGATAACTATACTGCAACAGTTAAAGTCGATGGTCGCATGGTTAATCTTGGTCTTTGGGATACAGCAGGACAAGAAGAGTACAATCGTCTTCGCCCTCTTGCGTACCCTAACTGCGATGTTTTCCTCATCATCTTTTCAGTAGTAGATCCAGCTTCTTGGACCAATGCTTACAAAAAAGTAAGAATCGAATAATCAAGTGGTATCCTGAGATTAAATCGGCAGTTGGTGCCTAAGTACCTAAAATTTTTGTCGGAAATAAAATTGATCAAAGACAAGAATTTGCAATGAGAAACAAAGATCCTAAGACTGCTCCTATTGTTGCAGAGACAGCGAGAAAATTTGTTGAAGAAACCTTCACAGACTGTAAATACATGGAATGTAGTGCTCTAACCCAAGAGGGACTTAAGGGAGTTTTTGATGAGGCTATGAGGTTAGTTCTTCAGAAAAGATTCAAGCCAATGCAACGTAAAAACAATCAAGGCTAAAAAGAAGGAGGTTGCCAACTGATATGACCTTATTTTTAGCAATCTAATAACTACTATCATAACATATATACAAAAAATTAATTCGAAATAACTAGTTGCTTTCGAAATGTAGAAATTGTAATGTTTATGACCAAAGAATTCTGTATTTGGAGTTTCAGAAGCATTCTATAACGGCTGCATTGTTCTTTAATATAATAATGTACACAAACCAACTACAACCAGAAGAATAAGCTCGAGTTTTAGCCTCACGCATGCGAAGTAAAAACAATTAAATTCAGACGGCACTGGAGCAGCTAATCTTCTCCACGGCTAAGATGCTCCCACTCACCACATGGATGGTAAAACTTACCTTAGTCAGCTTTATAACGCTTCCAAAAAGATTTTGCGTCTTATGAAAAACAAAGGAGAGATGACTAGAAGATGAGAAGACAATCTGAACTTTAAAGAAAAAGGATCGAACAGCTATAGAGATAAAACAAAAGATGGGAAATGGTCGAAGGCTATCAGCAGAAGTTAAAGTAAAGGGAATAATATAGTCTCCAAAATCAAAAGCTTGGAATAAAACGCACAGCTAATACTAACGGGTAATTCTTACTTTATTCAGACTTGCCTACAATCCTATCACTTTATAGTATGACCGCAATCCTGAAGGTGAAAGGCTAAAGAGAATGGACTAAGATGCAAAAATTCGAGGATTTGTTAGAGCTCACAATATGGACTACAAAGGAAATAGTAAATACAATCCTCTAACAGGCTAAAACAGAGTAGGAATCGAACAAGTGATTCCTAACTAGCTCAACTAGAGATTTGAAGCTAAAAAGTACGAACACTACGAGAACATGAGGTTAAGAGTTCCACCCTCCTCTGCTAACGATGGCAGGACAGCACAATATAACCGCTACTATTGATTCATCTGTTTTATCATGATTTAGTTTTTAACCATTCTGTTTATGTAACTGTGTATAATAAAAGATTATGGAAGGTGATTAACCTCAAAAACCTAAAGCCAAAGACAATAAAAATTCAAATCATAAAAATCAGATCGATAAGCAGAAGAAGGCCATTGAAAAATACACTCAAGCTAGAGAATTTTTTGCCAAGTTCACTAAAGACAAGGATAAAGCTGATGCATAGGAGGCTATACAATGTTTTAGTTAGGCAATAACCAATCTGCAATCTGCACCCAACAATGATAAAGGATCAACTCATGCCAAATATCACTCTTAGAGAGGAGAAGCATTTATGGCAATCGGACATTACCAGAAAGCTATGTATGACTTCGGAACAGCCATCAGATTTGATGATAAAAATGCACAATACTATGCAAACAGAGGTAACTGTATGATGATGCTTAACCAAATCAACGATGCTCTGGCTGAATTCGAAAAAGCTATTTCACTTAAACCTAACGATGGATTCTATTACTTTAATCGAGGATTGGTACACGCTCGACTGATGAACTATACACATGCTATCCAAGATTTTACAGATGGATTGAAATACATCAAATCAGGTGAAACCAGCTTCAAAGCTTTGTTCCATAGAGGCAACTGCTACAGACAAATAAAGGAGTATGCTAAAAGTATTGATGATTTGAAGAGGGCATGTGAAGCTGTTAAAGATGATGCTCCAGCTCAGAATAATTTAGGACTATCATATTTCGAAAATCAAGAATACGATCAAGCACTTGATAGGTTCAAAAAATCTATAGAGTTGGATCCAACCAAAGCAACTTACTACAATAATAAAGCCTTAGCATTATATCATAATGAACTTTACGACTAAAGTTTGGGTGAGTACAACAAAGCTTTATCTCTGGATCCCAATGATGCACGTACTCTTTTTAACAGAGGAAACACTTACCTAGCTTTAAAAAGAAGAGAAGAAGCACATCATGACTTTGACAATGCAATCAAGTTGATGCCAAATAACGCCAAATTTTATCACAGCAAAGGTTTAGCTTATCAAGATACTTAAGAATACTAAAAAGCTATAAAATTGTTCAAAAAAGCTTTGTAAGTTAGTAATGACCACATTCCAAGTTTATATCATCTAGGTTTGATGTAGCATCGAAACGGACAGCTAACTAACGCTTTATAAAGTCTTACAAAAGTTCTAAATGCAATAGGTGAAGATCGTTTGGTTTACTAAAGCAGAGGTCTAGTGTATCAAGACATGAAAAACTATAAAAAAGCAATTGAAGATTTTGATCGAGCAGCACAAATCTAACCTACTTATGCTTAGACATATTTCTTAAGAGGTGTTTCTAAGGTTGAACTTGGCAAATTTGGAGAGGGACAATATCAAGATGCCATCGAAGATTTTCTTTATGCAGAATAATTGGGTTCTAAAAATGCTGGAATTTTCAAAGGAATAGGCTAAGCTTATAGATTAATGAAAGATTATGAGAAAGCACTTTATTATCTAAATGAGGCTCTCAAAAGATAACCTAAAAATTAATAGTTTTTGATGGAGAGAAGCAACATTTATGTAGATATTGGACAGTATCCTAAAGCTATTGATGATTTAACTAATGCACTTTCAAGTAAACCCACTGATCCTAAAGTTTTATACAAAAGAGGCCTAGCCTTCTACAGAAATAAATAGTTCAAGAAAGCTATAAAAGACCTTTATACTTCTTTAGAAAACCACCCTTTTTAAACATATGAGGCAGACATTTACTATCATTTGGGTATCTCGTATTCAAATTTGGAAATGTTTTAGAAATCATTACCTCCATTGACTAAAGCGATTGAACTTGCATACAATTAATCTAGCTATATTCACGAGAGAGCAAAAAGTTATCTTTTGACTGATCAGTTCCAAAAATCACTGTAAGATTACAACGAAGTGATAAAGTTACAACCCAAGAACAGTCATGCTTACTTTGGCCGTGCATTTGCTCACAAAGCCCTCAAAAACTATGATGCTGCAGCTGAGGATCTATAAAAAGCTAAAGAGCTAGATCCTTTTAACCCAAAATTAATAGTTAATCCTAAGAAGATTTACGAGATAAAATATATAAAGCTCTGTGAACCTGGGCAATAGTAGAAATGATGATGTGATTGATGAAATGAATTTATAAACTTATAAGTTAAAATGATCAACTGCTGACAAATAATCTTTCGCATTGATCTGTCACATTTTTAATAGCGTCATTGGCAGATGATTGCTTGTTCTTTAGGATTGACACAGTTATCACATTTCTTGTTGTTCCGCATGCAGTTCCTAGAGCTTTTTTCGATTCAACGAACACATATGGTACATTCTACATCAAACTAAAAATACTTTTTATTCACAAAGGATGGGGAGATGGAGGACGATTTCAAGAGGATTAGCATCAGCAGCGATGATTATGAGTTCAGTGATACCTCTGTTGAGAGTTTTAGTAGCTTAGTTAGCTCCTTTTTTAATCTGTTTAAGGGAAGCACATTGTGAGACAATGTCGTAGATAGCGGAAGATAGTTCTTCAGTTGCAAGGGGTGTAGCTCTTTCTGAAATTTCCTGCATAGGGTAAGACTTACCATGACTGTTGAAGATATAAATATAATTAATAATTTCCTTTTAAATCTTTTTTGAAGACAATCCAATAATATTAAATTAAGTTCGTCTAATTTATGTTGTGATTTTATACTAATTTTGTTTAAATGGAAAGTTAGGACTATACTGTACTCATCCAAAATCTGCAGAGACCTATCAACTGTCTCGTAGATCAAGATCGCAATACAAGAAGATCCGGTCTTGATACCATTTCGAGGGAAATCATCAAATCATCCAAAGAAATACAAATCAAAATACTCCTCAATACTAATTTAGGCAAAAATTTAGTACATACACTCAATGATCTCATTGAAATGAACAGAGAAATCACACTCAATATCTTCGAGAAGATCTTTACAGGTGCCGAGCTCAAACGATAAGAATCATAAATCTTCATACAATCACTCATTTCGAAAATAAACGCGCATCCCTTTCCAGAAAAGAGTTAGGATCTAAGACTTAAAATACTAAAACTCATCAAAATCTGCTTGCATTTCAAAGAAGGGATAGTTTCAAATATGGCAGAACTCACATCTGCTCTTACCAAATGCTTGGGAGACCCCGATTCCAACATCAAAAACGTAATTAGATAATTAATTTAGTGTGCTTGTTAACTCATTAATGAGCTCAGCATAAATTTTAAAAATGTCGTAGGAAAGTACAGTACCGGACTAACGAAGGCTCTCTCCGAAAACCTCAAAAACAATAAATTCCAAGTCAGAAAAACTACATTAGCAACTATAGCAAAATTATTGGTAACAGAAGGCGCAGGAGGCAATTTTTAGCATGTTCAAGTAGGTCTCAAAGTATTACTTTCAGATTCAAAAGCTGATGTGCGCAAAACTGCTCTAGAATGCATCGCTTATCTCATCAAATACATGGCACCTAAATATTTAAAACAATACGAACCGAACTTAGTGAGCTTTATGCTGGTGGGTCTTAGTGACTAAGCTGTCGAAAATGTGAATCTCTGTATAAAGTTGATGTAGGAATGCGGAACAAGCATTCGATAGTTATACGAGGAGAGTGAAATGATAGCTGAGTAGAAATGAGTTTGTATTTATTTATTCTTTGATTTCTTTGTACTTGACATCTGTTTTTCCACTATTAAACAGAGGATGCCTATATCTTGATTGTAATGGTTGATCTAAAATAAACTGCGGTAATGGCTAATAAAATAGTAGATATTATTTAGCATTTTATAAAGATGAAGTCATAAGACTCGTTTTAATCAAGTCACAGCTTCATCAATTCAGATAAAAGATCAGAAAACTAAATACTTAATGAATACAAACAATTCAAATATGGGCAGGAATCAATCTGTTTCTCTACAGAACACATAGAATATTCACCCCTTCCCGATGGACTACCAGCCCACTTCTATGACAACTTTTCCTATGGAGTTTTTGTAGACTGTACTTCTTTCTACGAAATGCTTACTTTTGCCATCTTCTAGCATCTTTTGAGAGACATCGATGATGATAAAATTCGACGATTGAACAAACTCAAGAATTTAATTTGCACGAGCAGTTTCCTCTAATTCGCAAGCTATATCAAAGGACTCCTACTTATAGGTTTACAGAAGATGATTTAAAACAGCAACAATTTAAGCAAACCCATCGCTAATGTGCTTATGGGGAGCGAGAAGATGGCGGCGTATAGTGAGTGCTGGAAAGAAATCATTTTAAAGTTTAGTAAATAAAATGATTTTTAGAATGAGGAAATCAATAGTGAAGTTATAAAGATATTCACATCTTTTCTTAACATAGACTTCCACCTTTACTCGAAAAAAGAACGTAGGCTCGAATTGGAAGTCATCAGTTCCAAAACAAAAAAAGAAGTCAAGAATTTAGTTATAACTGTGTTGTTGACCAACAACTTCCAAACTAACTTTTTAGACGAAGATTTTGATAAAAAAGCAGATATTTCTGAGATATCCAGCATTTATGGCAATTGGAGTTACTTCATTTTCCTCAATCATATTCAGCAAAGTAATTCTGACTCAATGTAAAAAGAAAAGATACAAATCCGAAACAAACCTCATTTGGTCAAAATGAGAAAGTAACGTACACTCTTAAGAGATTTTACTGATTTATTTTCAATCAATGAGGAAAAGAGTGAATTAGACTTGACTCTAGGTATGAGGACGAAAATAAAGTACACCTCGAAGGATTGCTTCAAAAGAGGAGAACATTTATTAAACGATATGCATGATTTTGTTTCTTCATTAGAGTAAAAGTGAAAGGGTAATACGCTGCATTTATTGATTGTCTATATAAATTCCTTAAAATTGCAATTTATGCCGAATACTTTTACTGGATGTCAAATTTTAAGAAAAAGCTTATTGGATTTATTCTCGAAAGTAGGATCAAATAAAATTTAATACATCTGAATTATAAACCAAAATGCTATCATTGATCATAGAAAGCATAAAAAAGTCTTATAATCCTAGAAGTTTTAATCAGCATCCTCATCGCATTTGAGGGTATACATCTCTGGATAATTGAAAATCCTTTTCAATTTTTATATATTCTATTTTGAATCTGCTGGAGGCACAAAGAGAAGAGATTTGAGTTTTTGTTTGGGTGCCACATGTAAAAATTATTATAAAACTTTATCTCTTATTTAATCTAAAATACGAGGTGCAGCTAGCGACATATCCTCTTCCTTTTGGTTCAAAAATGATGTTGCAGGGTTTTAGGCTCTGTAGGTTTTTTCAAACTTCTTGTAAACTTAGTTATAGGATTAGTTCGAAAGACCAGATTAGCTGGCATATTTCGTGGTAAATTTTTCTATTTGTTGAGGGAAGAAAGTCACAATGAAACCATAGCCACACGCAATTGCAAAGTTAGCATAGTTGAATATTTTAGATTTCAATTTTTGTTACGAATAGAAATAGGTACCCCAAATCCAATGACCTAGTACAAACAAAATTAAAGACATTTCAAAACAAGTCCAGATAAGTTTGGTCAGGAAATAGCCCATATCAATAGGACTAGAACATCTTTTCAGTAGGTTTCTTTTATCAACCCAATATTGTATTCCGAAAGCTATTATCAAGATAGGAGTAATCGCAGGAATCAAAAAACCATAAAAGCTGCAGATGTAGATCATCTGTAAGTAGTAAGAATAAGCCTGAGCAAAGTCAAAGGTAGGCATTTCTAGCATTTTGTTGAGTTTAATTTGGAAAACATTTACTTTTTAAACTGCATTTTTATCGTTTCGATCTCTTTTTAGATACTTTTTGTTCTTATAATTGCTATAAATCCATCCTGGTTGTAAAGACTAAAGAGCAATATTGAGAGCAACGTTGACGTAGATTAAATCAAATATAGTTTTTACTAAACCATTCTATTTCAAAGGATTTACTTTTTAACCGAAAATAAAGATAAGGGCATAGATTACTGAAGTATTGATAAATTTAGCTGCAGTATTTTTTATAATAAGAGATGTTAACTCTTCCGTTTTTGTCTTGTGCTTTTCGGATTGGGTAAGTTAAAATATCCCCCAATCTAGGAAATAGTTGACTAAGAAAGTCCACAGAGGAATGGAATAAAGAATGATACTATCAAAAGTACTTTTTTTATCGACCTTAAAGTTAACTATGCTCGACTGTACAGAACGCAATATGTACATGATACTTGTGGAAACAAGTAGGCCTACCAACACCAAAAGATACGAATTACGAATCTGTATTTTTCTGAATTCATTAGAGACTTTCATATTTTTCCAATAGACATCATTAGGTTTCTGTGCGTGTGAGAGAGTCAAACGTACAGTATTACCATTTACTTTTAAGTAATCTTTATCTTCATCAAATTTTTGGAGAAGATAGCGTTTGTAGTGTTAATATTGGAAACTAACAAAAGCTTTGCCTACAAATCGAGATATTTGGAGTTAATCAACTGGTTTTTTAACCTGTTTGCTTAAAGTTTATTTATGTTTAACTTTTAATTGATGAGGCTCATCATTTTTGAGTACGATGGTATCTGATATCTTTTAGCATAGTCTGACGTAATGCTGGTTGATGATTTCAATCTGATGAGGCAAATGAGCTATATATTATCTTTCGATCTCATTTCTCCCGTCGTTTTATTAATCAAAAAGACTGTTCTCCATGGCTTGTTTATTCCCCTACTCTTCTAAGAAATGCTGAACTAAGTTTTATCTTATATTTTATAGATTTTCAAGTTCAGTGAGATCGTAGCAAAGACTGATATTTGAGACTATATTTAGGAAGAGTTCTGCCTCAAGCTATGCCTTTTTTTTTTGTTGGAAAACTTTGTAAAAATCTTTGTCAAGTTTATTTTAGATTTCATTTTAATTAACATATGAATAGAAACTATTGAGCCAAATTCTGATCTTATCACTGACAAGCTTCTTTATAAAATCTCTGTATTCTTGGTTCACATCCTTTATAAGTGTGTCATTTCCTATGTAGGGTATTGGCGGAATGTCCTCGATTAAAAAAA
>Ga0194117_10004033_pt1 | contig 14285 bp, 8 predicted proteins | sample TA2MahsurfametaG_FD_160579 | JGI IMG/M metagenome (GOLD analysis project Ga0194117, IMG submission 160579) | Freshwater microbial communities from Lake Tanganyika, Tanzania - TA2015009 Mahale N1 surface | ecosystem: Environmental > Aquatic > Freshwater > Lake | place: Tanzania: Lake Tanganyika...
TTCATTCGCTATCTTCTGTATTGATACATAGTTCTATTTTTATTCCAACAGCTTTTCATAGTTCTTTTGCAGTACATCGATTTATCTCTCTATGTATGGTAACATTTGGGTTTCACTCAAAGTACTGTCATAACATCCTTCATCTTTTTATGAAAAGATGGATGAGTTATGATAATTTGTCTCTTGTTTGATATGATTCAGTAGACGCTCAACTAAAAACTTCATCTAAATGGATCTAATCTGACAGTTTTACAAAATTTAACAAAGTGGCAATCTATCCTATCTTTGCCTACTCAACGATTGAGTTAGTGTTTTAATATCTGAGCCTAGTAGGTCCCTTTCTGCCATATTTTTAGTATTTGAAGTATTCAGTGTGACACTTATTTGTTAATTGAAGATACTTTTTTGATGGACAGAGATCTAGTTGGGTTTGTAAGGAAGTTAAACAGAGAACTTTTTATTCCTAAAGTCTTAAGGAATGTTTTTGTTTTACTTGTCCTCATTTTAGTTTCTTTCAAGACAAGCTTTCATTCTATTGTGGGTAAACTTTTTTTGTTTTGTACTCAGCATTATGATTCGTTAAATATAATAATCATGATTTATCCGATAAAAATAAAATTCGAATTATAAAATCTCCAATTTGTTAACCTCTTTCGATTTATTAGCCATCTTTAAATCTATCTAAAAGGTGCAAAATCATAGTTATTTATGAAAAGTTAGTTCAAGTAGATAATTCAAAACATCTGTTAAAGTCTTTTCTTCTTAATATTAACATTAAATAAGATAAATACTTTACTTAAATATTCTTTGTTGTGAACAAAATCAAACACATTTTCAAAATAATCAAAAGTAAAGCTATTTCTCTAACTTTATTCTTTCTTCTATCCGTCTCCTCTTCTACTAGTCTTCTTTGATACGGTCAGGGTTATAGTAGTGTATGGTATGATGACTAACATCATCAAGGTCTATAGGCGAATCCTAGTCCAATCTCTTTATAACTTCAGGAGGAGCGATTCTACTATTTACAATTGCTTCTCTATTTTTTTTAAACTTGTTGTAAATGTAAAGTGGAATCATAAGCGAACCGAAAATTCCAAAGAATATGAAAAAATTATCCATACCCAATTTTCCTCTCTTAATTTGAGCCATAACTGGATCTTTTGTAATTTATCTTAGTTTATACTTTCTAAGCAGCTATGTTTTCTCAATCATCTCTAAATGTTTTTCTCCAGGTGTTTTTATATTATGTTCAAGCATATCCTCGTTAACTCCAAGTTTCATATTTAAGTGTCTTATTCTGTTAAGCCTCGATTATTCTAAAGGTGGCTCGACTTCTCTGTCAATGATTTAATTAACTTATGATATGCTCATATTCTTTATTTTTTGCATTTCATTTTTTTTAATACGGCGTCCTATTTCCTCTTTGAGTAATCTTGTTTGTTACTAAGGAGTAAGACTCCCAAGCTTTTTTTATGTTTTCTTCTCTTCTATGGTTTAGAGATCGCCTTTCATAATTTTAATAATAATTAAGTTGAATAGATAGAGTATAAATGTTGAAAATCATCAAATTACTCTCAGCCTATATTTACGATCTTTTCATTAGTACCTTTTTTACTATAGCCGCTCATCTCAGCTTCATCAATGAGATGACTTTGAGTTCTGGAAACTTCTTGGATGTCGGGTGCGGAACTGGAGCACCTCTCAAAGCAATTGTGAACTAAATTAAGAAAAAACACTCTAGAATTGTTGGAGTTGACCTGCATCCAGAATATACTTAAAAAGCAATCAAACTTTTCTAAAAAGATGAAGATGTTAAGATTTATAACATGGACTTCTATAAGCTCTAAGAAACTCTAAAGATCAAATTTAGATTTATTTTCTTCAGTTTTAGCTTCATGTTAATGCCAGATCATTTAAAAGCTTTATAAGTAGCTAAAAAAGCATTGTAAAAAAATGAAAATAGTAGAATCGCTTTTGCTCTCACACTCAACAAAGATAAAAATTCTTTTTTAGCACAAATCAAACCTTTGATAAAGAGATTCACATCTGTTGACTTTGGAAATGTAGTTTACAAAGACGATTTGCTTTCGGTTATTAACCAAGCTGGCTTATAAGTGACAAAAAAAGTTAGAGTTTATAGAGGATACAATATTTTTTTGAAATTATCTCCTGTTTACTATATCTAATGCAAAGTCGCAGATAAAATTCAATGATTTATCTCATTTGTCAATAATCTAAGTTAATCTTTCAAATTTTTAAATCAATCACTACAACACCTATATTCTTCAATCCGGTTTGGCTTTATTTCGGATTTTTACATATCAGCTCTTAAACGAGCAATTTTTATGTTTTTCCTTTAAGATCATCAAGTTAAAGCTCATCTTAGGTGAGATATTTGAGAACAAAATTAGTATTCTACCACAATCCACTCGAACCAAGCACGAAGAATTTAATATCTTGTTTTCTTAACGAAAAGATAGAAGGAGTTGAGACTAATATTTGCTGGTTTTTGGGCAAAAAGGGATTTTGTTTCAAGGCATAGTCTCCGATACTTCTAGTAAATGGGAATATACCATTGGTCCTCCCATTTATAAAATAGCCTCCTGCATTTTTAACACGAACTTCATCATCATTATTCGTCTCCGAATGATTGCCTGAAATAAGCACCGCTTTAGAAGGATTAGCATTATAGCACACATAAGCCTTACATTCTCCTACATTTCCAATTATGATTTAATTTTCGCCTATCAAAGCAACCACCATAGAAAAGCCAGAAGTTGGATACTTTTAAGTTAATGGAGCTAGTCCATATTTCTGTCTGATTAAACTTATTCTTTGATTTTATTTTTTTAGTTAATTTTCAAGAGTCTAAAATAGATTTTCTAGAGCTGTTTTATATTGCTGCTATTTCAAAGCTTCAATATTCCTTAGTATCTATGGTATTTATTAAACAGCAATTTCAGCGAGATCTGGACCTCCATGTCCGTCAAGAACAAAAAATACTTGAAACTTTTCATTGATTCTTGCATGGCCTGTGTAATCTTACATGATATGCTGCCATCCACAAACTGAAGCCTCTACATAATTGAGATCCTCCAATTTTTCTGCTTTAATATTAATTTTTTTGTCTGGTACAGATCTGATAGCTCCCATCAATATTAATCTATTATTAAATCTCAAGAGTCTTTTATATGTACTATAAAATAAAAGTGTTTGAGGTTTTTTGTTTTTTCGGTTAGATATAATTGAAATGCCTTCATATATAAATTCGGAACAAATATTTCCAAAAAGACTTGGCATAATGAATGGAAATATTCTAGTCCTAGAGTATTATAACTTGGCCAAAGACAAATTTAAAAAACACCTTATGCCATTCGAAACTTAAACAGAAGCCAAAACTATAGTAGAACAAATATTTAAAAATCCGAAACACATTCCATTTTTGAAGAAAGTTAATCCTAAACACATTACTGCTGTTTTGTAAGGTCAGAAAATAGGATTCAAAGCACCAGTGCCTCAAGATAATTACCAATAGTTTTATTAACCCAAGCCTGCATAAAGAGTAATAGAACAAAGAAATTATCAAAAGGAAAATCAAAATTTCAATCAATAATTCAAACATAAAGAAGCTGAACCTCAAGAAATATATAAACAAGTTTAAAAACAATCTTCCTAAATGTAGAGTATCCCTGCTAAAGTTCATGAGCCTTAGGAATATTACAATTAATAGTTCGAAGATTTCTAGGTTTCAGTCTCAATGGACAAAGGAAGTAATTTGACTTCCAATTTCTCTAAAATATAGCCTTCGAATCCAGATAAATCTTCAGTATCTTCAGTATCGAAGAACGAGCCAAACAAAGTGGAACCAACTGTAAAATAGGTTAAAAAATAAAAGAAAGAAAAAGAAGTTGTCTAGGAAATAGTTTAATAATATAAAGATGACTTCTAGTTTCTTGATGAAGAAGCTCAGGCCAAAAAAGAGAAAAAATAGAAGAAATAAAAGAAAGATAAGGGTAAAAGCAAAAGTAAAAGTAAAGATAAAAAACCTAAAAAAGAAAAAGAAAGCAAGAAATAACTCAAAGAAGAAGGAGGTAAAAATAAAGTTTAAGATAAATAAGTCGAGTAATAATTCTAGTTTTTATGAAGTAGTTTTATCACTCTAAAAATCTATAAATATGATATTTTTATTCTAAAGGATAGCTATTTGTGCATGAATATTATAATTGTTTTTAATTTTAACTGCAAACAATGAGGTCGGAAGTTGTTACAATCTAGCCTTAGATTGTTCATTTTGGCAGAGATAATCAACAGACCATCAAAATAATTAACAACACTTCAAATACCATCTCTAACTTCTTCTTTTGCCTATACAACGCATAAAAATTTACTTTTAGTCCAGATTCTTTTTCGTTGGCCCCCCATTAACACAAACTAATCAATATTTCTCTCAAAATCAAATCGGCAAAATCGGTTGCAAAAGAATTTGCTTATTTAAAGTCAACGTAAATCAACAAAAGAATTACTCTTTTGATTAATCAATTCCAATCACCATAAATCAAAATGAGACACCATTAAGAGGGCACTTAAGACATCAATACTTTGAGCTCGAGAGAATATAGAGATGTACAAACACAAGCTATTTAAAAAATTATTAAAGAAAAATAAGCTTATATTGCGTTACTTTAAAAAGATGTAGTTAACCGCAGCATTAATTTCAGAACAGAATAAAGTGGAGAAAAGTTTAACTTTTTGAAGAAAGACGTCTAAGAACTATAAATGAGACTTATTTTAGTTTAAAATGAAAAATAAAGCATTTTGAAATAAAATCTAGTCCTCCAAAACAAATTCTAAGAATACCGGAAGTATTGTGAGGCAGATCTCAAGAATTATTAAAAGATAAGCCAAGAATACAAAGAAAAGATTGAATAAAATTCTAAGCTTCATTAATAGATTGGGTATTTATAGAACCAATGCTCTCAGTTTCTGAAAAAAATTTAATAAAAGTAATAAAAAATCAGATAGTATGAATCTTTGAATAAAAGATCACTGTAGGAGAGTAGAAGATAATATGAAAAGAAGCAAAGATACTTTGAAGAAAGACTGGAATAACAAAAGACTATTTTCCAAGAGTCCTCCAGATATTCTTAAAACAAAATCAAATAGCTTTAAAAAAAGATTGAGATAAGTGAATCTTTTAGAGAAAAGAATTTATTTTATGAAAAAGAACTGAAGAAGAAATAAGAATAAATAAAAAAAATGATGGAGGCTGTATAGAGCGAAAGAAATACAGTGAGAGAGTTGTAAAGTTAAAAGAAAAAAATGATGAAATATGAGATGATGAACGAAAGCATCAATTAAAAAAATAGTGAGCTAACTTCTAGAGTGAAAGAGTTATAAAAAATAAATCAAAATTTAAAAGAGTAGATTTATATTTTCAAAGGGAAATCTGCTTAGAATGAACATTCAAGTGATAAAATTAATCAATACTTATAGATAGCACTGGAAAGTTGCAGAACGTAAAATTAAGCATTAAAAAGAACTAAATATTAGTTAGAAAAATCATTAGATGAGTTTATGCACATCAATCGGCAAAGTCATGATAACAACAAAGCTCTTACTGATCAAATAAACAAGTATAAATAAGAAATCAACCTTCTTATAGAAATTAAGGATAATTTAGAAAGGAGAAATTAGGAACTCAAACAGGAACATCATTTGACCATCATGCAGCTCAAAACCTAAAATATTTAACTGCTTTAAAAACTTTCTTTGGGATAAACAAGTAAAAGATAAGAAAAAATAAGGAGACTATAAGATTAGTTGAAACTAAAAGAAACTTAACTATAAAGGCTTATGAATTTACAAGTCGAACATAACATAAAAATTGAACAACTTACAATTTAGAATACTCAGTTGGGTTAGAGAGTTAAAAAGTACAAAAAGTAAGCCAAAAAAGAATTGAAAAGTATAAATGAAACAGCTATAAGTCAGCTTCAAAGATAGCATGAATAGAAAAAACAAATGGCCAAAAGAATCGTATAGCTTTAGTAAGTTATTTTGAATTATTCTTGTGATAAATTCAAATAATAAAAATCATTGAAAAGATAAACAGAAACTAGAGTAAATTACTTATAGACTGAAGCGGGATTGAGAAAAGATCGAGCTTCTAGTCGAGTTATAGGTATAAAAGATCAAAGAAAAGAATTGCAATATTCTCAAGTTTCAAACAACTAAGCTTACAGTTAGCTCGGATAACTTAGAGAATTGAACAATTTCCTTAAAAACTAATAATAAAGATTTAATAAAATGTTTGATTTATAAAAAGATGAATAATACTTGTCTCAACTTGATCCTAGACCCATTTTTAGAGTCATAAAATTCTTCAAAAATATTTAAAACAAATTGAAATAAACCAAAACATAAGATGAGTTAGTAAACATCAAGTAGATCGAATATCTCAAAGGACGCATAAAATAGTTGGAAAGTGTGAAAGAAGAAAAGTAAAATTTATCTTCTATCAATTTGAGTAAAACACGCTAACAATGTAGTGAATTACTAGAATTTGTAAGGTAAGAAATGAAAAGTCAGTATAAAAAACTTAACGAAACTGTTAAATTTTGGGAAAGGAAACATTAATTATTGAAAAAGAAAATCTATGAATAGTACAGAGCCAAAATAATTGAAACTCTCAATAAAAAAGATAAAAACACACTCAGCTAACTTTAAACGATCCTCGAAAGATTTATAGATCATATGAGTAATTTAAGTCACAAATAAGCACTTCTTCAGAAATAAGTGAAACTAAAACAAAATGCAAGAAAACAAAATGTTGAGTTAAAAGGAAAAGTAAATGAACTCAATCAACTTCTACAATCCAAAAAAGGATATTGCTCGAGAGATCCAATAAAATTTTTATACAACTAAAGTGAAGTTTAGTGGCAGTAAAGTCTAAAGAGAGAAGCTGAATTTCTAACTCTTTCAGCTTAGTATCAAAGACTTACATAGTAATTTGAACTAGTTTCATAAGAACTAGAATATAGCCGTAATTAGAATAGACGATTATAGAAAGAGTTGGATGATAAATCAGATGAAATACTTAAATTAAAAAAATACCAGATTTAAATTCAAAGTAACTACTAAAAATAAATTGATAAACAGTATCAGATTATATAGGAAAATAAAAAAAGAGTATCGGATATGATGAAGAACACAAAGGAGACGATGAAGAATATTAGTAAAGATAGATAATACAATAATATCAAATAAAGCTATTAAAGACAGAAAGAAGTTATTAAACAATTAAAAGATAAAGAAAAAATGTTTGATGAATTTTTGGAAGAGTCACACCGTCGAGAAGAGAAAGAAAAGAAAAAAGTTAATTAAGAAAATAGATTGGTATAGTCAATGAGAGATTTAAAAGAAAATAACAGAGAACTTAGAGCATAAAATACTAAATTGAAGTAGAGAATAGCCAAAATGGAAGAGGATCTAGAAAAGAAAAATGCATACCTCAAAAACTTAAAAGAAGATAATTAAGAAAACAGAGTAAGAGTTCAAAGAAAAGAAGAAATTTAACATCAAAAGTTAAGATAAGACATAAAAAAAGCAGAATAATAACTCAATAAAGTTCGTGATGAGCTATAGAAAACTAAAAGAAAGAAATAGAAATAGATTTTGTAATTTAGTAATGAAATAGAGCGACTCAGAAATTAGAATTTGATATCTACCAAAAGTTTTGAAAGTATAATTAGGGCTTTAACAGATACCCTTAGAAAAGCATACGGTCGTCTTAAGAGATTGATTAAACGAAGAAAAGGAAAAGATGTGGAAGATAATCTGAAAGCTTTTGAAAACGCATAAACTATAAAAACCAATGCATTGAAAATTGATTAAGTATTTTAGGAAATACTAGCAATAGTCGAATAAAATGATTGAAATAAATTTTATATTTTTACTTTACAAAGATATTAATACAACTAACTATCCACTCTCTTGTTTTATTCATTCTAAAACCTAAGATACTCTTATCACTCAAAAATTTGTACTTCTAAATTTATGCAAATCATTTGATCAAATTTTGTATTATGATTTTCTCTTTAATTCTAATTCTTTAATTTTCTTTTTTGTCTCAATAAGTTTTTTGTTGAGCACAATCTTCATTTCTTTTTACTTTCGACTTCTTTCGATTTCTTCATTCATTTTCTTCAAAATTTGCAGACTGTTCTTATCTAAAGAGTTCAAAAGACCAGTATATTTTGTCTTCTCTTCGTCATTCTTTTCTTTCATAACCTTCTACTGGGTTTAAATTTATGTTTATATTTGATTAATTTTTTTCATCAAAATTTAATTTTGTTCCTGCCAATGCTTAGCAATATTTTATAGCTATTAGGCTTCAGATTTTGCAGAATCGCCTTATTTTGTTTTTAAACTCATTACTTCAGACTGAAATTAGATCTCTTTTTTCTTCAGATATTAGCATTAATGAAGTAGTTAGTTATACTATAGCTCTATACTATTTCTCACCTATAAAATTTGATTTATAGTTTCTTTTTCAAGATTTTACCTGTTGAGAAGAGATTGTTGTGTTTTTCTTAGATTTTTCATTTAACTCTAATAATTTTACTTAAACTATTTAATTTTGTTTTCAGTTTATATTTTGAGCTGAGATTCAAAAACTGAATTTTGGCATGCAACATTTTACACCAAATCTTCATATAGTGTTTCGCTCTATTGTCTTTGTTTCATATGAAAAGCTTTCAGTTTTTGTTATTGCTCTTTTCTTTTTTATTAACGATAATTTTAAGTTTTCTGTTCATACTTCTATCTTATTAACTTTTCTTATTTTTACAGCAATTTATCCACAGAAGTATCCAACTACTTTATTTATCTTTCATAACTAGACTTTATCTCCTTTATTTAACTAAGATGAGACATCAAGAAATCTTTATTCTTTAGCATGAAATATTAAGTTTATTTCTTTCTTCTGTCCTACAACTCTCGGATCTAGGCTTCTTTGGCTACTTTGATTCTAGTGATTTACGCCTATTGAGATAAGCGTAGCTTTTATGTTAATTATCTGTAATGTTTATCTGAATTTTAGATGTAGTAATATTTTTCTTCTTAAATCTTAGCTAAAGCAATTTTCTTTATGTGCTACAAATTTTTCTAATACTATTGATTCATCTCACTTTTATATTAATTCCTGAGGCTTTAATATTTTTGCTAAATCTCAAAGATTTACTTTTTACTATTATTAACTATTTTTTGAATCGCAGGTTCTAATCCTCTCAACGTGTTTTATGATATCTACTACATTTTCTTTTATTCCCATTTTTCTCTTCTTTCTTGCTAACTCTTAGCCCAATTTTACTTTTCTCTTTTAAATCTTTCTTAGAATTTGTCCTTTAACTACTTAAATTTGAAATCAAGACCTTTCAATTTTTCTACTAAATCACCACTGAGGTTAATAAACTTTTCTTTTTCATCTGTGAGCTTATCGATTTGTTCAATATGAACATTAAATCTTTCTTCAAACATTTTCAACTTTTATTCTTTCTAATTGGCCATTCTTACTTTGTTTTTCTCTATTATTTCTTAATTTGCAGCCAACTATCTCTTATATGATTGCATACAATTGGAAAGATTATCTTCCTGCAGACTGATTTCTAATTGCATTGTTTCATAAACTCCTTTGAGCTCAATAATCTTAAATTTGATATTTTGGAGCTACTCCATATAATCAAAGTATTTTTGCTGAGCGAAATCTATTTATTTGGCATAGTTTTCAATCCTAAACTCATTTTATTTTTCGATGGGAGTTGTACTTTCTTAGCTGATAAGTTTTTCTAGATTTTTGCGTTTTTAAGAGATTAAGTTCTAAAGAATTCCCTTCTTGGATTTTTCTTATTTGTATTGAGCTATTTTACGTTAAAGATTGTTCTTCATTATAAACTTAATTCAAATATAAACATCAAATACAAAATACAAAACAAAAAAAAATTCTTAAATCATCACTTATAACTTTATAGAGATAATTCTTAATCTTCAAATCTCTTTTGTAGAACTCTATACCTATTCTATTCGTTGTATATTATAATAAATCTCTTTAAATGGCTAAAAGTTTAGCCTGTCTTATCTTTTGTGTCATCTTGATAGTCAATGTAGTTTCTTGGTAATATAACAATCCCCACAGAGTTCCCATTCTCAATGCCCAGAAACAATAATGGCTGGATCAGTACATAGACCACTTTAATTACAACAGCAATGCCACCTTTAAGCAGCGATACTATATCTTATAAGATTTCTATGCAAGTGGTGGACCTGCTTATCTCTATATCTGTGGTGAATCATAATGTAGAGGTATTTCTAATACAAGCTGGCTTGCACGTATTGCCCAGTAGACAAAAGGAGTTATATTCGCTCTAGAACATAGATACTATGGTAAATCCTTACCTTTTGGAAATTATTCAATGACTTTTACCAACCTTAAATATCTCAACTCAGAGCAGGCACTAAGTGATCTAGCATATTTTATCAAGTTTGTACAAAAAAATCAACTTAGTGGAGTGACCACTAAAACTCCATGGATCACAGTGGGAGGTTCTTATGCTGGTGCAATGGCAGCTTGGTTCAGATCCAAATATCCCCATATGACTGTAGGTGCCGTCGGATCTAGCGGTGTTGTACTTGCTGTATAGAACTTTAAGGCCTTTGATGAGCAAATCTATCAATCTGCTTTGAAAAATGGGTAATCTTGTGTTGATGCCATCAAAGATGTTAATAAATACGTTTAGAATATAGTGATGAGCGATTAAAGAGTTGCTTTCCAAGCTCAGTTCAAAGCAGAACAACTCAAAACAAGATAGTTTTTATTTTATTGGGCAGATGTAATTGTCATGATGTTCCAATACAGCAGAGGAGTAAACTTTTGTCAATCTATCGCAGGAAAATCAACAAACTAAGTTTTTGAGGTTATCAAAGCAATTGCTCTTACATATCCTCCAGTTGACTATGGAGCTTACTATCTCTCAAATGCTACCTTTGCTATGTACAAATTCTTTAACTTAGTGAAGATGGAAGAGGTGCAAGAGCATGGATCTATCAAAGTTGCACATAGTTCAGCTATTTCCAGACTCCAAGTGACCATCCTATGAGATCTTTACAGTTGGATATTAACTTCTACAAAGAGTGGTGTTCGTAAATTTTTGGCAAAGGAGTATGGCCATTTGTGAAAAGAGTCAATAACGAATTCGGAGGACTTAATATCAAGGCTAGCAATCTCTATTTATCTAATGGAGACTAAGGTATGATTTTATTAAAAAAGATCCTTGGAGATGGGCTGGATTACAAGAAAGTAGAGGAGATATTATTAGCCGAGTTTACCATTGTCCCAATTGTGGTCATTGTCTGGATTTAAAGGCACCTAATGATGCTGATCCTGCTGAACTTAAAGCTGTTCGTGCAGAATAGCTTCAAAACATCAAAAAGTGGATCTCCCTAAGTAAAACCAAGAATTATTGCATTAAATGATGGATTAAATTAATCTGATTAAATATCATTTTTTCTTTTCTTGACTTTATGTTATATTTTAACTTAGGTTTTAATTGTCTGTTTTTTTATACGTTTACACCTTTCTGACTTAGTTCAGAAAAGGCACCTCTACTTCAGGCATCGCCAACCCTACATACTTCGCTACTTTCTATATCTTTGATCTTTGGTCCCGAACAACTCCAATCTGGAAAAATTCGAGGTACTCCCTATGCACTTGCAAACTTTCCATATATCTATGCATCGCATCTACTTCCGACTGCCCCATCTTATCAAATTTCGCTTTATCAAAGAGTTCCTTCGTGATGGCATGATTATTCTGAGGTGTATACTTAAGAAACAGTTCCAAAAGTTGTTGATATTTACGCATAAAAAAATAATATCAAATACAATTTTTTATAATTTCTGTACAGTTATAATTGCTAAGTTATAATTACAATTTCTTGGAAAACATGCTCGCAGTTGGCCCAAATATTAAGATAGTAATCGTAGGGGATGAATCAGTCGGAAAAACGGAACTTATAAATAAGTAAGCATTCAAGAATTAAGGTATTCTAATGCATAAATACCCATCTCACGCACATCCACTGTTTTTCAATCCATTTAATCATCTGTAGAAGTGATGGGAGTCAAAGTTCCAGTTGAAATTTGGTAATTAATCAGTAACACAGGGATACTACCGGAAAAAAGTAGTACGAATTAATGATAAAATCAATCTATGAGAATGCAAATACTATTCTCTTCGTATTCTCAGTTGCACACAGCGATACTTATTAAAGTGCCCTAAAAAAGGTAAAAAAAACTAATATTTAGTGGTATAAAGAAGTCAACGGGGTCAATTAAAAGGCCTTAAAGATTTTCGTGGGAAACAAAACTGACATCAGGAACAATGGAGTTGCTCTTTCAGCAGTAAAAGAGAGAGATGCGAAGCTTAAGATTTAGCAAGAACTACATTGCAAGTACTTGTAATGCAGTGCTTTGACAGGCTAGGGTGTTAAACATCTGTTTTAATACAGCGTTCGCAACCATATGGCATATAATGAAATTTCACAAAGGTAATAGCGGAAGGTTAAGGGAGATCAGTGTTGTATAGTAATGTGATTAATAAGTAAGCTTATATTATAGAATCTCTTTGCTTTTTGAGTTCTAAGCATATACATCATAATCAAGATATCAGCTGACAGATTTCTATTGAAAGCTATCGATTTTAGGTTGGCCCTAAGTTCGCTATCTCTGAGACTATTGTTTCTATATCATATCTTTTGTGCATCAACAAATTCTGGTGGTAAGTTAAAATAGTTTTTAGGACTTGCAGATTTATCATTTGGTTTAAATCTATATTAAATGCCTGTTACCTGATCTGTAGAGTTCTAATTATCTCAAAAGAATCTATGACAAAATCCTTATATCACTTGCATAGAAGTAATCGGGTTCACGTTCACAAAGAATTTTTAGGAAGTCTCTTCATTTAAAGCCTGTAGAAGGAGCTCTGCAAAGAAACGATTTGTATCCTGTTAGCAGCAAAACTTGATTGCAACATTTTGGTAGTATTCTATGCCTGTGAGTCCAAGAAAAGCCACGAAATCCAGCAAAGGATATGGATCCTAACTTACCCTTTCGTTACATCAATTTTACTGTTTATGAGAACAGCGAAAAGTTCACTAAAAGAATTGCCTTCTTCTTTTTTTTCAGCTGGCTGTTTCTTAGACTCTATTTAAATGTAAACTATTTTTTCAACTATTTTTTCTACTTCTACTATTTTTTAAATTACTTTAGGCTCAGTTAATGCAGTTATTATCTAACTCTTTTTTGAATTTCCGGTATTTGTTTTTAAATGTAGATCCAACACATGATTATTTAATTTTAGGCTCATTTTCTTAATTATAATTTCAGGACCTTCTTACTAATTTTTGGAAACAGCATAGCTTTTTCTCGCCGTGTGAAACTGGCGGACTGCACTTGACATCCTCAAACTTTATCTGACCAAGTTTTGAGAGTCAAAAGCAGTAGGATTACGAATAGCCTATGTTGTTTTTTAAATTGCTGTCACCCATGCCCACTTTTCTTGATGATCATTGGCGGAAAGGTAGAAGTAATTATCATCTGATTCTACTCGGCATACTTGCGATCTTTCATACTGGTTTTTATAAAAAGATTTGATTGTTGTTATTTCTCGTAATGGTATTTTTTAGGCAGGGGATCTGTAGATTCCTTTATTTTAAAAGCTATAAAGAAAGGTCTTGGTTAAAACTATCCATCTTTGCTTCCATTACTTCAATAACCTAGAACGCATCACTAGAGATCCTTCTTTAATTTTATTCGACTTGATATCTTGTTCAGCCGGATCTTATCTGTTCATATAAAAATTTTTACTATAGTTATAAAATCAACTAAATGAACATATTATCTATTTTTTTCTTGAAATTAAGACTTGCTGATACAATAGAGTTTGAAATATCTATCATAATGATGATGATGATAAACGATCACTCTGGATGGCTTTAACTTTACAGCTAAGCACTACCGTTCTATTCGTCTCCTGGAGCCTCAATCTGTTGAACAGGTAGAATATGCTCGTAGGAGACTACTTAAATCTATCATAATACATAATATTTAAATCAAATTCAAATCTCAACCATCTTTCTTTATTTCTTTGCAGTATTCCTATTAAAAGCCCCTCCTTTCTATTCTTATCCTTCTTCATCTTTTTACAATACCACATTCTTGCAGTCTTAACA
>Ga0194117_10004035_pt1 | contig 14282 bp, 4 predicted proteins | sample TA2MahsurfametaG_FD_160579 | JGI IMG/M metagenome (GOLD analysis project Ga0194117, IMG submission 160579) | Freshwater microbial communities from Lake Tanganyika, Tanzania - TA2015009 Mahale N1 surface | ecosystem: Environmental > Aquatic > Freshwater > Lake | place: Tanzania: Lake Tanganyika...
TGTTTATTTCGTTTATGTAATTTAGCTAAGTTGAAACATTGTTTATTTATAGATTTGCTTGATAAAATAAATCAATAACAATATTACTCAATAGTATATATAATATCATTGTTGAAATGGAAGTAGAACAATACGCCACCCAACTACACGCACAGATACAGCAAAAAGTAGATGAGAATCCCACCTACCGCAAAGCACAAGGTGTTCTCTAGTCGCTCATGCATGCTGCCAAAACAGTACATTTCAAATTAGCTAGATCCCCAATTTTAATAACAATATCGCAAACAATCGAAATGCCACTGCCCTCTATATAACAGCAGGAACATACAAATTACTAAAGAAAGTATTGGAAGGAGATCAGCATCATCTACATCAACTTGATGCTTATTTGCTTCTTTTGAGTTTGACTCTACCCTAGTCCTCTCCCACAGCTCTCTTGCAAGCTCGATTGCTGGATTAGCTCAAAAAATTTATGCACATAATTTTGGGAAGGAAAGATAACACTCCTTTGATGACTCGCCTTACAGTTTCTATTTTGTCCCATGCGTATGCTCCTGAAATGACTTCTATAAATTTCCAAGTTGGAGCTGATAAACAATTACTGCTTGATCTTTTCTAAAGATCAGTTGCTTCACCAAGAAGCAATGCATTGAGTCGATAATGTTCAAGATTGCTCACCCATCTCCTCAAAAATAATCCAACTGTTAGCACTGTTATCGCTGAATACGCAAAAGCGAATCTGTTGAGTAGTTTATAATAGCGAAAAAAACTTTACTTGTCCAATGTGAAGGAAGTTATGGTAGAGTTACCTGTTCGGTTAATAAACGATATCTGTCATAGAGTAGCTGCCAATTTGGAAGAAGTAGACTGTAGTGATGAAAGTCAAGAACAGTATCTCTCTCAAACTTACTTCTTTTTGGAGAAGATGATTACTAAGTTGCTGGGATCAACCCTTTAGGATATGATACTTGTTTTGATCAATACTGTACCAGCGGGAACAATGAGTGAAAAAGTACAACTTAGTTACTTACAACTTCTCTATGAAGCTATCATCGCTTTGGTGCATATCAACTAAAGTGCTTGTAATCGAATTTTATCTCCCGTCATTTCGGTACTTATGGAATTGCTGTTGATCAGCCCAAAAATAGCTAAGTTTGCTAGTAATCAACTTACTTTTATACTTAACAATTGTATTCGGCCATCTTTATGGAGAAAAAAACAGGATGAGCTATCACTTGATGTGATGCAACTTGAAGAAAGTGGAAAGGAGTTTACTAAAATCATTTGCCTTTTTGAAGGATTACTCTCCACAAGATTCTCAAATTTCAAACTAGCAGCTTCACTGATTTCAATCTTCTTCAATCATCTTGAATTTGATGCCTTTGAAGATTGTTTAAGCTTAATCCATAAAGTGATTGAGCACAGAGCAGATTTACATGAGAAAGGTTTTAGAAAGGTGATGTAATCGATTATCCTTGCTTTCGGAATTCAAAATATTCTGGATCTTTATCCCCTAAACATTTAAGGAGACATTGCGCAGGAATCATTCGAAGATCAAAACAATCTTTGGCTTTTGAATGTCATATAGAAAACTGAAAGAGCTGAAAACATGAGTATCTATAACAATCTCTTTTTGCCACTTCTTCAAAAAGCACGATTTTACAAAGAAAATGTAAATCTTTCAAAAGGAAAAAGATAGGCTTATGGATTAATTGAATAGTTGGTTTGGAGATGTATTAAGCCTTTTACAAGAATTATCGATACATAAGTAGACTATTAAAAAGTACTCTTCCTCATTGAAAAATAACTCGCAACTGTCTCAGAAAACACATTACAACAACTTTGCATGGCAATTTAGCAACAATCATTATCTATTGATTAGTTTTCCAAGAATGCAAATTCAAATTACAAAAGCAAAGCCTCAGAACAACTCATCAAAACTTTAGCTGGTCTTTTGAATATCAATAATCCTAGTTCTAAGAGCATCCTACAAGCTATTAAAGGATTGGCGAAGATTGCTCCAGTTGAGTATGTTAACAGAGTCTTTGATAAAAATATTGAGAAGATCATCTCTTTAGCTGAAGAGGAAGGTTTGAACAAATAATAGTAAAAGAATCTAAAGAACTTAGAAATACTTATGGCTGTAAATGGTTCCATCAACCTTTGTGACCCCTCTGTGACTACTAAATATAGAATTTCAAGGGAAGAATTGCTGCTTAGACTTGTTTCATGTTTAATCAAGTCAACAGGTTCTTTCCAAAAGAAAGGATATAAATACATCAACGAGACTCTACCAGCAGCTCCTCAAAGTCTTTATCTTGAAATATTATAATTGATGGAGACATCTCTTAAGGTCTAAATAGGTGCAAAGCATCATCGTTTAGGTGTAATAATCAGACTTTGGAACTGGCTTAAGTCTGGAGGAATATAATAGAATTTATAACAATTAATCACCTTCATCAAAAATCATCTTCCATAAATCCTTTTGACTTTAAGAGAGCAGAACAAAGGAGCAAGACAAATAGCAGTCCAACTTGTTGGAAATTTTGCTGATACTATGCAGGAAATGGGTCTATTATAAAACTTTGTTTAAACTGTATGTGCAGGTTTGATATCTGAACGAAGTTAGATGAAATTATCCACATTGAATGGACTCAGCATTATCATCGGAAAGGGTTATACAACGGAAGAGACGTTTAAAGAAATGCTTGAAATTGTTTTGTTACTTCTTCAGTAGAAGAAGCAATAACTATATAAGGGTGTTGTTGAATTCTGCAAGAAAGGAATCTTAAGTTTACCGATTGAAAATCAAAAGGTTTATTTGCCTACAGTAATTCTTTTACTTTTCGAAGAAGATGAGGAGGGTAAAATGTAACATAGAAGTATTTTGAGACATTTCTTGATTAAATTAACCAAAAAACACGGAAAGGATGTACTTGAGGCTATGATACCGCAACAGCATAGAAAGATGTTGTCTCATGCTTTGAAAATGGAAAATAGAGAGAAAAGAAAGAAAAAGTAACAAAATTTGGCCAGAATGTAACAGAGGCGCCTTTAAAAACAAAATCAAGAAGAATAAGAAAGTTCTGAAGAAGAAGCATAAGCTGAGGGACCTTAAATTAATTAAAGAATGGATGTGTAATAACCTTTATATGAATTAGATAATGACAATAACTTGCTTCTTAAATATGATCTCGACAAAGAACAGTTCCATTTCCAGAAAGAAAATAGAGGTGCAGCTCCTCAGGTCAAGAAAAATGACAAACAAACCGACTAGATTACTTTTGATGATAAAGGAATGATGATTATTGAAGAAAGAAAAAGAGCTAGAAATGAAGTTGAGTAGCCATAGGAAGCAACTCAGCCTCAAGCTTAACAACCTCTCAATTTCAAAAAAAAATCTAAAGGTACATATACATTTATTTAGTTTAAATACATCAAGTAAAAGAATCCGGTGACACCTTCAAAACTAATAGAGCAGGTGGTGATGTTAGACTAAAAGATAAGCCTTAACCTTACGCTTTCATTCAATTCAGTTCAAAAGCATTAAACAAAAGATTCAAAAAAAGAGCTGAGCAAGTGTTCGATGCCTTGTTTGAGAAAAAAGAAGGTGGACTTCGTGGACTCAAGAGTAGAATTTCTGGAGCTAGATGAGTAAATTTTATTGATTATTTATACTTTGATTGAATAAACATCACTATATTTTCCCTGAAATTATTGTTTTTACAAAGTCTTTATAGTAAATTCTGCCATTTGTAGTTTTGGCATATTTCAAAACTTACTTCATCTCTTACTCACTTAAAGGTTAACCAAAAGCTTGCATTATTTTTTTCAAATCATCTTACTTGATATATCCACTGTCCTCTAAATGCTAAATCTTCTACCTTCATCAAAGAAAGAAAATGCTTTGAGCAATTATTATTCGTGATTGATGTGAGACTGCTTCTCTGCAAATTAAAGCCCGACTTATACGAATTTCTGCAGTGTGAAAAATCCAACCTTTTTTGGATCTACTTTTTTTTATAGTTCGGCGATTTCTTCTTAGGATGGAAATAATCTGGCTGATCTGACTAGTTTTGCTGAGTAATTAATAGAGGACCTATTTATGTAGTTTTGATTGTGTTGGGGTTGTGGTTTTTCTTGTCCTCGTAAACTTTGAATATTTCTTCTAACTTCTATTTAGTGACGCTCATTCTTATTCAAATAAATTATTTTAAAGTATTAATCGAGTTGATCACTCTTTCTGCTACTAAGGGCACATTTAATTTACTTCTGGCTCTTATTTCGGAGGTTGTTCGTAGACCTTGTCGAAATTGAAAGACTTTTATTCCACCTCGAGATCCAACTCCTTATCTAGGTCTTTTAGTTTTATAATTTTCTTTTAGTTCATCAAACCAGCTAAATCTTGATGCCTTCTTAAAAACTTCTAAAGCCATCCTTTGCTAGCTCTAAAGATGATGTCCTTTCCCTAATTTTTCTCCATTATTTGTTTGGCTTTTTACCTGATGATATTTTGAGTCAGTCTTTTCTCACTGTTCAATATCTTCTCAACCCATTATTTGAGTTCTTTCTCCATTGAAGGGTATAAAGGTGTTCGTCCAACAGTACTTGATTTGAAAAAACAATGATTATTTACTTTCTGAATACTTTTTGTTTTTTGAGAATTTTCTGGCTTGGTCCTCTTGGATTTCGTTTAATCAGTAAATTCTTATTGTTTTTCCTAAATTTTGATAGCTTTCTCTTTTACTTCACCCTTAGGTTAGGAAATCTAGCCTTTGATGGTTGGTCTTGTAATTTCTGTTGGTTTTTTCGTCTTCTTGGTAATGGTTTCTATTTATCTGTATTCTTACTTCTTATTAACGTATTCTCATCCTTTTTGATTGGTTTAGTTTTTTTCGTTTTTCTTGCAGACTAATTATTTACATTTTAATTTTATGATTACTAATTATGATTTAAATTCACTTCAGGAGTATTACTAATTTCCCTTTCATAATCTTATGATTTTTTATTGTTAATTCTTGTAGATTTTCTGAAAGGTGTCAGTATAATTCTTTTCTATGCAATTTGATTTATTTACTCTTCAATTTTCACCTATTCTTAACCATTTTGTTTTTGGTTAATTACTTTTTAAACAATCTCACAATGCTTATGATTGTATATTTAATCGACATTTTACTCATTTTCCTCATCTATTTCGATTGGAATTGGATGAATAATCTTTTTTCTTGCAAAAATTGACAATAAAAGCTTCTCTTTAATGGTTTATTAAAGTTAAATGTTTCCTACGTCTGAGGGAAGTTAGGAGAATTATCCAATCTAACTACGGAGGTCTGAAGACTCAATGTTCTCAAAATATTTTTTTTTCTAGGCTTAGTATTAAGATACTTTGCTGTCCTGCTCCTCTGAGACAAAAATATTTAATATCTTTGCTTCTGGCTAGGACTCTTAATCAAAGAACAAATTATTTAAACACCCATGTCTCTATTTCTAGCCCTCAAGTTTCTAACAAAAGTTTATAAGTTAGTAAACCTTCTCCTCTTGGGGCAATAGTCTCTGTTACTCTGTTTGCTTCTCTTGCATTTCAATTCAATTTAGAAATATCCATATAGATATAGTCTTTATATCAAGATCCCATTTTGATATATATATCAGTCATATTTACACAATTGAGTAAAATAATAGATTTTATTTCAATCATTGGCTAGTTAAGAAACTATCTGCACTCTTCTAATAAATCTTATTCACAGTGATTCCGCAGGCATATTGACCAGTTTGGAATAATTTGCCATAGGGAGTGGTCCAGTTACCGATTTGTTGGTAACCATCGAAAGAAGGTGATCCATCGGGTTATCCGTAGATCAGTGGTACACTTGAGAGGTCGCAAACTGTGTTGCCGAAAATTTGCTTGAAGAATTTCGAAGTTGTGTATACTCCAGCTTTTTGTTTGAAATATGCGATTTGACCTAACATTTCTTTTACGTATTTACAGTTTGATTCGTAATCTTTGGTAGTGCTAGTAGGCCAAGAACATGTTGGGTTTCTGTTTTCTTCAAGATAAAGCCAGAGTTTATTATAGTACTGTTCATCAATGGCCAAAACGAGTGCATCAATTTGAAATTTCGCGCTTTTTCCTCTGCAAGGACGCAAAGATAGCTAAGATCTTAGTCCAGCTCTTTGTGCATAGATAACTGAATCTCTGATCGTCAATAAGTCCAAATCTTATCCTTCAAGACTAAATGCTCTCACGCTTGCAAATTCATAACCAGCTGATTTAAGACAAGTGAAGGTAGTCTGGAAAGTGATAGGTGGAGCTGTATCTATTCCAATGAGTGAGAGTGCAGGTACAAGTAGAACAAGGAGGACGAATCCTTGTAGGAATAATGATTTCATATTTTATATAAGTTATTAAATAGTAAAAATAAATATCTTTTTTGATAATGTACTCATATCTCATAAGATAGCAGAGATTTGATTGATCTATTTTACATATTGGATTTGTAACGCTCATGGCGGCTCTATCTTTGTCTGCTTTTGAAATTTGAGTTTAGTCTCTATGGTCTCAGGAATTTAAAACTTGCCTCAAAAACTGAAGTAGGCTATGTAGTTTGTCGACTTCGAGATTGTGAGTTTGGTAGTTTTACTTTTTTTACTCGCATGAAACTGTTTAAATAGGGTTTTTATTAAGATTCGTTCACTTGTAATGAAAGGCAGCTTAAATTGATGTCTGGTCCCATTGCAGAGTTATTTTCTCCGCACATGGAGATATTTGAATGAGTAAATTACAAAACGAATCTTTTGAAATCTTCAACCTTCACACATGGCAGAAAAATCTTCTTATTTTTACATTTCACAGTTTCTGAATAAAAAGGCTATGATTTGACAGTCTAAAGCAAGCCAAAGCAACTCTCAAAAGATAAAGAATTATCCATTTTCTATCCCAAATTCACAAAAAAGATTTAGGTAACTTTATAACCTCTTTCAATTATTATCTAACCCGTAGTAAACATTTTTTCATAGATTGATGAGAGAAAGAGATAACGAGCTAATTCAGGTATTTTGGAGAGATATGCCTATTTGATGCATCTGAGTTTTTTTTATAACTCGTTATACTTGTTTTAGTAATAGGCCCTATAAAATGTATTGAAATCTGATTCTTAGAGATAAAGCATTATATAGTTTGCTTCAAAAACTATCTAAGTAATTGCTATGCCTGCTATAACTTCAACCTGACCGAATATGCAGCCAGACTTGATTTAGTATTCACACTCTCCGCTTCTAACGATACCTCTACCTTTAAGTAAAAAATAAAATCTATTGACTCCTTTGGGCTCTATACTTCCGTATCCTTATAGCATTCTTAGTCATAAATATCTCACTTGAGAAAATGGAGGAGTTTTTTGGTGCCTGCTGCGATTATGGACTCTTCAAAATTTGCAAGAAGAATCCTTCTGAGTAGATTTCGATCTGCTACTTGCAACTACTGTTTGAATATGAGGTATTTGAGTATAAGTGAAAGATCTTTTCTCGAAAATCCCAGTTCAGGTAACCGGCATTAATCTAAATATGGTGGGTGATACAATAATGAACGTTGCGTTCTGATTCTACATACTGATGACTTATGTTTCTTTTGAGTGAGTTGCTCACTTTATGCAGTTCTCCTCTTTTTTTGAGCTTGATTTACTCGGAGGAAACGATCTGATTCAATCTTATTTGTGTTTTTCGCATATTAAAAATTATTATAAATACTTAACAAGACACATACAATCATTCGTGGAGTGCTGACTGGATTAGTTTATATTTATTTATTGTTCCAACGTGCCCTTAGTAGTTTTTCCAAATTGTGTCTTTATTCCAATCAACACATTATCTCACTCTTTCATGCAGGATTAGGTCGATGTTGTTTTGGTTGTCTTATGAATGATAGCAGATTACTTTGTAGAGGTTTGGCTATGATGATTTGACTCCTTTTAAAAGATGTCCTTGGAAAGTTGCACTTAGTGAAGGTTAATGTTTGATGTTGGAATTGAAATAGTTCTTTACTTTAGCATTTTAAATGCAGGTTTGATTATTATCGGTGAAGGCAGCTGGTATGAAATGCCACTCGTTTTTCTGATCCAGATTGTCGTTAAAAGCGATGTTTAACATGGCGCGATTATTACAAATATAAATGGTAATTTTGATAAAATTTTTAATCGACTGATATATGACATGTTTTGAAATAGAAGACAAATAAATGAGAACAGAAAGATTTAGTTTCTCCTCTATTTTATTAATTATGTAGTATAATACTTTTTATAACAAATATTTTTAGCTCTAGAACAGTGATTCCTTTGTCCATAATCATCATAAATCTATTAGTATTTACTATAGCTTCCCCGATATTTACATTTTTTTCAGTTATAATTTGATTATCAAAATGTATCGTAGGGGAATAAATCGGTCGACCTAAAGAGCAATTTAATAAAAATATCAAAACGCGCGTATAAGTTACGAAAGAAAATGCCAAACACCATCCATTCAGAATCAAGCACAGAAAAAAAGCAGTAGGATTTCATTTACACAGAATCTAAAACCAAATAGCCTTAAAAAAAATTAATCAACCAGTCTAAACATAATAGGAATTCGGATTTCCATATACCACATCCCTCCACAACCACTAAAAAAGATTCGCCTTTCAAACATAAGAGTAAACTTGATTTCATCAAGATCGTCCTTTTTCAAATTTAAACAATATGCGACATGCTCGCAATCTGGAACACCAACTTTCGAACCTGAACGATTCTGCTGCCTATGATTCTGTATTTGAGGAAAGTGGGAAGAGGATGAAAGCCTAGACTGTCACTCATAAGGCGATTTTATAGGGCAAAAAGTTAATGAAAAACAATCAATTTGAAAAAGGTTTAGCCATCTTTTCATAATGTACTCAGCGAGATCCTAACAGTCTGTAAGCTCAGTATCTTTTGGGAGTATGTGCCTTCCATCTGTAACATTATGATTAAGCTATCCATTACTTTAATTTGCTTATCAGTCAAGAACCTCAGTTTCGTAAAAACGCCTATCTATTTCTAGCCATTTCTTATAAGAAAAAGCAACAGCATGATTAAGCCTTACATACAGTATGTTATTAGATATTTAGTTGACTTAAGCTTTAGAATACTATCCGAAATATTTCGATGCTTTGGTGCTTAGGGCAAAAATACTTTCTAAGCTCCATAGATTTTATGATTCGCTTTAAGATTTGAATAAGAGTTTGAAGATAGAACCTGGTAATCCACAATCTTTGATAGCCAAAGCTGACTGTTTGAGATCGTTGAACCAGTTTCCAGAAGCAATCAAAATTTACTCAGGTCTTTTATAAGTTGAATGGGATGCTGAAGTTATCCTTAAAAGAGCTATCGCACATATTGAAAATAACTGTCCAAACTAAGCTTTGCTTGATTTGAATCGTTTGATACAAAGAACTCCCAATAATTCTTAAGCTTATCTTTTTAAAGGTCTTGCCTTTTCAAAGATGAAAAACTTCAACTAAGCGATTTTAGCCTATTAACAAGCCATAAAATTTAACAGCTCTAAAAAAGCAACTACAAAAGCTTTATATGAAGTCAGCAAACTCAAAATTGAGTTAGGTGATTACTATGGCGCGAGCTACACACTTGAGAGGGCAGCAAATTTATAAGTGGATCAAAAAGTAATATAAAAGTTGAAAGTATTTACTGAAGGTGCTACGAGTATAATGAAGAAGAAGTATAAACGCGGAATTTAAAATATGAACTACTTGGCTAAAAAGTAGCATTTAAATGAACAGATTCGACCTTTGTTGTATTCTTTTAGAGCGTATGCCCATTTCTGCCAATGCAAATTTTTGAATGCTCTGAATGATTTGCACTCTCTACAAAAACTAGGCTTCGCTTGTGACCCTGCCAGTTAATACAATCTTCGCCTCTTAACTGGTATTTCCAATGCTCAAAATAACAATTTCAATCAAGCCTTAACAAATTTCGAGTAAGCACACGAACTAAGAAAGGAATTCAGCGATCCGATCATTTATAAGGGTCTCACCAAAATTGGCTAATATAATCGCAATCCCAAAACAAAAGATAAAAAATTATTGGAGTAGGCTCTTAAGTATATTATACAGGCACTAGATCAGGAAGATAATTCTAATTCACATTATATTTTCTCAACTATACTTTATGGATTGGGACGGTTTGAATAATCTCTGTAGTAAGTGTAGAAGGCAATTGAAAAGTCAGATGATCATGTCATTAAACATTTCTACTTAAGAGGGCTTATTCATGGCATTATGGGCAAAAACAAATAGGCTTTCATTGATTTTAGCAATGTCTTAAGTTTGGGAAAGTAGCTCAAAGAGAAGTCAGACCTGTAAGATGGTTAAAAAGAAAAAGAAATATTGTAGGCTTATCTGAACAGAGCTAAGTGTCATTTGATATTTTCATAAAAGAAGAAAGCTTTCCAAGATCTACAAACATACATCAGTTATAAACCTTTAGATAGTTAGATTCATACAGTCGCAGGCAGATTACTTTTTTCTATTGGAGCTTGTGAAGATGCTGTGAAAGCTTACAATTACAGCCCGAATATTGACAAAAAAAGTACTTGTTGGTTTATTAAGAGGATTAGTTGTTAGAAAGAGCTAGGTGCTACTTAGCACTAAAGTAGTTAAATCTTTGTCTCAAAGATTTATAGAAATTGATTGAGTTGGGTGATTCTCTGGCTCGCTATGACTATTGCTGTTTATCAGCTTTAAAATAGGCTAGTAAAGGGTCAGTTTAGAACTACAAAGAAGCTTTGAGAAAAATTTCACCTGCTTAAGGTTTTACTCAACAAAAAGGCCACATCTTTACACAAGCAGATCTCTGGTTTTATAAAGGAGCTTTCTCTTTTTATACCTAGCAGTATCATGACGCACGCAAATTGTTCACAAAATCCAAAAATATCAAAACAATTAACAAGTAGCTATAACACTTGGATGAGTAAGATCCAGATAAATTTGCACCATAGCTCTTTGAGAATAAGATTTATACTGACGCAGAAATTGACTATGATATTGCTTTGGCTGATCTACTGTTGGGGGACATCGAACAAGCGAAGAAGACTTTGGATAAGTATTAGAGTTTTTCACTTGTATTTGGAGGATAAATACCAAAAGAGCCTATAGATCTGACACCATTTCCTGCAACTAATAGATTATGTTCCATTTTCAATGAAATTCAATATCATTAAAATGAGCAAGTCCGTTTTAGATTGTCTTTCTGCTTGCCTACAGTCGTGCCTCCTTAAATAAAATTCTAAATCTAGCCCAAAATCATAGAGTAATTGGGAATGAGTTCTACTTAGCCGAGACCAGATGCACCTTGGATCAAACGTAATGTATTTGGTGTGGTATTTACCGATGAAATGGTGGGAGTAGATATCGACATAAAGACATAGAAGAGTTTGAAGCGTTTAGACGAAATCAAAATTGAGTTGGATCAGGAGAGCCCTGTGGTTGAGAAAAGTAAGTTAAAAGATATGTTCTTTTTGGATGCTGAAACAGAGACCAAGTTGGCCAAGTTGATGTAAAAGAATAAAAAGGCATGAACTGATGATACTTATTTATTTTTCTTATCTCTATATTTATGCGTTTATTAAGATGGAAGAAAATAATATTTAAGATTATCATTTCTAGACTACTTTTTAGGGTTATATTTAGATTGGAGACAAGATAAGTTTAGAGATTTAAATTTACTAGGTTGTATTTGGGACAACGATTTTCTGTTTATTATCCTCCGCTTTTGAAAATATTTCATCTTACTTTTTAGATGAAATAGTAGTATATCTTTGCAAATCTTTTTCAGAAGCAAGCTAATCAAATTCACTTTTAATACACGCAGGCTTTAGAAAATCAGTTGAGCTTTCAGAAACAAACTCATTGATCAGAATAGAATCTTCACTGCGTATTTTTTGTTTAGATAGTAAAAAATCCTGTAGTAATCGACTCTTTTCCAATTTGATTCTCTTAACCTACTTGAGCTCTGCCTCTAAAAAAGTGGACTCTTCTTTCATCTGTTTGTTTTTCTTTTAAATTTCTGCTATTTTGGATTCAGTGGTGCTAGTATTCGAGACCGATTGTTAGACAAATTTTAGGATCTTATAGTATTTCTGTTTGGCCATTGTGCTTTTCTCTTCAGTTTTGTGTTTGATGTTTGAAATTTGATAATTTTTTTGTTTTAGAAGCATTTCTTTGTTTTGTTTAGTAATTTATTCTTGTTCTTTTGATCTGACGATTGCATATTCCTATTCGATGGATTTGGAAGAAGATTAGAGTTATTTTATCTTGATAAATAGTTTTTTTTTTTATTCTCTAACTCTAATGATTTAGGATCTCAATTTTTACAGTCTCAGTTCAGCCATCCGTGCATCATTTTACATAATTTTTATCTTTGGATCCTCAGAAATATTAAACTCTTTGATAATATTTTTTCCTTCTTTATCTACACTTACCCTAGCCCCAACATTTTGATGCCTTATGGCTTAGATTTCCATTTTAACGATTTTAATCTTTTACAAAACATCCTTTTCTTCTGCATGATCAACGATTTTTGTATACTTCTCTTTAAGTTTATCAATCTAATATTCCAAATTGTTAATCATTTTTTTACTATTTTCAACTTCTCTATCAGCAATTGTGCTCAACTGCGTTTTACTCTTCGTTCTCTGCACTCTACGCGGCTTGATGTTGTTAATCATGTTCATTGTATCATAATTCATTTTTTTCAAAATATTTTTAAGCTTATCCTACTCCTTACTAATGAAGAAGGTATTCTTTTTGTCGTACTATACGTTGCATGAAATATTTTGCGCAATTTACAGGTAAGAAGAATTGTTATGTTTTGAATTCGATTAGGTGTTTGCTAGAACTTTATGGATTGTGGGTAAGGCAACTGCTGTATTGGATTTGGGCACTGAATATAGAGGTCTTTTGCCTCTGGGAGTTTTTACATCTTGCATTATTGTAATAAAATTAATATCTTCTATTTCTAAATACAACACCTTACCAAAATGATAATTGTAAATATTTGTTACAACTTTTAGCCACAAATATCGCAATTTGAATTCTGCTAGACTCTCTTAGTGGAAGTTTTATTTAATAATCAATCAGATTCTTGCGATCATAGTTTTAAATACTTTTTTGGTATCTTCTACCCTTCATCAGTTATCAATTTTTTTGGTGCTGAGTTTGATTTTTTCTCGAATTGGCGACTTATTAGGTATCTTATATTTTAGCTCTGCTCACAGTTCTACTCGAATAGTCTGCTGAAAATTGAAGTCTTATCTTTGAAATTGTAGATGCCTGCATTATGAAAAAGGTCGAAAACTGTCAGAAAGACTAGCTATGTTACCAAAAAACTACCTTTAAATGTCTGAGAGATTAGATTTGTAGATCTATGGATTCCATCCATTATAAGGCATCTCTTCGGTTTCCTGCCCGAATGTACAGGAAGAAAGCAAGGCCAGGAAAAATGATTTGAACATCTGATATCACATGTACAAGAAAGGGTATCAATCCATCAATCAAAATATCAATTTTTCTGTAGATGACCTCAGGAAATTATAGATACATTTGATGATATTGGTGTAATAGTATAGAGATGAACTGCTAGTAGGTATACTTGTTTTCTTTCATGAGTGTTTTTTGGAAATGTCTAAGCTACACTGTATTAATTGGAATCTTTTCTTTGACGAAGAATTCGATGAAAATGGGCCATAGTTTATGCTCTAATATCAACTTTTTTATGAACTCAGCTTATTTTGCTCTCAAAATCAACTCTAGATGATTGATTTCCAGCATGTTTAGATGTGTCATTTATTAAATTAGAGATTTCAGCATCTATATTTCAATTTAACTGTTGTTTTGCTATACTTGCTCAAAGATGTTATGTATTGGCTCCTAGAGTATAGTTTTGATTCCTTCGATGCATTTCGACATAATCTACAATTTTCGTAGATGCCTGACTAAACATAGAAAAACATTCAATTTCTTATTATTATTGATCAAACTGTCCAGCAAAAACACTATATCTCGAGGTTAGCATGATCCGCCCAGTGTAAACAGCTCCTTCTTACTAAAAAGCAAACGATCATTAACATTTTAACTACTTATCATGTAGATAACTAGATTTTTTATGATACTTGTCAGAACTATCTCGATTCCCAAAATCTAAGTAATGTGATTGTCTTCAGTCGATAGATGTCTGCTATGCTATTTGAACCAACCGATC
>Ga0194117_10004051_pt1 | contig 14231 bp, 13 predicted proteins | sample TA2MahsurfametaG_FD_160579 | JGI IMG/M metagenome (GOLD analysis project Ga0194117, IMG submission 160579) | Freshwater microbial communities from Lake Tanganyika, Tanzania - TA2015009 Mahale N1 surface | ecosystem: Environmental > Aquatic > Freshwater > Lake | place: Tanzania: Lake Tanganyika...
TGCCTTGATGAGTCATTTATACAACTCAAATTTGAGTCTTTTAAGGTCAGAACTACCTAGAAATGTCCAGATGACTTATAAAAAATCATAAATTCGATCTTTACTGTCTTAAATACCTTCTTAAATCCCTACTCTTGGCCAGGTTTATCATTAAACATGCTACATTCTATCTTAAAGGTCGTTAGGACTTAATCATGGCCATTTGGGTACAAAAATATTATCGATTCTATCTAAATGGTCAAAACTATCTAATCCTGGCGAGAATATTTCTTAATTCTATTCTATTACATTTTATTCTATTCTATTTTAATCTATAATAATTTCTTAGTAGTGATCTATCATGAAAAGGGTTGTCATCCTTGGGACTAAGGTAAGTCAAAAATTGTTTTTATTATTTTATTATTTGATTAGATATTTATTGGTTGCATTGGTTTGTAAATTTGCCAATAAAAACTCACTCATTATATGGCTGTAAACGCAGAAACAGCACTTCTTCAAACATAACCTGCCACTCATTTATTGAACAGCCGATCTTGTCGATAACGCGGTCTCTGTTGCGACTATTCCCTCAACCGAGAAGAAATACAAAGATTCTATACTCTCAAAAATGAAGCCAATATTCTTTTTGATCAAGAACCAAGATGGGATTTGGTCGATTCACTCTATAATTAGTATTTTCAGCAAGCCCCCAAAAGGTCAGGTAAAGAGTGGATGAGACTTGGCTTTCAAGGACAATATCCTTAAACTGATTTCAGGGGTGGAGGAATTCTCTCACTACAGCTTATTCTTCGGTTCGTGAAACAAAATAGAGCTCAAGTTCAAATCATGGAACAAGATAAAGCAGGTTTTTTCTTCGCTATAACTGCTATCAACATAGCATTTTTCCTGAAAAAGTACTTCCATCTTGCAGACTTCCTGATTCCAGGAAAAGATGAAGAAACATACTGTAGCAGGAGAGCTTTCAAGAACTTCTGCCATCTTTTGGTTGAAAATTAGCATGCTTACTAGTAGATTCATGAACATCTACTCAAGTACTTTTACAACAATATGTGGACTGTAGCTTCAAGATAGAACACACAAACTCTACTAAAGTTTAACATGCTGTTTGACAGACTAACTGGTAAGTTGAGAAGTATTTTTGACAGTCGTGACCTGACAAGTTTAAGAGAGTTCAAAGACTAATTTGGCTTATGATTTTGATGTTTTTTGAATGATTTTGAATTTCAGGAATATTGAAGTCCCACCTTTTTTTTAAGCACTTTTTATAATGAGCTTTTTTAATTCTTATTTACTAATAGGAATTAATATTTTTTTGTTTAACTTTACTAATTGTTGATTTTTCATTAATACAATAGATTTATATACTTTGATATTTGCATGATTAACAAATTCATCAAGTCTTGTTTCTCCACTACTCCAAATGTATGGGTCAACAAACACACTAAAGTTATCTGTCAAGGCATTACTGGCAACCAAGTAAACTACATAATATAAAGGGAACTTTCCAGACTCAACAAGCCCTCGACTATGGAACACAAATGGTCGGAGGAGTCAATCCCAAAAAAAGCAGGCTCCACTCACTTAGGTCTTCCCGTCTTCAAAAATTGTCTTTAAGCAAAAAAAGCCACAGTTTGCAATGCTTCTGTTATATATGTTTCTCCTCCGGGAGCTGCTGATGCCATTATCGAAGCTTTGGAGGCTGAGCTAGACCTCTGTGTGGTGATAACTGATGGTATTTTTTATAAAAATTAGGAATTCCACAACACGACATGATCAAAGTGAAGCATGCTTTACGTTCACAAAATAAAACGAGAGTAATAGGTCCTAACTGTCCTGGTATAATTGAACCCAATGAATGTAAAATAGGTATAATGCCTGGATATATACACAAAACAGGAAAGATAGGTATCGTCAGTAGATCAGGAACTCTTACATATGAAGCTGTTGACCAAACCACGAAAACAGGATTAGGGCAAAGTACAGTCGTTGGAATCAGAGGAGATCCTTTCAATGGGACTAACTTTATAGATGTTTTAGAAAGGTTCGTCGTTGATCCCGAGACATAGGGGATTGTGATGATTGGAGAAATTGGAGGTGAAGCCTAAGAACTTGCTGCAGATTGGTTGAAAAAAAAACAGAAAGAAAAACAAACCTGTTGTTGGCTTCATCGCGGGTTTGACTGCTCCTCCTGAACGAAGAATGGGACATGCGGGAGCAATTGTTCAAAAGGGGAAAGGAGATGCCCAAAGTAAGATTAAAGCTCTGGAAGATGCTGGAATCGTAGTATCTAAATCTCCATCTTTGATTGGAAAACACATGTTGTAAGAGATGAGAAAAGCAGGACTTGCTTGATCTTAAATTTGGCTTTAAATTCGTATACTCTTCTTTCAATTTCTTATTTAAACTAAGTCTATAGCAGATCATTAGGATGACACCTTATTGGTCTTTTAGTAAAAAATTGTGTATGCTTGTAGCATTTGATCAGAATCTAATAAGGAAAATACTTAATGCCATTTTTGCATACAGACAGCCATTCTTTGTTGTCTATTGTTGAGATGTTGTGTCATTTGATAGCAATGATTTATCATTTCTTGAACATCTTCTGCTTTGATGTGGGCTGTTCTGTGGAAAATATTTTTGTTGAGTTATTTAACTTTCATTTGTAAGTCAATAAAAATCTTATATTTTGTTGGACAAAACAAAAAAGAGAAAAAGTATTTTTTGCAAGCTTATCTATATTTCGTTTTTAAGAGTCACATCTTTTTGAAACTTAACTAATCTTCTTGAGTATTGTAATAAATAAGTTCAAAGTTCAAAGTTTTATAAATGTATAGATAGTTTTCAAATTTTTATATTTAAATAATGGACAGAACTATTTACTCTCAGACTTTATCGTAAGTTAGAGAAAATGATACTCTCTTCGACTCCCGATACACTCATTTAACAGAGCAAGAAATACACAGCAAATGGTTCAGTGAACAAAGGACTTATTCGAAAACAGTGCTCTCAACATGGGGACTAAACCTCGGAGAAATGCCCTACTCCTGCGATAATTAACAAATTCTGAGATGCATACTCTAGCTTATCACATACCGTCAAAAAGATTTGCAGTTTCGTTCTAAAGTAAAAGAAGATATCGCATCTTTGTCTTTCGAGAGAGATAAATATCGAAGCTTTATGTAACAGGCTCAACGCAATCTATAAGAAGTGACTCGAAGATTGGGTAAATCTTAAAATGATTGTGCTTAGATGAGAAGTAGGCAAAAGAAAGTAGAGGTTACAATTAAAAAATAGAAGGAAGAAGACAAGAAAATGATTGCGATGCTTAGAGCTAAAAACGAACAAATTATGCATTAAATAAAGAAGAAAGAAGCCGAAGTCCTTCGCATAAAAGATCAAATGAAAAAGTCAGTAGGCGAAAAAACTATGTCTGCGAAAAATTCATTTGAAGTCTTTGAAAATTTTTCTCCAAACAAGAAGCAAAACAATAAACATTAATAGGCCAAATATTCCTTTTTAATGGAAAAGTATTAAAAGGAAATGGCACAAATAGTTAGAGAAAACACTTTATTACGTGAAAAGTTATTTTAGATAAGAGAAGAGTTGCTCAATTTTAACGAGTGGATCGACAAATAACTTTTTGGGGAAACTGACACTGACCACTGCAAAAGAAATACCAGATTCCCATTCAATCATAACCTACTCTTTAAGAAGGAAAGTCTGACTGACTAGCTAGCAGATCTGATAGAGACTGTCAAAGATGGTATTAGGCAGTTGAGATAACTATGTAAAGGAGACGGAAGCTTTTCGCAAAAGAAAATCCTCAGTACTGGTGTGCTTCGCAACAGAGAAGAAATCGAAGAACTCAGCTTTAAGAAAAAACTAAAAAAAATTGATTCAATTAAGAGTGATCGACCCAAAAAAACTTAGACTTAAGAGATTCGATAGTATGGGTAAACAAACTCTAAAAAACCTACTTTTGTAAAAGCATCGGGAGAAACATCAGGAAATGTTACGCCGAAATCCTACAACAAGATTGTTGCTTAAGAGCTACAATCATTCGAAACATCAACTCCCAAAAAACTAGGAAAGATCGATAGCAATATAGTTAAGAAAGGAAAAGTTAATTTATAGTCAAGCAAGCCTCCATTTTAAGATTAATTGCTTTCAGATGTAGGCGACGGCCAGGAGAGTTCTATTGTGTCCCATATAGAAGTCTAAAAACTTGGCAAAAACCGTTTTGACAAATGGGATATACTCTATAATGATGATGAGTGATTTATAAAGTAAATCGTAGTTTTGTTAGAAGCTTACATGAAACTAAACTATTTTATACACAACATTTTTTGACTTTTTTTAAGAGTCAGAAGTATCTAGATTGATTGTTAAAGTTTCTAGAAATTATAAGATTAAAAATTTATTTTTACGTCTACTTTACTATAATCTGACGGATATTTTTTTAAACATGTAAGGCATAATTCAGCCAACTTAGTTCAAACAATTTGAGAAAAGAGAAACTTCCCAAAAAGACATCTAAGCTCGCAAATCAGACATTTCAGAAGACTCTTCCCTCCAATCATCTTCTAACATCGTCTTCAAGAGACTTGTTAACAGGACTAGCAGGATGTCTTAAAAAGAAATTCTTGAATTCCGAAGCTCAGAAGCAAAGATGGATAACTTTGATATTATCATGAGAAACAACAAAATCTGGGCCTAAGCAGTGTAAGAAATGGAACCTGGGTTTTTCTAGAGCCTTGCCTACACTCAAAAACCTGAATACCTCTGGATTGGATGCGCAGATTCCAGAGTACCAGCAAACTAGATCTGTGGTCTAAGACCAGGAGAAATTTTTGTACACAGAAACATTGCAAATCAAGCACCTCCTTCAGATATTAATGTGCTTGCTGTTATACAATATTCTGTGCAAGTTCTAAAAGTCAAAGATATCATAGTGGCTGGTCATTATGGATGTGGAGGTGTTAGAGCTTCATTTGAGCTTCATGACCACGGTCCTCTTTAAGCCTGGCTTTCTCATCTTCGAGAGGTACGATGGAAGTACAAGAAGAATCTGGTTTTGCCAACGAAGGAAGAAAACGTGAACTTACTATGTGAGCTAAATGTAAGGCAGCAGGTATATAACATTGGAAGAGTGCCTATTGTACAGGACGCGTGGAAGAAAGGTCAAGAGCTGCGCATTCACGGTTTGATTTATAACTTGAAGGATGGACTTCTGAAAGATTTGGGTTTGACCCTGAGCAAGATCGAACACATTCCTAAATAGTATAGGATTATAGAGTGATTTTGATAATTCACTTATATTTTATCTTTTTTGATAATCTTAAAGCTGAAGTTATTTAGAAAAATGTTTGCTAACTTGGCCATCATTTATGAGAATTGCCTGCAATTAAATTAAAATATCAACTCTTTAATTTAAAGTATAGAAATTATATTATCCCATATTATTTAAACTACCACAGAGTGCCCCATTGATTGATACTAAAAGTTAGAATCCAATATCCAGTCAATCATATGAGCTTCTTCTCGCCTAGGACCTTCTGGATAGCACCGTCACCTTGACCAGTCGATCTTACGAATCCTGAAATAGTGACAATGCTAGATTTTCCTAAGTTAATGGAACCGTCGGGATTGACCTTCATAAACCAAACGGTACATCGCAGATGGAGAGTTGGATGGATGAGTGGTCCTTGGAGGTTACAACTCTATCAGTGAAATCGCACTTTCTGGGGAGATAGATGTCGGTGAGTTTGTTTTCAAGGTTTAGACATCCCTTCATTTTGGTCTCGTTGTTTCTCTGTCTGCCTGCTTCCATTATTATGGCTATCAATAATTTAATATTTATTATTTTATGATTTTAAGAAACTTGAAAACTTCTCTCTACTCTTGTACATCTCTTTCAAATAATAGATTTTCCTCATATATCTGCATTTCTGGCTTTAGATGCCTCTTTCAATTCTATCAAGTCTGATTTGTATGTGGCTTTCAGTATAAGCATGTTTTAGTATTTGAGATTAAATTAAGAGATCAGAGTACTATAGCCGGTATAGCTTAGTTGGTAGAGCATTTGCCTTGTAAGTAAAAGGTCATGGGTTCGACTCCCATTATCGGCTTTTTTAAACATTATAATCACAACTAAAATATCACTCTTTGTCTTCATACCTGTCCAACAAATTATACTTCCCGTGTAACCGAGGCAAAGCCAGTTTTCGGGATCTCAGATTTCCCTCTCTCTTCAGTAAGTTCTAACCTACGTATTAGGTATATTATTAAGCTCTTTTTTCGATCTATAAATCTTCTCTTGTCTTTTGACGTGAAGTTGTTTCGATAGTCTGATTACCTAATCGAGAGTACCCTTTGCCGAATTTTTTCTTGAACTCTTCCATCTTCATTTTCTTGATCTCATAGCCTTCAATATTTTTCATGTAAAAAGTTGGGATATCCAAAGGCTTCATTGCTCGAAAAGTCTCTCCTTTTTCTTTTGGCTTCTTACTCACTTCTATCGTCGACAATTACGGTGCATTGAGTTTGGAAAAGCCATCTTTCAATTTTCTTTTGGAATAGCTGAAGCCTGCATTTATTTTGTGTAGTTTCATTTCTTCGTCCATTAGAGTCCTCCTCAAAGGATCTCCATCATAGTCGAAAGTGACATTTAATGTTGCCTCACTCGATACTGCTTAGCTAAATTTCTTAAGTTGTTCTTAGTAATATTTTTCTCTATGCTATTTGAGCTTAGCTTATTCTTCAAGATATTGCATCCGAAGTTCTGTTTTTTCTCTCAGTTATTCCAGTTCTCCATCTTCACTTTAGCCGTGGAACTTGAAGTCAATTTCCGTTAAAATTTACTGCTTTTTTCTTACTTCCTTTCCAACACCTTACTTCTCGATCATAGAAATCGATTTTAACTTATCTCCGAATTTAATACAGTTCATTTTTGACAAATTTATCGACTTCCTCGCACTTTGACGTGAAGAACGAGGAGACAGTCTTTAGGGTGAATTCACACGCACTTTCTATCCACTTAGATCTTTTGGCATCAGCGTATCTTTCTATAATTTTGGCACTTAGGCTATTAGCTCCTCTTGAAACATACTTTAGAGTGGTTTTCCCGATTCAGGCATCACAGCAATAATGTTTTAGAGAGCCAACTACCAAGTAACATTTGTAAGAAAATGAGTTATCTTGTTAATTGTTTCTCTTTCCTAAATTTGCATCGATAAGTTGCTCAATAAGTCCTTAACAACTGTTCGTACTTATTTTTCTACCTCCTTGTGCATAATTGTTATATGAACGATTAATTTTATTATAAACTAACTTCTAATTGTATTAACTGCCTATAAAAATCTAAAACTGAGAACTTCAGAGTAAATGAGATGGTAGCCCTTTGTGGAGAAGTGTTGCTGAAGGCGTCCTGGTGTGCTTGAGCTTTCTGGCCACTGACTTCTTGAGTTTGCTCTGTAAAGAGTCGATTATTTTACTGAATAGCTGATAAATTACAGGAGCTATAGCTCTTTCTATAGTTTGCTTTTATTACTACTAGTCAGCTCTATAATTCTTTGGCCTTACTAACTTGATTTCATTCTCTTTTTATTCGAACTCTGCTGTCTCAGTTGCCTGTTCTCTTCTCTACCTATACTAAATCCTACACTAGTTAATCAATGATTTTCTGCATTCGGTATATCTTTTATTGTGCCTCATTTACTTGCCTCAACAACTCAGTCTTGGCACTCACATCCTCACCTTTGCTTTCGATCCTCTGCTTGGCAGATAATATTCTAATGGGTATTTTCGAGCTCTATTCTGTTTTTCGGCACAATATTTTCTGGTGCTATTTGTCTTCTCTCTTTATACTTCTGAGTTGGCTTGCTTTTTCCTTCCTAGAAATTCCTACTTTGCCTTGCTAGAGATTTGTTTTGCTTCCCTCATTTTGCTTTTAACTGTGAGGATGAGTATGAGATGTATTTTTTTTACAAGTAGGTATTGAACCCTTAAATTTTAGTTTCATCTTTTTTCTCCTATCCTCTAACTCATGGCTTTTCTCTGCGGCTGGTATATTACTTGCGGTTTTGATTGTTTTGATGCCTTCTGTTTTTGAATCCGCTAATTTTAGCTCCTTATGCCTATCGATTCTTTCCTATAGATCTTTTTCTAATCGCTTTATACGTTACTCTATTTTTTCAATACTTTTTCCTTATTATTCAGATTCAGATTCAGATTCCGAAAGAAGCTGTTTTTTGACAGATACAACTATACCTTCTGTTTGTTATTTCCAGCTAAGTTTGGGCTAGTATTCTGAACTGTCTTCCTATGAGTCTTATTGATCCACTTTGTTTTGTTTAAGATGCTTTGCAAAGTTGAATAAAAGAGGTTGTTTGTGTGTTGAAGGCGTTTTTTATTAGTTTCTGGAGTGTTCTGAGCTTGAATCTGGGCCTACATGTGTGTTGTGTTACTTGAAGAGTCGATTGATTTTTGTTTCTTCATCATAGGTAAGTCAATATAGCACAATAAGATAATATTACATTAAAAGATAGACTTTGAATAGAGTAAAGAAGAACTAAAACATTTCTATTTCTACTTTAACTCAACAGATAAATTTACAATACTTCCAGAATTATATTTGTGATTCGATATTTGAATCATAAATACCCAATCAATTGCACTACTATCACACTATTGTCCATCTCTCATCAAATGAAACTTATTTACATTTATTAAACACCTTGGACTACCACCACCCATCTGTCACCTTTTAGTCCTTTCTCAGCTTAATAGAAACACACACTCTCTTCTTTCGGCAATAATCACTTAACTCTCTATAATCATAAGTAATATTAGTCATATTAGTCAGACAAATGTCCATCAACTCAAATCAAAACAACAACACATAAATACCGCAAAATAAAATACTCCCATTACCTATCACCACCGACTTGTACACCTCACTTACTCAGCGGAATACAAGTAGACCTCAACCAAAATCCATAAAACATCGAACGTACCCACAACGAAGACTCAAATGACGAAAGTGCAGAAGATAAACTTAGCCTCTCTCCCGCAGAGAGACGCAAGCTTAACAAAAAACTGAGCAAAAAGCGCAAACGCTAAAAATCACAGGAAATGCAGCGTAAGAAACGAAGGATTTAGGTGAGGCGCGTAGACAGATTGGCAATATCATCCAATAGCTCTACTAGCGCACAGCTAGGTTCGAGGACTACTCTGAGAAAATAGAGTTACTAGTGGAAATGGTTTATAACAATGATTTTCGCGACTACCTAGACCAGCTCATCCGCATGCGAGTAACAGTAACTAACTTTTAATGTAGTACATCCAGAAGAGCATATGGGAGTTTACGCAGTCGATCTTGTACGAGAATCCTTTCGAACGGAATGAGGACCACGCGTTTTACGGGCAAATGGTCGATTAAATATATGAGCGCTTTTTGTAGATAGAGGAAAGTAGCCGAGAGATAGAGAAAATAATAAATATTTACCTCAAATTTGCATACAAGAAGAGTGACAGCAAAGAGGAAATAATTTACAACAATTTGGCAGTCAATACATTCAATTACATGATCTAAACAGACGAAACTCTCAAAGTAACACCCAACACATCTAGAACCTACTGCGCATCTGCGATAAAAAAATAGCACCTGAAAAAGAAATCCAACGCAAAAAATTAGAAGAACTCATCTCCATCATCGACAGCTACTAAGACGACTACAAAGAAGAGTATGATGAGAATTCCACTAACTGTGGAAATGACGAACTCCAATCCACCGGACATAGTGAAGACGATTAAATTCTATAAAAAAAACGCAGACGCAGAAAAGTTAAGGAAAACGACCTAATCACTAATGAGGAGAGTTTACTTCGCAGGATGTAGTCGCTGGTAGTGAAGGAGAGCGAGCGTTCGCACTGTAGTGTATCTGAACAGTGGTTGTCAAAGCTAGCAGCAAGAAAAGCAAAATATCTCTCAAATGAGTGATCGAAACCTAATCAATTGTCGAGTATAGTCATAACGTAGTTCTTCAATTCAGCTGGTGACATCCACTCGAACTCCTTTTTCTTTACGATGGCTTGAGGCACGAACACTTCGCTATATTCTGTCTTGTATTTGGTATTTTGCATCCCAGGATTGTATTTCTGAGATGGCTTGCAATTCTAGACTTTTACTTTGTTCTTCTTGTTTGACCCTGCGAAAGTAGATTGGTAAGAAGAGACCTGCGGATTTTACAGCCTTGTGAAAATGCGGTTACTAAATAAATGCTCAGGTACTCTTTATGGATGATAGGCTCAGGCACCATAACTGATTAAGAAGTCCTTAGACGGTAATACTGTTTATAGGTAGTGCTGTCATTGAGTTTGCCTCCTCCCATCAAACGCACCTCCATTCTTTTGGCTGAGACGGTGGGAGATCGAATGACTGAACTATAGTCGCGATGATAGCTAGTCTAATTGAAGTTTGGTCCATCATTTTTTTCGTATTTAGGTTTGTTTTTAGAGGTAACACTGTTTGCTCTCTGTTTGGAATCAAAATCTTTCTATTTTATGTCTATCTTACGTGATAGGTAGATTCGTAACTAGCTATATTGTAGTTGGGTAGTTTCAGAATATTGCCACTCTTGTCCCGTTGAGGCGTGCTATCCTATAGAGTGAATAGACGGTTGGTAGTAACAAATCTCCTGTTATACTCTGAACTCCCCGTTTTAGATGGTATTTTATGAAAGTACTTCGGGGCAGTTGGCACATCCGATATTCTGACTACATTTCAAGTAATATACCTTTTTCGATGAGATAGTTTTCGTTCATTTCGATTAGCTTCTTCAATGTTGCTTCCGATGCATGCGCCACCTCTCTCTACGGGTTGCTTATAGTTGCCATCGCTTTAGCATTAAGATTGTCATTATGGAAGTTCTCTTTGAGTTATTTTGTAGATGTTTTGGTTGCTGGATTGGAAGTGGCATATGCGGATGATCTCGAAGGCTGCCTGTGTGAATGTTCTTCTCTGCCAATTTTATTTACTATCGACATGTAAATATAATAATATAAAGACTATTAACAAAGAGATCTCAAATGGTCCAAACACTCAATCTCCTCTGCAATTATTTAGTTCAATCATCAGTTATAAAACTATTGAGTTTTAAAAATGGATTCAGAATAAGACGATTGCATCGAAATAGAAAACCACTACCGCAGAAGTGGTGACGATCAGAATGATCTCTATCATCCCCACAAAAGTAATAGCTCCTCACATCAATCTGAATCTTGTAATTCACTAATCACTCAGCTAATGAACACTCAGAAGTCAATATGGAACTCAATTAAAAACAGCAACTCGAATACTAAATTCTGCAGGAAGCAATCAAGGACTAGAAATCTACCCCCTATCAATGTTTTTTTCTCCTTAATTCAGAGCAAATTACCAACGAATTGATAGCCAAACTGAATGAACTGGCTTCAGTGGGTGCATCCAAGACAGGCGAAGATCTGGTTAACATAAAAATACAATAACTTGCACTCAACAAACTACTTGCTCTTAACTACGGAAAATCGGACTTTAGATTGGCACTTGCACACTATCATCTCGGCGAGGCCTACTTGACCTACGATTGTGTCGAGCAAGCTATCGAACACATCGAACTCGCATTACACAAAAACGAAAAACTCATAGATTAATTGCCCAGAACCAGACTCTTACATATCAGTATGCAAATCACCCTTGCCGAAGCCTTCATTGCCCTAAGCAACTATGATGACGCCCTAGATACCCTCAACAAAGCCGAAAACATGGAACAGATTCACAACTAGCATATTGGAGAAGGTGATGATGAGAAAGGAGGAGCACGTAATATAAAAATGTTGGTTTTGAAGGGGCATTGCCTGTGCAAGCAAAAAAATTTCAATGATGCTTTGGAAGTGATTGACCAAGTCGTGAGCTACACAAAATCGAAACAGCTAGGCAAAATAGAGTACGCATTTGCTTTGGTGGAAAAGGCATCCATACTTTCTGAGATAGGCAGTAACTAAAAGTACCAAAAAGCAATTTAATATCAGTAAGATGCCATCAGTATTTATCTTTCTATGTAGACATACTGGTAAACGAGGACTACCACAAACCAGAAGAAGTAGCCGAGCTTTACTCCACTCTCAGCAACTATTATGAAAAAGTCAATAACTCAGAAAGTGCACTCACATGTATACAAAAGGTCAAGACTCTTTACGAACAGATATTCTCACCCTAGGATAAGAGAGCTGTCAAAGCCCGCAGAAAAATAGCAACTGCACTCCTCAAGAGCGAGAGGTACAAAGAAGCAGTCACAGAGCTCCTTTAAATAGCGAAACTCTAAGAAAAGATATTTGGAGAGACGGCACAGTTGGCTCGTACTCTGAAGTTGCTCGGAACTGTCTACAGAAGTCTGGGCATTGGTGATGCGAAAGTGTATTTGAAGAGAGCTCTAACTATTTTCCAGGCAACTGGCAACAAGAAGCAGGTGTAGGACATAAAGTAGAAGCTGAAGAGCATGCTGAATGAAAACCAGGGAGGAGAGATCGAAGCAAACATCATTAGCGAACAGTAGATTTGATATTTTTATCCCCCGACTAACGACTAGAAACATTATTCAAAAAGATAGATATAGTTCATTTATAAAAGTGCATTTCATAAAATACGGTGGAGAGAGAGTGGAGTACGAGAAAACAATGAATAAGAGTTCGAGTTTTTACAGCGAGGCATACTATTAAAAGATGAGAAAGCAGGCCTACAAGAAAAAACCTCTCTACCGATCAAAGCACCAGTAACTATTCGATCAGCAACACGAACTAGAAATCCAGTTCTACTACTATAATACAAGCAAAAAGTGCAAAATGATCACTTACTTTGAACATTTGAACGAGGTTTACCAACACATGAAGCAGCAGACAATTAAAAACAATGAAGAGTACAACCTCAGTGTTGATTAGTTCATCAAAAATATGAACAAAACCATCAGCTACTTCCACCAACATCTCATGTGCAACCAGTACATCACTAGGCTGTAGTACATGAAGCTGGGGCTACGCAGTGCAGAAGACTTGCACAATTACTGGCTCTCTCAGGATGCACTTAAAATCATGCAAGAAGAATAAGTGAAAGGCGAGTAGAAAATGCAGAGAATTTAATCATGCAATCTGTGTCCGATATTTGTCGAAGAGTTCCAATTCAACTTCGATAAATCGCTGAATTTAGTCATCAAGAACTGCCAATACTGGGAACAGCTGAACGGACACCAGAAGATATCGAAGTATCGCTGGCATGTCGAGCAGAACCTCAGAGTTTTGCAGCACGAACTGGAGACCAAGTGCGAGTGCAGCACGAACTGGAGACCAAGTGCGAGTACGCCCCATCAAAGCACACCAAGACTCACGCTCTGAATAGATGATTAAATAACCATAATACTGCATATATCATTAAATAACCATAATACTGCATATATGCTATATAACCATAATACTGCATATATGCCATATAACCATAATACTGCATATATGCTATTATTATTCTGCTTCTAGGTTAAGATCAAATCAGCGACAGTTTACAGAAATAAATAGCGGGTATTAGTAGCAACGCTATCTGTCTTTATTTCAAATGAAATAGTAGGAATCAACTTTCTAGGATTAAGCCAGGAGATCAACCTCTGAAGCACTCACCTACACCCACTTCAACCAAAAACAACGCTTTTCTGCTAAATTTGTAGTTTCAGACTCTCACCTGTAGGTATAACTCATCTGTCTACGCGATTTCAAGTATTATTTTCTGGCGCTCCCCATCAAGTACCACAAGTAGAAGTATGTTTAGAATAAGGAGTAGCTCAGATACATCGAAGCAGATGTGCTCATCCAAGCAAGCAGAACCAAGTTTTAAAATGTGCAGTTTTAGAACAGAACACTCATTCTCACCTATTGTGGAGTGAGCAGCAGATTTTAAAAACAAAAACACATTGAATTCCCCCCCTCCACGCACCTACAGCTGCAACCCACTCTATTCACTGAATTCAGGTCGGCCAAAGTGATGCACATATAAACTATCCTCCTCAACAATAAGATTAGAGAGCTCTAAGTCGAGAAGAAGATTCTCTTTAGAGAATACAAAAGAGTGCAGAAGTCAAATATCGAAGAAAAAAGAGAAAAGCAAAGACTATTGGAGTTACAAGAATAGCAGCCAAATTGGTTCAAAATCAT
>Ga0194117_10004057_pt1 | contig 14225 bp, 10 predicted proteins | sample TA2MahsurfametaG_FD_160579 | JGI IMG/M metagenome (GOLD analysis project Ga0194117, IMG submission 160579) | Freshwater microbial communities from Lake Tanganyika, Tanzania - TA2015009 Mahale N1 surface | ecosystem: Environmental > Aquatic > Freshwater > Lake | place: Tanzania: Lake Tanganyika...
ACGGTGTGGGCTGGATGCATGCCCGCGATCGCCTCTTTCAGATGGAATTGATGAGCCGTGTGGTCAAAGGGCGAATCAGCGAAGTGGTCGGTGCGGTCGCCTTGGAAAGTGATATGTTCTGGCGCAAATTGGAATTCGAACGCAAAGCCCCGCAATGGTGGAATCAATATGCTGCAGATGAGCCTGCTATGGCTGCCGAAATCGCCGCCTATACCCGGGGCATCAACGATTATATTGCTGCGATGGGTCCTGGCGACAAGCCTTTGGAATTTCATTTGTTAGGCTTTGAGCCCAGCCCATGGAAGGAAGAAAATTTGTTTTATTTGCTTCGTTACATGTCCCATATTCTGTCCTACAACGAGGACGATTTGAAGGCTACGGAAATGCAGTTTGTCCTGGGCGAAGAATGTTATAATTTCTGGTACCCAACCCGGATTCCGGCCGAATTGCGGCATCCCATCTACCCTGAATTTGCGATGGACGAGACGCAATACCGCAGCCTGGTCACGGTCCCCGGCCTGGATGCGGAACAACGGGTCTCCGGCAGCCCGGGGGTGTACCAATACCGCAGCCCAGCCCCGCTGAGTCCGGTTTCCATGATACGCTTTCCACAGGCCAAGGTCAAAACCATGGACGATTTCGGGCTCGGAAGCAACAATTGGGCCGTGTCCGGTCGCCGAACCCGCAACGGCCGCCCCTATCTCTGCAACGATACCCATCTCATGCTCGCCTTTCCATCGACCTGGTACGAAATTCACAAAGAAGTGGTCGCCAAAGACGGAAAAGCCGGCGCATGGAGCCGCGGTTTTGGGGTTGCGGGGTCCCCCTTTGTGATCACCGGCTTCAACCAGCATGTGGCTTGGGGCATGACCAATGCCACTTGGGATATTACGGACTTTTACTTGCTGGAAAGGGATGGCAAAGGCCGCTACAAACTTGATGGGCGTTGGGAGCCCCTGGATTCTTTTGAGGTCGCCATCGGCGTCAAAGGCCAGAAGGATGCGGTGCGCAAGAAATACTACCGCACCTATTTCGGTCCTGCCGATACAGCCTCGGGGAACCTCTTGGCTTTGCGTTGGATTGGCGAACAAGCCGGCAACGAAGGAGCGGCTTTTCATTACCTCGAAAGAGCCGCTAACATTGAACAGGCCTTTACCGCTTTGCATCATTTCCGACAGCCGCCTCAGAATATTGTGCTCGCGGATGCGGCGGGGAATATTGGCATGATGACCGCCGGCGCGGCCCTGATTCACCCTGATCCTCAGCGGGGTATCCGTATCGGAAATCGTCGGGCGGCTCGTATTCCCTTCACCAACATGCACGATTTGTACCGCAGATTGAACCCCGCTACGGGCTATGTCGCCTCCGCCAACCAGGAGCAGGTGGATCATCCCCTTGCCGAACATATTTCCACCCGTTACGAGTCTAGAACCCGCGGACTCCGCATATCGAGCCTTATGGATAGCCATGCGGACGGAAGCATGGGCCCCAAGGAACTCCGCGCATTGCACATGGACGTGTACGATGGGGAATGGGAAATGCTCAAACCGTTGTTGCAACAAATTGCCGGTTCTCATTGGGCTACCCTTAAGGATTGGGATGGGGTCTTGGATACGGTAAGGGTGGCCCCTACCTTGTACAATTCTTTTCGCCGAACCGCTATGGAAATGATCGGGGCGCATTTGGACAGCGGACTGCGTTGGCTCCCGGTGGAGACCTATGCCCTGCACCTGCTGGTGAATCGTGATTCGTTGCGCATGGCCCAGGGTTGGATGCCCAAGATGGCCTTTGTGCGCAGTGTTTGGGATTCCTCCTTGGCCCGTTTGACCCGGAGTCTGGGCAAGGATCCCCAAGGCTGGTCCTACGGTCGCTATCATCAAACCTGGGTGCAGCATTTGCTCAAATTGGACCCCTTGTCGATGGCCCCCTTTGCCAGCCCGGGGAATAACCGCACCCTGAACGTGGCCGGCAAATTGCCCAGCAACCATTCCGCCAGCATGCGCACTTTGATTGGTCTGGGTCCCCAAGGTCCGGAGGCCAGGCTGATGCTCACCGGCGGCCAAAGCGGTCGCTTCAATAGCCCACATTATCGGGATCAAATCGCGCATTGGCTCCAAGGGGTGTACCATCCCGCCGTTCAACGCAAGGCCTTCCGTGAACAAGAATATCGCGGCAGCGGCCCCGGGCTACGCATGGTTCGTTTTCGAGCAATCCCAAGGGTTGCGAGTCCCCGCAGGGCCCCGGGAAGTTCCAATTAATTTTGTTTCACCTCTTTGATGTTCTATACCCATGGCCTTCTTCCGTTCTAACCCTCCTTGGTACGCTGCCGGACTTGTTCTGTTGGTGTATGCTCTCCTCAATTTGCCTATGTTGTGGGGATGGCTGGTGGCCTCTGCGTTGGTGGGGCTGATGCCGATACGCCACCCGCGTTGGTGGAAATACGGCTTGCTCGCCTTGACATCCTTGACGATCTGTATGTTATGGAATGGAATTTCCATGAACACCTTGGCCACGGTAGGCGCCATCATCCGCTTGAGCGGCCCTGGCTATATGGCGGCTGTCTGGGTGGTGGATGCCCTGACCATGCTGCTCGTGGCCACCACGGTGCAGTGGTGGGTGGGTCGCTGGTTATTGGCCAAACAATACGGCTTCAAAAAGCGCGACTAAGCGCGATCCTTGGAACGGTACGATCTTCTGATCGCAGGCGGAGGCGCTGCAGGATTAAGCCTTGCTTACCGCTTGGCCGCATCCCAATGGTCGGGACTGCGCATCGGGGTGATCGAAGCCGAGGTCAAGGAAGGGAATGACCGAACCTGGTGTTTCTGGGAACAAGGGGAGGGACCCTTCGAAGGCTTTTTGGCCCATCGCTGGGATCGCATGGACTTCTTTGGTTATCACGGCAAGCAGGTGCCTTTGGACCTGCAACCCTATGCCTACAAGATGCTGCGGTCCGGGGATTTCTATGCCCATTGCCACAAAGCCCTGGATCATGCCCCCCATATCCATCGAATACAGGACAGGGTCCGGGGATACGAGAAGGGTACGGGCCCCAAGGGGACTGAGATTTTGGTGCATATGCAACAAAAAACTGTTCAGGCCCCTCTGGTCTTTGCATCCACCACTCTGGAGGGGGCCTTGGACGAAGCGCGTCAAGGATTATGGCTGAACCAACATTTCAAAGGCTATTACTTGGCCAGCGAGGAACCGGTATTCGAAGGACTCACCGCAAGGCTGATGGATTTCAGGGTGGAGCAGGTGGATGGGTACCCCTGCTTTGTCTACGTTTTGCCGACGGATGCCCATCATGCCTTGGTGGAATACACGGTTTTTTCGCCAGATGCCTGGACCAAAGCGGCTTACGATGCGCCCTTGCACCGTTACATGGAGGAAAACCTAGGCCTACGGGGCAATTTTCAGGTCCTTCACACCGAATACGGGCAGATCCCGATGACGGATTATGATTTTGAGGGGGCCTGGCGACGCCGCTACCCGGACCTGCCTGGCCTGGTCCCACTCGGCACGATGGGTGGTCTGGGGCGGCCCTCCACCGGCTATACCTTCACCAATATTCAAAGGCATTGCGAGGTTATCCTGCAGGAACTGACCAAAACAAGGAAAGCTGACTTTGGCGCAAGGATGCCCTCTAGGTTTAAGCACTATGATCGCACCTTGCTGAGGGTTCTGGTGGAGAGAAAATACCCCGGTCATGCCCTTTTTGAGCGGCTTTTTGATCAAAACCCCACAGCCCTTTTGCTCGCCTTTCTGGACGGTCAAAGCCGATTTGGCCAAGAGATCACCATCATGAACCGCAGTCCAAGGCCCGTCATGATGTCCGCCATGATGCGCAATATGCTGGGTAATGCAAGTGTGCCCAAGGCCTAAAGCCCAAGGGTTAGCGTACTTTTGCGCTACAACATGAACCTTATGAACCAAGGGATAGACTCAACTAGAATTGCAGCCTACGGTCGGCAAACCGCCTCAATCCTGCTATGGATTTTCTTGTTCCTCCAATGGAGCTTGGTCCAAGCCCAAAGCCCGAACAACAGTGCTGCCGCAGCCCAGGTGCGCAGAATGTTAAGCGAGCAACAGATTGACGAGAATGTTCTGCGAAATAAGCTCAAATCCAAAGGCATAGACATCGATCAAATGTCTCCCCAAGAAATTATGCTCCAACAGAACATCATCGAAGAAACCGTTCGAGAAATTCAACAAGAGCAATCCCTCCAAAAATCAACCCTCAGCAAATCCGATTCTTTGGCCAAGGCATTCGACCCTTTTCAGAGGAAGGAAATCCGCTCCGTGCTCAGCGATTCCTCAAGTGCCCAAGATCCCATGGCCAAGGACTCCCTCAGACTCCAAGACAGCCTCCCGCCATCGCCTGTTTACGGGCATGATTTTTTCAGAAACAAATCATTGGGGGATTTTCAAAGCGCCCAAGCCCTCACCGCACCGGAATCGTATGTGTTGGGCCCTGGTGACAAAATCAATGTTCTGATTTTTGGGAGATCACAAGCCGACTTGAATTACCAAATCAATCCGTCGGGGTTTATACAGCCTAATCAGATGCCCAAAATTTTCCTGACCGGCCTAAGCCTCAAGCAAGCCAGGGAAATGCTGGAAAACAAGTTTGCATCCTATTATGTGTTTGGGAATGGTCAGTTTACGGTGACCCTCCAAGCCTCCCGTTCGGTAACAGTCAATGTCTTTGGTGAAGTTCAGCGAGCAGGATCTTACCGATTATCGGGATTCCATAGCGCGTGGGCTGCCTTGATCGCCGCCGGTGGACCAACCACCATGGGCTCGGTAAGGAATATCCAAGTGGTACGCGGTAACACCCGTAAGACCTTGGATGTGTACGCCTTCTTGCGCAATCCGTCAGAGACTTTCGACTTTGCATTGCAGAACAATGACATTGTCTATGTACCGGTAGCCGACAAACAAGTGGTGGTTACAGGTGCGGTTCGCCGCCCTATGGTTTACGAATTAATCAAAACCGATGGGGTCAAGGAATTGGTCGAAATGGCAGGCGGTCTGAGTGCGGAAGCGTCCAGAGATTGGGCTCAGGTCATCCGCAAGGATCTGCGAGAAATGCGTGTTCTGGATATTAATTTAAGTGATGTTTTGAATAATGCTCAGAAAATTATCTTGCAGGATGGCGATAGTATTCAATTCAAGGCTATTGCCTCTGACTTAAGAAATTATGTCAAGGCCCAGGGCGCTTTTTATCATAACGGATCTTATGACTTGCAGGCCACCCCTACGGTTCAAAAGTTATTGGCCAAAGCAGTCCTTCATCCTCAGGCTAAGGACGATATCGCCTTTATTTTGAGACGTAACAACGATCGCACCCAACAAGTCCTGGTCGCGGATCTGAAGGCTATCGCCAAAGGCCTTCAGGAGGATTTGCCCTTGAAATCCGAAGACGAAGTATGGGTTTATGAACAGGCTCGTTATGCCTCTGAATTTGCTATCGAAATCACTGGAGAAGTTCGTGAGCCCTTCCGTCGCCTTTTTCCATACCAAGAGGGATTAGGATTGGCTCAGGCCTTGGAATTGGCCGGTGGCCTCAAACCTGAAGCAGCCGCCAAGGGGTATTTATTGAGAACCAATCCCTTGACTCCCAAACGAACAGCCTATTTCGAAGTACAATTGAGGCCTGTGCCGGCTGTTTTCCGATTGGAGGCGGGGGATCAATTGGTGGTTTTGAACAAGGACACTTTTGTGTCGGACCGCACCGTTCGCATTATGGGCGATGTGCCGAATGCAGGGATTTATCGATTTGATCCAAGTCTTCGTATCAAGGATATGATCACCCTGGCCGGAGGTTTCAATGAGTCTGCCAACCGTGGCGAGATCGAAATTTTCCGCGTAGATTTTCCCGAAGGTCAACCCACTGTAAGGACCACCTTCAAAGTCAAATTGGATACTGCGTGGAGGGCCATGGATCCAGAATTCGTCCTGCAACCCTATGATGTGGTGGTGGTGCGCAAAATACCACAATATTATTTACAAGAAATGGTAAGCCTCTCCGGGGAGGTTAACAAAGAAGGTCCGTACAACTTGAACCGTAGGAATGTATTTTTTTCGGAATTACTGCGTTTGGCTGGAGGAATTACGTCGGATGGCGACTTGAACAACACCGTTATTGATCGTAAAACTCCTATCAAAGGAAAAGTTTTCTTTGATGGACGCTTGGCTGTAAAACACGCTCGGCAAATCAAGTACGACCCAATTTTACGTCCCGGGGATCAGATAACGGTGCCCAGGCGTCTGAACATGGTGATTATCAAAACCCGTAACACCAATTTTTCGTCGGCAGGTTCTCAGGACTCTATTATTGTTACCTTCCAGGGAAAACTCGATGCCAAAGAATATATTTATCGTTACGGTGGCGGAGTTCGAGAGGTGGACACTACCGATGTTTATTACAAAGTCAAGCGGCAGAACGGTTTCGAAGAGGTTAGTCGCAAATCCAGGTTGGGAATGCGGCATCCATCGGTGCGCCCCGGTGACGAAATTTCGGTGATCCTGGTTCCCCAGAGGCCCAAATCCAAATCGGATGACAAGAAAGTGGATTGGGATAAATTATCCGCCAAAATGATCACCCTTCTCACGACACTTGCCTTGCTCAGAACTTATTTCTAATCCTAGGAATTATGAACGACTCACCCTTTCGAAACCCTCGTCAACCGCGCAGGGAATGGACTGTCGGGGATTTGGTGCAAGGTTGGTGGAGGTTCCGCGCTTGGTTTAGTCGGAATACCATGCCGATTACGGTATGGGCCGCCTTAGGTTGGTTAAGCGGGGCAGGATTGGCTTGGTGGTCTGATCCGATGTATACCGCAAGGACCACTTTTGTGTTCAAGGAAGATCATCAGAGCAGTTTGCTCGCAGGGTTGTCCGGTATAGGAAATATGTTGGGCATGTCAGCTCCGGGTTCAGGGGCAGGGTCTTTGGACAGAATCGTCGAGCTTGCCGGCTCGCATCTTTTGGTAGGCAAGGCCTTGTTGCATTCGGTACGGGTTGGAAAGCAAGAGGATTTGCTCATCAATCATTTAATCAATATTCAGGAGCTTCGACATCGTAAAGCATGGCGCGAAGACAGTATGCTGCGGACAGTTCAATTCGATCACCGCATCACGTACGAAAACCTGAGCCTTTCCCAACGCAAAGCCATGAATTGGGTTATTGCCATGGTTCGAGGCAACAGGCAGGTTCCATCGGAATTGGTACGAGTTCATTTTGACAAGAAAAGCTCGGTCATTCATTTGCAGATCAAGCATCGTCACGAATTGTTTGCTTACGAATTTAATCGTGCCCTTTACACCGAATTGGTGAATTTTTATACCTTGCAAGCCACCCAAAATTTGTCCACCAGGGTTAATACCCTGCAAGCGAAGGTTGATTCCATTCAGAATATTTTGAATGTTACCCAAACAGCATCTGCTAAGAGTTCGGACCAGGGTTTGGGGCTGGTTCTGCAATCGGATAAGGTTCGCCAAAAGCGGCTCAACGTGCGGGAGAATATGCTGATCATGATGTACGGCGAAGCGGTTAAGAACCTTGAACAGCTTAATTTTCTGTTGAGCACCACGACCCCCTCCTTTTCCGTAATTGACCAAACCTACTTACCCATTAAGCCATATCGACGCAGTTGGATTGGGTTGATGGTCTTGGGTTTGTTCGCCGGAGCGGCACTGGGCATGTTGATTTCGGGTATTCGAGATTTGTTCAGATCTACCAAGGCTATTCCTTAATCAACCCTAGTGCCTTGATTCTTTTGTTGCGCACCGCCGGGGGTTTGGGTAATCAGCTATTTCAATCCCATTACGCGACCTTGCTTCATCAACGACTCGCGGTGCACACGGTTTATCATTTTCATTCGACCCAGTATGCCCGGGTAGCTCCGTGGGAATTGGGTCCCATGCCTTGGTTGCCGGCAACGCTCCTTGTGCGATGGATATTGAGCTTAAGAATCCCACAAGTGCTCTTCAGGCTAGGCATTCGCCACCGGGAGTATATTCGGATAGGCCCATGGATTGTTGCGGATGGTTATTTCATGGATGCTTTTCAATACGAGGATTTTCAAGAACCGCAGATACAAGCGGGTTTGGATCAAATACGAACCCGTATTGGAATCCCTAAAGATTTAGTTCGACAAGGAAGTCTCTTGCACCTGAGGTTGGGTGATTTTTTTGATCAAGAAATCGACCAACGGAAATTTCTCGAAGCGGCTTTGAGCCCATCCATGGTGAAGAGGTTGCTTTTGGACCCCGTCAACGGCAATTCCCCAGAAGACGTGATGACCAACGATGAGCCCGCAGTTCTCCAAATGATGGAGAATTTGGGCACTAGCTCTGCGTTCCTTCTGGTTCAGACTCATGGGTTGGCGGCCCCTATACTTTTGAAGAAAGTGGCGGCCTATGCGCGAATTCGCTATAACGGCAGCACTTTGGCCTTTTGGGCGGCGGTATTGGGCGGCGCTGACTTGATATGGGATGATTTTATGCCGCCCAATCACTATGTGACTCGTAATTGTGGTCAACTTAAGGCTTTGGCGCCTTGCTTTGGCTTGTCCTGTTCCCTCATCCATGCCCGTGACTGATCTTCGCTCGGCGGTAACCCCGTGGGTTGTCCTTGTAATTTTGGGTTTGATCCTCTGGGCCTCAGTATCTCCCCTGAACCCTGATTGGTTTTCGTATCAATTCTTGTACGAAAACCAAGGAGGTTATTTGTCGGAGTTTGGAAGGGATCCTTTGTTTATTGCCATCATGAATTTGTGGAGGATGTTGGGCCTGGATTATACGGCCTTTCGTGTAGTGCTTGCCTGCATGTTCGGAATCTTTGCGTGGATGTTGACACGCGGCAGCATCATTCCATTTGCGTTGGAGAATCTGGGCTTGATGACAATGGTTGTGGCTGTTTTGACCCTGCTCATGACACGTTCCACCGTGGTTATTCGTGAAGGAATTTCCGTTTCCTTTCTGCTTGTGGGAATTTCTTCATTGTACAAGCGGCATGAGGAGGATCAAGGTCTCACGGCCTTTGGACGATGGGCGGCAATAGCTTGGGCTTTGTTGGCTTCTTTGGTGCATTCCGGGGTTGCGCCTATTGCTTTGGTCTTGGGGATTAGTGCTTGGATTCGTCCGGCTTCGTACAGGTTGGCCATGTTGCTGTCAGGGATCTTGTGGATACTTGTAGGCTTGTTCATTTTGGCCGTTCTTGCTTGGGGTAATGTTGCGGAAATTGCTTACTTGCGTTTTGGAGACAGGGCCTTGGAAGCACCCCAAAACTCATTGGCGCAATGGTCCTTATGGTTTGCTTATGGAGGAGTTGTGGTGTGGATTGCCAGAGCCGTTTATACCGAATACAACTATGATGAATTGTACCCTGAGCCCATCTATTTCCTACGCACCGTGACGGGTCCAATGGCGATGGTATGTATCCTATTGATTTATAGTCTGTTGTTGCTGGGTTCACCCACGATCATGATTAATAGTTTTGTACGATTCCTTCATTTGATTTTGGGATTGGGTTTATTTGCAGTGGCTGTTGTATCGCCGGGCAACAGAATCTTGTGGTTGATAGGCTTGTTTATTTTGATGGATCAGGTACGTTCCATCGTTGCTGCTATTTCTTTATGAGTGTGGTGCCTTTGTTGGATCTACTGATTCCGGCCTACGAACACCCCGAGGGTTTGCTTCGCATCTTGAACAGCCTAATCCACGCCCCTCATGAGGTCCGCATAGTGGTCAACGACGATTCGACCACTACCCAAGTCGAGGATTGCCTTAAGGGTCATGTTTTGGCGCAGAGGGTTATTTACCACCGTAATCAACCTTCGTTGGGCGCCATTCCCAATTGGAATGCGTTGTTAGCGAAATCTAATGCCCCTTATGCGATGGTGCTTCATCACGACGAATGCCCGATGAAGGATGAATTTTGGGATGTTTTGGTGAATAACCTACGAACAGCGCCGGATATGGTCATGGTGGATTTGTGGGTTCCGGGAATTTGGCCCGGAACGGTACGTCTGCATACTCCTAGGCGACTGCGTAGATGGATCGTGAATCGTTTTCCGGCCTATTTGCTACGTCGGAATGTTTTGGGTCCTCCGTCGGTGATCGTTCTAAAGGAATCCCTGAGGGTACCCTTTAATCCCCGCATTCCATGGATGGTGGATGTGGAATGGTACCATAGAATCTTGTGTGTCGGAGGATACAAGGTTCATAGCCTGGATGGAGCGGCTTTGGTTCACACTGGGCACGGTCATTCCATTAGTCAATCCATGGAGGGGACCCCCACCCAAAGGCGCTGCAAGGAGTCTAAAATTTTGCTTGAATCGGGTCATCGATCTTCGGTTTTGCGACTTAATGCCGGGACAAGCTTTGGGTATCGTTTTCTCGCAGCTTTCGAAACGGCGGTATGGATGGTTGTTCGCCTATATCATCGTATAGGCCTGGGCTTGTTTCGTTTCCAGAGCCTACCTCACCATTTAAGGAATGTGTTATGAATGCCATCCGAGGGCAGGTAGTACAGCATGCCGCGATTCGGGTTTTATCGGCCGCCTTGAGTTTCGGGTTATTTACCCTAATCACCTCCAAGCTCCCCGTTGAGCCTTCCCGCAGGGTAATTTTCTATTTGTTTGCATTGGGATTTGGGATTGCAACCATGCGCTTGTTCTTTCAAGTTGCTGCAGGCTTGCATTCGGTTCAACGAAGAACCGAGAAGGTTTTGAGTTTGTGGAAGGGTCTTCGAATTACGGCCTTGGTAACCTTGGTGGTTTCGCCGTTGGCTGGCTGGGTTCTGTGGCAGCATACGCAGCAAGGCTGGATAGTGGCCTTATCCTTGGTGGTTAGTTTTCTGGCTATTCCGGATTTGGATTTGGCCAGGAGTATTGTTCGCAGGAATATGCTTTTCCCGACTCTGTTTACGGCGGGAACGGTCATGGCCTTGGTGGGTGTTCTGGTTTGCCCGAGATTGGGGCTTTCAGAGGCCTGTGCATGCCTTCTCTTGCAGTGGGTTCCTGCTGGTTTGAGCAATCTGATGGTGATGCGGCGGTGGATTCATAAGATTCTGTTCACCCCCTACGGGGTTACCCCGTGGACGATGTTGACCATGTTCTTGGTCGCGGTTTTGGACGGCGTTGTTCTCAACGGCCCCTATTTGGGGTTTATTAAGCCTGGGAATGCGGCGGCCTCGGATTTGGCCCTTACCACCAGGGTTTTGGTTGCGTCGTTGCCGATGCTTCCGTTGTTGACACATTGGTTGAATCAAGGCATGCTGGAGAAGGGCCTCTTGCCTTATGGACTCTCGATGACTATGGGATTTGCCGGGATTCTTGGAATAAGCGGGCTGCTGATAGGCATGGTTTATGGGTTGTTTTTTGTGTATTTTTCCGCATGGGTTCTGTCGGTCCATGTTTTCTTTTTGTTTCTTGCGCTTTTGTTGGCGTATTGTATTTTTGCCGCCGTGACCAGAATCCATGTTCCGCATTTGAATGCACCCAGGAGACTATGGTTTGCTTTGCTGCCTTTGTTAATTTATTTGGGTGTTATGGGGATAGCGGGTACGGCCTTGATGGATTCCGCCACGAGGATTGTCGCTTTGCAAGCCGTTACCTTGTTGCTCGCGTCGTGGTTAGGCCTTAAGCGATGATGGAATTTTCGGTGTTGATGGTTACCTACGGCAAGGACCATCCGGAACATTTGAATCAGGCCTTGAGGAGTGTTTCCTTGGACCAAACCCTGCTCCCCACCGAAATTGTGTTGGTGGTGAACGGAGCATTGAACCCAGACCTTGAGCAGGTGATTGATCAATGGAGCGTACAATTGGTACATATTGTGTTTCGTCTGGTGCGATTGTCGGTTAATGGGGGTTTAGGACATGCCCTTAATCGAGGAGCCGAGGAATGCACGACGAATTGGATAGCCCGTATGGATGCGGACGATATCAGCTTACCGAATCGGTTTCTGTGGCAGTGTCAATACCTGCTGGATCATCCCTCGCTGGTGTTGTTGGGCGGGGCCATCGAAATTTTGGAAGAGTCCAATGGCCACCGAACGCATTTTTACCCTCAGAACGAGGCGGCGATTCGGGATTTCATTGTACGAGGGTCGCCTTTTGCCCATCCGTCCATCATGATCCGCCGTGATATTTTGCTTCGTTATCGTTACCAATCGCAATTGTACCATGCCAAGTCCGGAAGTGGCAACGAAGACATTGAATTATGGTTCAGGTTGGTGCAGGACCGATGGCCCATGGGTAATTTGGATCATGTTATTCTACGTTTTCGGGTTAACGATCGCTTCTACAGCCGTCGCTCCAATTCCAAGGCCTGGGCCGAAATGATCATCTACCTCCGCGGAATCCGTGCTCTTTACGGCTGGGATAGGCGTTTGATATTCCCGGTCTTACGCTGGTTGACCCGCTTGATGCCCCAGGGAGTGAATCGAATTTTGTATCGGTACAGGAATGCGCTGTATCGTGTGTAGGTTTAGGGAGTATTTTTGGAAGAAATCGCAAGGGGAATATGCTTACAGGAATCGCTTTTGGTTTGGCAGTTGTTTTGAGCCTCCTGGTTTTTCGCTGGGTGGAACCGTGGGCCCAGAAGGCGGGTTTGATGGATATGCCCAATGATGAACGCAAGCTCCATCAGAAACCGATTCCCCTAGTCGGAGGCGCCATGATTTTTGTGGCCGCCATACCTGCATTTCTTGTGGCATGGGATGGAACAGGCTGGAATGGATTTTCGTCCATGGGGGTTTGTTTGCTGCTGTTCTTGGTTCTGGGGACCTTGGATGATTATTTGGATGTCAGCGCCAGGCCCAAACTGGGCTTACAATTCCTGATCTCGACTGCGCATGTCTTTTATTTCACGCAGGGTACGGTGGATTTCATGGGGTTGTTTGGCCTGGGGGAGCTGGATCCGATGTGGTCCAAGATCTTCTTGTCGCTGATGTTCGTCTTCCTTATCAATGCCTTCAACCTGATTGATGGGGTGGATACGCTGTTTGGGCTGTTTGCCTTGTTGGCTTTTGTGTTTTTTGCGTTGTTCTTCAAGATGATAGGGGATGGTGATCGCTATTTGATGGCGGTGGTTGTCACAGGGGCATTGTTGGGCTTCCTCTGGTACAACAAGACGCCCGCCAAGGTCTTTATGGGGGATGCGGGTTCGTTGATGCTGGGGTTTATTCTATCGGATTTTGTGAGCCAGTTTTTGTTTCATCACCACAAGGTGGAAGAGGCGCGCCTCACTTTCATGAAAGACTATACCCCGGTCATTGCTTTGGCGTTGTTTGCCTTGCCTATCTTCGATATGTTACGGGTGATTTATTTGCGCCTTCGTTCCGGCAAATTGCCCATGTCTCCGGGCAGAGATCATATGCACCACTTCTTGCTTGACCAGGGCTTCACCCATATCATGACCTCTCTTATCTTGAACGGTAAATCTCTGATTATCATTTTGTTATGCCTTTTAATGGCTTACACAGGCTGGAATATTAATGTAATTTTTGGGGTGCTGTTGCTGACCGCATGGCTCCTGTTCCCGGGATCAGGAAGGTCGTGGATTGCTCGCGTGTTCAAGGCCCAAACCCCATCCAAATCCTGATGATATAGGATTCGAGAAGAATGGGTGAGCCCTTGCCTTGCCAACGGCCTTAGCCCTTGATTTCGCGGATAGCGTCCAGGACGAGCTGGGCGATTTCGGTGGCGCCTTCGGGGCTGAGTTCGGAGTGGATGGGGAGGGAGAGGACCCTGCGGCAGAGGTCCTCGGTCACCGGGAAAGAACCCTCTGTGTAACGAGGGTCCAGGTAGGCTTTTTGGTGGTGAAGGGGGATGGGGTAATAAATCATGGACGAAACACCCCTAGCGGTCAAGGCATCGCGCAATTTCGAGCGGTCCAAATCCGAATGCAGGCGCAGAGTGTATTGATGGAAAACGTGGGTGCTGTAAGGCGCCGTCTTGGGGACGCTGAGCCAGGGTGAATCGCCCAGAATGCGATTATAGGTCGCAGCCGCTTCGGCCCGCGTTCGGTTGTAGCGGTCCAGGTGCGGGAGTTTGGCCCTGAGGACCGCGGCCTGCAGGCTGTCCAAACGGGAATTGACCCCGATTTCGTCGTGATGGTATTGCACGGATTGGCCGTGGTTGGCCACCATGCGAATGCGCTCGGCCAGGGCGGTATTGCGGGTGAACAGGGCGCCCCCGTCTCCGTAACAACCCAG
>Ga0194117_10004058_pt1 | contig 14220 bp, 9 predicted proteins | sample TA2MahsurfametaG_FD_160579 | JGI IMG/M metagenome (GOLD analysis project Ga0194117, IMG submission 160579) | Freshwater microbial communities from Lake Tanganyika, Tanzania - TA2015009 Mahale N1 surface | ecosystem: Environmental > Aquatic > Freshwater > Lake | place: Tanzania: Lake Tanganyika...
TATAAATTGCATTCTTTAGGCCATATTATCCGATGATGACAGAATCAAAGATAGCACGGCTTTAAATGGATTAGAAAGAAATCATTTTTAGGCCAGGTAATATTTCTGAAGGTATAACTTAATCTTCAGTAATAATAGTTTTAAAATGTAAGAAACAATTTTACAGCCAAACGAGAAAGAAACAATTTCAGTTAAAGAATAACTTGAACTTTCACCCTTAGAAAAACTTATCTCAAAAGTAGATGGAGAGGGCAAATATCAAAAAATAACCTTCATCATTTTCTCAATCATGTGGTTCCTTACCTCTTGGCTGCTACTGGGCATGGCTTTCTTCTTTGACAACTCCTATACTTGTAGTAGTCCAGATCTTGTTGATGAGGTTTAATGTCAGAAGTACATCTGTAGTCTGCCTTCCTAAAAGCGAGCAGATTAGATCAACTGGCACGCCTCTTCTATGGTATTTCAGTTTGACACCTATCTGATATGTGAAGATCACATAAATACAGTTTGTCTTATGCAGGTTATGATGTTCGTAGGAGCTATATTCGGCTTCTTTGTCATACCCTACATCGCAGATAACTATGGTAGAAGACTTGCTATGCGTATTGCATGGGGAATAGGTACAGTTGCAGTCCTTATTACTTGTATTTCTGACTCTTACAATATGATTGGTTTGGGTCTCTTACTAGTTGGTTTTGGTACAAATCCTGGTATTACTTTATGTTTCTCGTTTGTTAATGAGATTTGTTTGGGAAAAACTCGTCAACGTTATGGAGTTGGAGTACAAGTAGCTTGGGCCATCGGTGAGACAACAGTAGCATTAATTTTTCAAACGGGACTGGGATGGCGTGCTATAATGTATATTTTGCTTGTTTTATTTATCGTTGTGGCTGTAGCTATCGAATATTTGTTGCTAGAGACACCCATGTTCTTCCTTAAAAAGCAACCAGAATTAGCGTTTGTTACTCTGAATAAAATGGCCAAAGTAAACTCCAAATAATAGATAACTCATGAAGATTTTGAAGATTTAGATCATTGTGAAGATAAGCAGTAGCTATATCCTTAACAAAAATCATTAGGCTTTCTAGATCTGTTTAAATACAAAAGTATTCGATGGACATCTATTTCGGGTGCAATTATTTTCTTTGGCATTCAAGCTATGTACTATTCATCAACTTTGAACCAGAGCGGTGTAGGTTTTAGCAAACTTACTAACCAGATTATGTTTGGTATTGGATAGACAATTGGTTATCTATCTGCCCAAATACTTATTGATAAATGTTTGAGAAAAAAGGCTACGCTGATAGGTTTTGCTATCTCTTCAGCTTTGTGCACAACTTTAGGAGTGATGGTTCTTTTTGAAAATGAGGAGAACAGAGAATTACTTAAATGGTTTTAAACTGCAGCTCTCATGATGAATCGATTCGTATTATGCTGTTTTTGGTCTATCTTTTATGTCTTTATAGCTTAGCTCTATCCTACTTAGGTGAGAAGTATTGGATTTGGATGGACAAGTGTAGTAGGGATGTTGGGTAGTACGATTTCTCCTTTCATCAAACAGATAGCAGATAAAATTGGTGTAAATTCATGGTTTCCTTCTGCTATATTTGGACTCATTGGTTTGGCTTTTACATTCTGTCTAAGATAAACTTTTGGCCTTGCCCTTCAGGATACAATTGAGGAGAGAATAGAAACTCTGAAAAAGTAGAAGAGTTAATTAGATATTGATTATCCCGATGAAGATGAAGATTAAAATCCGGTTTCGAATAAAAATTCAAGGATTGTGACTGAGTAGAACTTTGGCTAGCCCAAAATCAACGAGAGTAGAACAATTAATATAAAAGAATGAATACTAAATGATAATTTGTCTAGCTACCTTTTATTCATTTTTGTAATCTTTTAATTATGTAAAGGTTACGATGAATCTGAAGATAAATTATCATATCAATCGCTTCCAAAGTTAAAGAAAGATTTGCGTGTACGAGAATTTGCTACGGGTGGTTCTGCTTTCTACTTGAACATACCAAATATTCCACTACTACTCTATTCCCTAACCACTGGATTTACTTGACTAACAGGTGCACTCATCTTCCTATTCACATAAAACAATTTTTGAACCTGCTATTTTATGATTTAAATTTTTGCTCTGTCTACCTCCACTTCTCCTAAACTTTGCAAGTAGTTTGTTTTGGCAGAGTTTGATACTGATCTAAGTTCATTCATTTAAATTGTGAAGTCTCTAGTCACAACTTAAGCGATTATTCTACGGTATTCTGCTCCTCTAAGACCATTTATCATCCTTTAGATATCCTGATCTAAAGCTGATATCTTTCTGTAAACTATCGTTAACTCTGGAGATTAGATTTTGCTCTGTCTTAATAACTAATCTTTGATTGTTCTCTCCACTTCCTGAAAAGCTCTATCCAGCACCTAAAGTAACTCACGTCTTATTTTTTAATGACTTCTTTGGAAATTTTCATGAATAGTCTTAAGTGCTGTTTATGAACATTTCGCTAAAGTTCTTTATTCCGATCGGATGTCTTATCTTAAAGAGAGAAGATAAGACTCGACCTCTGATTTCGACATGGCGAAATTGCCTTGAGCAGTACGAGTGGAGACTTGCTGATTGTTAGTAAAATGTTTATCTTGAGAAGGTTCTTGCATGGTTTTAGAAAGACTAGGATGTTGGTAAAACTCTTCTTCTATGCGTTGATTGTTGCGTTCTCTGAGAGGAGAGTTGGTGGTGTTATTGGAGATTCCCTCGTATTTGGCTAGAAGGTGATTAAGATCCAATTTCTTTCTCTGCATTCGTTATAATTACAAAGCTGAACTATGAAATCAATAGTTATAGCTTTTTATTTGAACATTCAAATATTGAAACTTATAATTTTTTAGGTATTTTGCAAGATGGTATTCGATTGTTAGTTATCATGTAAAGTATCATTTTTTTTATTGTGCTACCTTCTTCGATTTCTTTTCTTTTTTAACTTTCTTTTCTTATTTTACTTGTTTTACTTATACTTCTTATTCATATTGTTCCTAAGCTGCCTCTTACTCAGCTAATTTTTTCTTTAAGAAAGCCTATTTAACTTTGAGGTGTTCTTTTTAGCCTTCTCTTTGATTGTATTCATAGCTCTGCTGTCTCAACTGTCTGTTTTTGGGGTGTTAGAGATATTATCTGGTAAATTAACTAGCTTTTTCTTCCATTGCTCTAACTTCCTAATCAGAGAGTCCAACATTGAGTTTGCTCTCTATTTCTTGTAAAAGTGGATGTTTTGCATCCATTTCCTTACCCCATAATTTTTTGAGTCTTTCAACTTCAAGATACTTCTGATAGTCCTCTTAATTGAGTTAATCAACGGTTGTTCCAAATTTACGCTGATAGGTGATCAGTTTTTTCTTATAATCTTTGGGAATAATTATCTTGCTATTCTCCTGTATGCATCTATAACGGTGATAACGATGGATTAGTATTTTTCTGCCACTTCCAATTACATAGGGTATCCTGTATTCGGGATCATTGATTTTTTTCATCATTAAAGTACGATAATACTCTCCTATCTTTGAGTCAAGTCGTTTGGGAGGAGTCAGAAGAATATAGCTTTATAAGTTACGAATTACTTATCGAATGATCCCATCTTCTTGATACATCTGTAAGCTTTGTTGGACATCCTCACATAGAGTTTTTTGTTCAAGATTTAAGAGAAGAAGTATTTTTTTATTTTGTGCACTCTTTTGAACTTCTTTGATCTATATCAACCGAGAAAGTACTTTTTCTCACTGAAACAGCTTTTGATTGCATGTCTCACTCGTTTTCCGTGATACAAGCTAACCAAAGAGACCCGACTATGCTATGGGATACGTTTGATAAGAGCTCGTTTGACCAACTAAGGAGTGGCAAGTTCCTTATCGCTCATCGTGTGAAACACCTGTGTTCTAAGGACTTGAGTAGAGAGTCGAAAGAGAGGTCTAGCTAACCTGAGTAGCTGCATATTAACAAATTAATTATGAGTGTTTGTCAACTCTGTTTATAATTGATAATAATTGAATGCGAGCAATACGCACCAACTTGCTAAGGATAGAGTTTTCTACCCAACACTATCTCTATTAAATAGAAGTTATTTCTCAGATACATGCAATCAAGGAAATCATGCCTGAAATCGAATCTCAATTGAGTTTAATATACCCTTACGCTCTGATCAATTACCCTCTTCTATATTCTCGCTAATTGCTCGATAAAAATGTCATTTATACTCATCTTTCTGATGGATCAGCACTCTAGCTTCGTTTTACTCAATGTCCAGCCAACCAGTCACAAAATATAGTTTCCATAATCGCAAATCTTATTGCGCAGAAATTGCTTTTCCTTACATAGTTACTCCATTCTCCTATCTTCGAGGCATTCTTCAATCCTTTCGATGAAATTGCTTACAATAAATAAAGGATGATGCCAGGGTGGCGCCTCGGAGTAGAAATGAGTGAGGTCGGAGCAATGTTGAGTGTTCAAAGTATGAGACTTACACTGAGTGACCCAGGGAGTCTAGGTTAACAATCTGATGTACTGTTAGACTATGACTGCGGCAAATTCTTTTTGAAATAGAATATTGTAAGGATTGATAAGGAAAAAAGAGAAGTAATATTCCGCAACAATACAATATCTCGCAGGTAAGCTCTCTACTCTGCTACTATTTCCCCAATCAATGGTTATCCACTTGCTCTTAACATTCAAAATATTATATAACGCATCAAACACAGCAGTAAATAGTTTTGTTCGAAATGGGATCTTAAATTTGATACACGACTTATTGAGACCCAAGGTACTTATCCTGGTGCTGGAGTCCTTGGTTTCAGATAAAATCTAGATAAAGGATTGAGTTAGTTAATCACACCTATTAACTTCTCAAACTTCATCAATAATTATCTGAACTACTTCAATAGTGTAAAATTTGATGATTTATTGAGATCAAGTGTAGTATACTTGGTGGATAATGAAAAGTAAGAAAGATTGCAATATGTGGGTAGTTTTAGACGAGAGATTGAAAAGGTTGGAGCAAGGATGGAACTATAGCTTGTTGGAAAAACAGTGACTTATAATAATTATTCACATCTTCAAGAACTCCTCAATTTGATGGCAAATCAACCAAGTGAGTTAGTACGCATTTTCATTGTATTTCATAACAAAAATAAAGAAAAGACCCAATTGTAACCATTTTAAAAACTAATACAGTTTATGATAAACAGTCTAATTCCCTTCCATCTTGTAGAGGTTGATACAAACAAATAAAACAATTTTGATGCACTAGCTTACCATCACCTATCTACCATCTATACCAAATCGAGAGTTAATCCTTGGAAACTTAAAAATATACCATTTATGAATCAACCAATGATGGTTGTTGCTCTCCACATTGAACAGACCAAACAAAAAGTATACTCTGTTTCACTTGTTGCTACTATGAACCTTTTCTTTACTAAATTTACAGCTGTTCATAAGATAACTTCCAAAGATACTATAGCTCAAACTGTTGAAAAAGGTCTTATAGAGTGTATTGAGACATTCAAATCTAAACATTCCCGTTATCCGATAAGAGTGTTTCTCTTCCGTAGTGGCGCCGATGCTGAAGAGTACCTAGATTTAGAGAAAGCGAAGAATGAAGTAAGATTAAGAGGAGGTGAACTTACTTATGTAACTTTACACAACTAACATGGCATAAGAATCTTCAATCAATTAGACAATAACTACATTTCGCATGATACTGTTAAGAAGGTGCAACTTTTCCTTTACACAGTAATCAATTAAATATTTAGACCATAAATAAATAGCTATACTATCAGCTCTAACTTGAAACTCCTCCCCATAGAGTCAAAATATCACCTCCCTTTCAAAATGATCCTAACTTCATAACTAAAGTTCTGTAGTTGATCTCGAGAGTAGTGACGGGAGGAGTTGGACATCAATACGGCAAAGGTCTTGGTATTTTAGATTATCCAAAAAAACTGAATGCTTTCAAATAGTACAATTTAGCTAATTGGCAGGCTTCACTTACAGAAGGGATACTCTACTTTTTGTGAGGTAATGATTGTGCTTTTTGAATGTACTGTATTGCATTTAATTCATTAAAAACATTTTATGTACAGTTTGAAACAGAAATATATCATTATTTCTTTTCGTTCTTCTTATCTTTCTTTTCTTGTTCGCTTTTCTCCTTCTCTTTTAACTACTATGCAGCTGCTTTTTTGGCCTACTATTCAGCTTTACGAGCTTACTCTTCAGCCTTCTACTCAGGTTAAACCACTTATTTATAGAAAAGCTGCTAGTGTTACTCAGCATCTGGAAATCTTGCCATTAGGCACTACTTAGCAGCATAAACTTTGCTCTGAAGATAGGTGGTTCCTCCAACTTTTGGATCATTCTTTTTGAAGAGAATGTAGTATCTTTAAAGAATGAGTCTGGGTTCTACTTCTTCAATGTTTTTTTATATGTTGAGAATTTGTAGAGCAACTGATTCTGTGATGGGAGGAGCACCAAGATTATTTTGCGACATAACTTTGTTGAAATACTTATTGAAGAAAGATTAATCGTTGGGTTTGGCTCCTCCTGCTCCAACGGTTTCTTTATATGCTTTGAAGACAGACTTGATGTAGGGTAGAGTTGTACGAATGAGTCGAAATATTTTGAGGAAGTTCATTTGACCAATGATTATTTAATATTTAATAATTCTGAAATAACCTTACTTAAAATATAATCAAATCGACTGAAAATCATATCATTTCTGGGTGGCAGATAACAATCCTCGCTACCAACGACTACCATGACCCTAGTTGTACAACTCATCCATCTACCATAGTTTGTTTGCTAAACGGGCACCAAGAGCTCCTCTTAGACTTGAAACATCTTAAGTTTTTTTTACAATGTTAGTGGGTTGTGACAAGAATGGTCTTAGGCTATTTGCTGGCCTTATTTCTGATAAGAGTTCGACTAGCTTCAGCTAAAGTCCATCTAAAGTACTGTCATTTGCATTTTTAATGAGATCGAAAGCAGGTACATACTGCCTGACTTGATCACGCCCGATTTGTTGTCTTTACAAAGCTAATGTCAATTCTTAAATCAGAGATTCCAATTTATGTATACGTGTTGATCTGTCGATTGGTTGAATATGAATGGGATTGTTTTGATTTTAAGTGTGCAGTTGATAAGCTTCAGTTTCAATAAGTTGTCTTTATGCTTATCTACGGGCTTTGACAATCATCTTTTACATTTCTTGCAACATTTTCTATTTTTGGTATTCGTTCTACTTTTGTTTCTGAAACTATTCCACCAAAACGTTTCTTTTCTGTTCTTGCAGCAAAACTGCTTCTTAAGGTACTGACAACTTTACATATCCTCCTCTCTATAGCCATACTTTCAAGCTTTAACGTATTTTTTTATGATGTTTGGTATGTAATTTGTTGATAGTATTCAAAAATTTGCCCAAGTTAATTGTCTGTTATTCCTCACAGAGTAAACAAGCTTCATTTTATTTTGTAACAGAAAGCAGTCTTTTTCTATTGAAAATCAGATAACCTAAACAGACAAATAGCACTATTTCTGGTTCTTGTACTCTTACTAATACCAAATCTGCGATAGCCAAGAAGTTCTATCTGTTGAGCACAGAAGTGAAGAAACTGCCTAATAATCCCCAAGCTAGACGAGTAAAACGTATCTTATTCATCTCGAAATGACGACAAAGCTATTCGTCTTATTCTTTAAATATCTCCCAAAGGTTCTGCAAAAGCAAAGAGTTAGCAAGAGGATAGTCAACAAATAAAAAAGAAAGAGGGCCAGTAAACAGTCTTACAAGCACTTAGAAGCAGAAAAAAGAATCCTTTCCAAACAGACACACGAACCCAAAAACTATAGGAGGGACTAAATCACTTTAACCCAATACTGGTTCCCAATGAGCAAGGAGACTCATGATTTGTCTCATCGACTGAGCCAACTATTTATTGGGAATTGGGTACTTGCTACTTAGTAACTGAGTAGAAGCATGTGCACCTTTTCTTTCCAGTTATTTGAATGTTGGTGCAGAAATGGGTAGATTGAGAACATGACGATAGGCAATTGGTCTGTATTTGTCAGGAAGAGCATGATTTTTTATTAAAAACTGTTTCAACTGCTAAATATTCATCTTGTTAGGTATCTGCGCATAGCAGGCTTGAGTTAAAGGCTATACCACCATTTAAACTGTGGAGTAGCAGTTGTTAGTATTGATATTATTAACAACATGACAACCTTCTTCTTTACTGTATCCTCCTGCACATACAAGTCCTTCGTTTGTTAGAGGATTATTAGTCCTTTTGATGATATTGCCTGTTTTGCTTACTAGGCTAAAAATTTGTATTTTGCGCATATCCAAAGAAAGGGAAGCAAGTGTTGATTGATAGTGAGTATGTGAGATGCAGGCGCTTACCAAATCTAATTTTAGAACTTTGACTATTTTAAAACTGTTCTTTTGTTACAACTCTGCCACAAATGTTCCCTATGTGGTACTTAACACTATTGAGTTATCGATAAAAACTAACTGTTTGATTTATCCTTCCCAAAAGCTTACCATTTCTTAGTGATTTACTATCTACTGTGTAGTATCACAAAACCATAACTTGTGGCTAGTGTATACAGAGAGAACAGTACCATCTGAAGATGCAATCTTTGGGGATTTAGCAATCACTGCTGATGATCTATGAGTCCAATCAGATGGATTCCAAAGCAGAATTGAACCATCTTTGAATGAAGTAAAGAACTGGCTTCCAGTTAATGCGAACTGACAATCTACAAAGGCGCTAGTTGAGCATTTAATTGTTTTTATGTGTGTAAGTGACTTCTGAGTGTGGATCAAACAGTAGTCATTTGAAATTGAAGCTATGAGGTCGTTTTGTCTGCAATATGCGAGCTACTTAACATCAGCTAAATGTCCAGTAAGCCTTGATTTCAGTTTGGCTGCCCGTAATGAAAATACTAAAACTTCATGAGAAGTGGCATGAGTTGCAAGCAGATAATCATCTATTTATATTTTGTTGTACTTGTGAAAATACTGCATTTGAAGGGATGCTCTGCTTTGTAAAGAACACTCATTCTGCCAGTCGATACATCGGCAAGTACGAGTTCATTAGCTCTTGTCTGAAAACTGAAGTAGCGTGCGGACTGGTGCAGAGTGAGAAGAGGATGTGTAGAATGTGCGAAGAAAGCATGTTGTTGGGGTGAGTAAGTAGCGGTTTAAACGAGTTCCATCGTTAGAACTAATATTTACGATTTAAACTGCAGTCCCAACAATGGTTCATTCCATTAATTTAAATTAAAACTAAAAAGAAGTTAATTTATGTTCGGATGATGGGTAGAGTGGTTTTTATTGAGTTGTTGCTATAATTAAAAGTTTAGTATGATAGGTTGGTTATTCTAGCACGCAAAACACGAACAATACAACAATTAAGTCACAAAAATCATACGCAAACACTTCGAGCAGATTCATGAACTCACTGATTCACGTGGATGCACTCTCTTACATATACTTGCGTAACATGATAATCTATCATTGCTCAGCTTTATGCTTAATCTCTATGATTAGCAACCTTTGCCCTTGACTAAATCAGAATGGCTGAATTTTAATGACAACGAAGGAAATACTGCTTTACATTACTCTGCCTTTAGAGGTTCGTTGGCAGGTGTGCAGCTACTGTAAAAAAATGGTGCGAATAGTTGGGCAATCAATAAAAAAGGATTAAATTGTATGCATTTTGCAGCTCAAGACGGTTCTCCTCTAATTATGGTATATTTTTGTTCTCAGCTAGTACTATTTCACGGAAAAAGGCATCAGCATCGACTGTGTGGACCAGAATAGTAATACTCCTCTACATTGGGCTGTTTATGCAGGATCGGACTGTGCAGTCGCAGCTTTGTTGTGTTGGGGAGCCTCTGCTAATTTGCAAGAACAAAATGGAGATACAGCTTTACATATAGCTGTTATGTTTGGTCGCATGAAAACTATATCTAGACTGGTGAGTTATGGATGCGATGTGACTATAAAGAATAAGAATGATCGGACTGCTTATGATTTAGCGCAGTAACAAGGATATTAAAATATATAGTTATATCTGCTGCCTTAAGAGAAAACTTGTGTTAAGAGACTACTTTGTAGAACATCAGCAGGTGGTAAACATAAAGGAAGCATGTTCGGAATATCTGTTTCTATTCTACTGCTATCACTAATTCTCAACTCGGTCAGCATCTACATCTACAACAACACTGAACTCTTTGCTCTCTTCATCACTACGATAGTTTTAGGCGCAGCATGCTTCATTCTGTTGATAATTATCCATAACAGCGATGCAGGTAGTATTAGTTCAGTAAGATACGATAAACATGCATATATGAAACTTTTGACTGAAAATGATCCGAAAGTTATCTGTTTCGAATGTCAAGTACTATTACTTTGAGGTAGATTAAGAAACCGGTTAGATCTAAGCACTGTTATGATTGTGGCAGATGCGTAAGGGTTTTCGATCATCATTGTTCGTGGGTGGGTAATTGCATTGGTACTAATAATACCCTACTTTTTATGATGCTTTTGCTTATCTGTACGATTTACATCATTCTTACACTGCTGTCTCACATCATTGGTAAATTTATGTGTATTTAGGGATGGCAACATCGAATCAGTATGATTTTGGAGCATTATAGACAGGGTTGTTTATCGTTAGCAGTCTGTGTGTAGTACTTTCTTTGTTTGGATTAGTGCCCATCTCATATTTATTGGTCAGACACTGCCGTCTCTCAATGCGAGGTGTCACGTTTTATTAGCATTACAAGCTGAAAATCGCAAACAAATCTAAAGGCGACATTATGCTTAAGTAAAAGGTAAGATCATCATGATTAAGAGAAAAATAGTGACTGATAGAGAATAGATAATGCATAAAGAGAAGCCACATTTATAAGATAGTTCATCCGCTCAACGCAGGCCTCTTATCAACCTTCAACATACAGAAAACTAGTAGGGACGTCGATCATCTGATTATTTATAGTAGAAGGGATGTTTTCAGGAAGCCAGGTGGTTACTATGTAAAAACAAGTACGTGAAGTAATACGGCTGGAACGATTAATCCTGATCTATGATCAAAACATAGAATATTAGAATAAAACTAAGTGTAATCTATATTGCCACACCAGAAGTTATAAAATTATGGACACTTCACTCCTCTTCCTCCTCATCCCAGCATGTTACTATCTGTTTTCACTTATACTGCTGTGCTTCCCATGCAGACAAAAACATCGTTATCGATTACATCTGCTCAACTAGTTAGTCGATGGATAGAGTCTTCTTTGTATTGGGCATCGTGGGGGAGCTTTTGAAGGACCCGAAAATACACTAGAACTGTTTAAAGAGACTAAGGAGGTGTGTCATATGTATGAACTAGATGTCTGCGAAACAAAGGATAATCAGTTAGTGGTGCATCATGATATAAATTTGCGAAGGACAACGGGTCACGATAAATTGATCAGCTAAACATTATCAACTTAGCTACCTATTTTACAGCGTGAAATTCAATCATATGGAGGTGGATTAGTCAGAACACAGAAAAACAAGATTCCACTTTTGGATCATCTTTTCACTCAGTTTCCGGATGCTCTTCTAAATATCGAACTTAAGACACCCACCGAGACGGCTATTAAGGAATTTGAAAGATTAGTGCGAAAACATAATAGATACTGTTCAACAGTTTGGGGTGCTTTTCGGGAGTAGCCGAACCAGACCTTAAGGTAATTATCACCAGGTGTCTTGACATTTTATTCTGGGTGGTAAGTTTTTAAAATATTTTTGTTGTGTATCTCAGGATTGCTACCTTTCTGGTCTCTTAGAGAAGGCATTCTCGAAATTCCACTTGTAACTAGCAGCATTTCAGATGCTACCTACAAAATGACCGAATCATGCTGCAGTAAGTTCTTTATCTGCATTTTACTATACCTTCTAAGATTTTTTAATCTTATTAGTCGACTTTTCATTCCACATCTCAGAAAACGAGGCATTCTTACTTTCTATTGGATAGTCAATGATGAATAGGATTGGTAGAGGGCAATTTCAATGGGTTGCAGAGGTATCATGACGGATGAGCCAACCAAACTAGCTGTTTTTTTGAAGCAGAAAGGACTTTATTTCCAGATATCTTAGCATACTTTCTGATTGTTTTTTAGTTTGATTGTTTGTAAAAATGATTGTTCTTTATAATTAGAGAATGGCTGAGATCAAAAGAGGAATCAGAGCTTAAGAAAGCACGAGTCTATGTGATACCAAATTTAAGCTGGTATTACTAGGTGACACAGGCGTAGGGAAAACTTCCATCATGGATCGATTTGTGAGAGATTAATTCGATTTAGCATCCAATGTAAACGTATCATAAGTAAGTCAACAGTTGGGATCGATTTCCTCTCTCGCAAGATTGTTGTACAAAATCGCACCTATAGATTGCAGCTGTGGGATACTGCGGGTCAGTAGAAGTATAAAAGTTTGGTACCTGCATACCTCAAGGACGCCAACGCTGCTTTTTTTGTATATTAACCGACGTGCATTTAAAGTCTGCAAAATATTAATAGCTGGTTACAGTTGTTTCGAGAGAATCAATCTCCTAATTCCATAGCTGTGCTAGTTGGCACTAAAATGGATTTAGTGGAATGGGATAACCCTCTGAAAGTAAAAGCTATGGAACTCGGGAAGCAGTAAGAAATAGAGGTTGGGTAAGTTTCAGCTCTAACTGGCAAAAACATAAACTAACTTTTTATAAAAACTGTGGCAGGATTAGTAAATGGAGAGAAAAAATAAAAGGATATCTAGGGAGAAAAAGTTGTAGCTAAGTTAACTGCACCTAAACAATAGAAACATAGTTGCTGTAAAATATGAATAAAGTATAGACTTTAGTGATAATGCAGTTTAATATTATTTCTTATACGTTATGAGCTAAATTTCAAAGGCCCGAGAAAGACTACTTCATCAACGAACACAACCTGACACCACTTAAACTTTACCACACACCTCACAACCCCGCAAGTTCACAGTCAGTTCTCTCACACATAAATTTGATAGAGTTCAAGATGTGAGCCCTTCTGCTTCCAATGCTTTTAGCAAACAGAATGTTGATATGAGGCCAATCGAATCTCCAATGACAAGTAGAGCACAATTGAGTCATATTAGTAGGTCTAAAGAGAATTTTCAACCAATGCTCAAGACTATAAACGTTAAAATTCATGAGATGAGTCGACTCACTTCGCAACCTTCGCAATCTGACTGGCATTAAAGTCGGTATTTTGAGTCTCCTCCTCGTGTTGCTTACCGACGTACTCTCCATAAAAGCAAGCCTGAATTGATTATGGTTCCATTACCCAACAGAAAGCACCACTCTCCTTTCAAACCGAAATAATGTCTGAAGTAATGGGCAGAAAGGATCATCAATTAGTCGCGATCTTCAGGACGTAGTTTTGTAGATGATTTCTTCCCTCCTGCAAGGACAATTATCTTCAGTCGCAATATCCTTTGCCAGTAATAAAACCTCAAATTTGAAAGACTGTCTCACATCTTCCAATCAAATGACGTAGTTGTGTTGTAAAATTGTGAGCCGACAAATATCAGCCCTGGAAAATACACAAATCCCTATCTATATAGTGCTTTGACTATACTTGCGGAAAATCCTTAAAGAATACTCGCTCTTTTCGGAGCACAACAATTTAGTGAATAAGGAGCGTATCACCTCTGTCTATGCAAAGACGGAGTTTGGCGTTATGTAGTGGTCGATGATTTCATGCCGATTAAGTCAATTGCAGGTCGCAAACAAATTTTATCTATTCATAACAAACAAGCAGACAATAAAGTTGAGATCTGGCCTGCTTTGATAGAGAAAGCAGTTGCAAAAATCTACGGCACTTATATCGATTTATTTATGTCAAAAGAACAAGGAATGGTAGATCTGTTCAAGTTGCTAACTGGGGCACCAGCTACAATTTATGAACTCAATAAAGATTTCCGCTCGTTTTTGATTCTCGTTGACTCAGCTATTAAACGTGGCCACATTGTCACTCTTTAAGCAGTTACGCAGTAGTAAGTATAAACTGCTCGGATTCGCAACTTGAGTATCAATCAAGCCTATAGAGTGTTGGATATTAAAAAAAGCGGATTGAGAATTAGAAATTATGCTTAGGGG
>Ga0194117_10004059_pt1 | contig 14217 bp, 8 predicted proteins | sample TA2MahsurfametaG_FD_160579 | JGI IMG/M metagenome (GOLD analysis project Ga0194117, IMG submission 160579) | Freshwater microbial communities from Lake Tanganyika, Tanzania - TA2015009 Mahale N1 surface | ecosystem: Environmental > Aquatic > Freshwater > Lake | place: Tanzania: Lake Tanganyika...
CCCCAGTTGTAGCAATAGGGCAAGTCGAGTAACATATATTATTGTAGAGATGGATAGCTGAGCTACTACAAGCGGAGCAAATTGAAGAGGTACAATTAATACAGTTGGAAGAGCAAGCAATACAAATAGAATTATTGACATAGTAGCCTTAGCCACAAGAAGTACTACAAGCACCATTGAGCAAAACAAGTCCAACATCACATGAAGTGCAGGTAGTGATAGTTATCGCGCAGGTCTTACACTTTGTATAATCACAAGAACAAAGAGTCGAATTGACTTTGACAGTTCCAGATGGGCAACTCTTAGAACAACTTCCACTATTTCCACTGACAAAGAAGTAATCAAGTGCACAATTAGTACAATTAGAAGACGAAAGCGAACAGTCGGTACAATTGATACTACATTTACTACATGTCCAAGTAGCATTATCAGCATAATAGCCTGTCATTCTGTTACAGTTACCTACACAACTAGCACCATTCAAATAACTACCATTGTTGCATGTCTGACAAGTAGTTGAGGTATTGACACAGGTTGAACATGGAGTAGTGCATTGCATACAAACTTCTGATGAGTTGAAATAACCTGGTAAGCAACTTGATAAACATGTGCTATTTACTCGGACGGTCGGAGCAATACACGAAGTACATGAATTTGTGGAGCCATTTATACAGCTATAACATGGCGCAGTACAGAGCTGGCAGAAATTTGATGAGTTATAATATTGTGCTCCACAAGCAGTCACACACTATCCTGTACTTTGTCTGAAAAAGTATCCTTGAAAAGTCCATGTTGTATCTACTCCGTCTCCAGTCTGATAACAAGTCAGACATGCGCCTGCAGAATTACAAGTTTTGCAGTGAAAGCCAGTCGTATTTGGACAAGCAAGTGTAAAGGCAGCAGTATTAGATGTTGAATTAACAGATGAATCGATGCTATTATTCGTTTTGGTATAGGTATTGAATGTCAAAAGTGCATAGTTGGAAGCCCAGTTTTTAGTCGAGACATACACAGATGATGGAAAAGTAAAAGAAATATTCGTGTTAGAAGGAAAAGCAGTGCCTGTTTTATCATCAACTCTTATTTTGTTAGTGTCATTATTAAAATTTGAACAGAAAATGTTTGTATCCGAACACAGTGAGCCTGACATTGAAGAGATATTTGAAACATTCGTAACAACTACAGGAGTTGCCTTGAATGTCCAGTCACTAATGGGTATACTTACGACAATGTAATCTCCTGAAATGAGTAGATTGGTAGGTTGGAAGCTAAGTGTAAAAGAGGTAGCAATATTCAATCTTTGGGAAGAGATTCCATTATCATTGATGGTTAATTTTGCATTATTGATCACATTTTGAAGCATATTGGTACTCGGTGTAAATGTAAGAGTACTAATCAAATAGTTAGAACCACTTGACACTTATAATGTGCTTACTTTGATACTGCCAGGTGTATCCATCGATCTTGTAAGAGTAATATTCGTCACTGATACAGTTAGATTGATATTGGCACTTATGTTGCTCCCCACTGTTATGTAGAGCAATCTTGAATTACTGCTATCTTTAGAGCATGTGACGACGATGCTGTTAACCTTACAGGATGGAGTACTGCTATACAGTAGCTGAGTATTAGAATTATTAGTTTGTATAAGCTAAATTGATACCATATCTGCTGTATAAAGGATAGAGGGAGTTCTGATATTGAATGAGTATGTGATTGATGCTCCATTGATTGTATTAGTGTTGCTGTCTGATGCAGCTAAAGTAGTATCTGGTAAAGTATTAATCAGTGAGACAGCTGCAATATTGGACTGCTAGACTGCAAAACCATCAGAAGTGGCACTTAGAAGTAAAATATTAATGGGTTTGTAAGAGTAGTAATTGAGGATACTATTGATAACGATTGTAAAGGTAGTATTCGCAGGAAGACTAGCGGTTGTGAAACTAAGAATGATATGGTTTGAAGTTGAATTTGTGGAGTTGATGATCGGAACTGTTTGGTTGGTAGGATTTGAACTTAAAGTATAAGTCGCGCTAGCTGTAGTAGATGCTATCATATTAGTTGGCAACACGATTGTTATTATGCCATTTGTCGGGAATGATTTAAATACAGTATAAACGAAAGTATAGGTTGTGTACTTCATGTTAGTTGAGTCGACCCTTGAAACATTGAAATTGTTGTTTGGAATGGTAACTGCAGTGGGTGTTATTGTTATCGTGTATCCTGTGCTGTCGTCAACTGGATTTGTTAACTAAGTTGGACTATAGTAGGTCTGAAAGAAGAAAGTATTGGTAACTTTGGTAATCGCAGGATTAGTGATACCTGAAATATTCAATGTTATAATGCTATTGGCAGGAAGTATTGTACTCGTAATACTTGAAATGCTAATCACTTGACCTGAAGCAGAACAGGCAATTGCTGATGAAAGTGAACTTGGTGATGATAAAGTGGCACTCACACTGCAACTTCCGGTTGTGATTGTTACATTTGTAGGCAAAGTAATAACAACTACTGCACCGATGCCTAACGGATTATTTGTCTGTAGGACAAAGGAGTAAGTAGTTGTTGTGAGTACAAGTGTTGTAAGTGGAGTCACTGATAAATTTGAAAGTATATTCGGAGAGACTACTAAAGTGGTAGTAGCAGAACTATAGGAAACATTGTTTCTTAAAAATTGGACTGTAACAGTTTTGGAGCCACTGTTAATCATAGTATTAAGATAAAATCCCCACATTTTGGTAGAAGTACTAGAACTTAATGTAAATGATGTTGGTGTATTGGGTAAAGAAACACCACTTGTAGTATTTATAGCCTGTAAGGCATTGCTAGTGACATTGTTAGATATCGTCACTCCAGATAAAGTATAGATTAAAAGATATTGGCTACTTGAATTCGCAACTTGGACTGTAATGGTGTCTGTTGAAAAATTGATAGAAGCTGGCGCTTTAAAATCAAGGTATAAGCTAGCCCTGCTTGTACCTACTCTTAGTGGGCTTGAGTTAGGCGTATAAACAGATAGATTTGAGGTGGGCAGATCTGTAATTCCAGTAATTGGACATGATTTTTCATCAATTTTGAACTGATAGTTAGTAGATGCATAAGTTAGAATAGTCATTGAAAAAGAAGAAGCAGTTGTGGGAGGAGATAGCAAGAACGATAGTTTAAATACAAGAGTAGTAGAAGCTGGTACAGTATTTGTAAAAAAATTAGGAAGTAAAATGTAAGCACCAATTACACTACTTAAAACCATTGTATTAATGTAAGTACTACCACTTGTAACACTGACCATCAGAGAAGAAGTATTTGATGATGGAGTATAACCTACAAAAGTGAGTTGAATTGACCCACCCGCTGGTATAGGATTTTTGTTCACAATAGAAAATGTAACACCGCTAAAAGAATTTGTGTAGGTAGGTGCAAAAGCCATACTACAAGATGCGAGTTCATCTGGAATCAGGTTAGTTATATAGCCATACACTGTAGTAAATGCAAGCCCTGCATCAGATGAAAATGTAAATGCCACTTGATAATCATCAACATAAGAAGGATTTTTTATAGAATTTATGTTCATGTATATTTGATCTCCCATCGCCACAGTCCAACGAAAACTAAAGGCAGAACTATTCATGATAGTACATCCATAAATATTTGCAGTATTTGTACCATCATAACAGCCATTGATGCCTGAGGATGAGTTAAAGGAGTAAGCAGATGAGGGGAAAACAATAGTGGCGTTGCCTGGGAGAACGGAGGTGTTGCCAATATTGAAAGTCAAGATGTAGGTGGTTATTTGATTGATCTTTTTGTTTGAGGGGTAAGCTGTGATGAGAGGATCTGCCTGGACGGTGGTTATGATTGCGAGCAGTAGCAGCGCGTGGATGTGCTTCATGATGATTTAATCTATTCAAATTTATGAGTTATATTTGATCTATAATAATAACCTTCTGTTTTATGATATAGAAAAAAACAATCGACTACAAATTATCCACCCTCTTCAAATCATAAATTTATGCCTGGTAAGATCAGAGGAGATATGATAGTGTGTTGTCGGCAAATTTTGAGAAAAATATGAATATATTAAGATTTTTTTATGAATTGTTCGCAAATAATTGTAAGCAAAAATTATTGGTTTTGATTTAGAAAAATTTTTTGCACTAGTGTTGGAAGAATTTAATTACTTTTGTATTTCAGTTTTATAAATTGAGAATTGAAGATGATAAATACTACTTTACGAGAAATTTCCTATATTTTACACTCCAACTTAGTATATAGGTTCATCTGAAGGTATTTGATAATTTCTGTATATTTTTTTGGGAATGTTCTACATTAATTGAGTAACAGTCAATTATTGCAAAAAACATAAAAAAAATATCAATGTCAATAGACAAACATTCATAACAGACAGCCAATGTCTAAATCTTACAAAATGGTGTCATCAGCATCGATTTCCTGTTCTTTTTTCTCTATTTTTTACAATTTAGGCATAGATATTTTCCATAAAAGGATTTATCTTTCACTACCAAAAATATAAACTGCCTTTTTGCGTGTTCTTTCCCTTTTAACTTCGAATTATTCAACAAGAATCAAGCTTTGATTGTGTTGTGAAGCTGATTATGGCTGTTTCATAATTGTCTTATCTAATATTTAATTCTTAATTAACCTTTTTGATAAATACCAACATATGCTACTTTTAAACAAACTGTTTTATTTGTCCTTCTCAACTTTCAACAATTTTAGGGCATAAATCTTAGGATAAACCTACAGCCAAGTAATAATTTCTAATTTTAAACGGAATCATTATGGAGGGTACTCAAGTACTTTTAAAAGTAACTTACATTTTACATAGCTCATTTCAGTTGGAGATGTTAAGGTAGGCAAGTCCTGTATCATAAAACGCTATTGTGAGGGTCGGTTCGTACAAAAATACATCACCACCATTGGAGTCGATTATGGTGTAAAAAAAGTAAACGTCTCAGGGAGAAAAGTAGCAGTCAACTTCTTTGATCTCAGTGGATCACCAGACTATTAAGAAATAAGAAATCCTTTCTATTAAGGAGCACAAGTAATACTCCTTGTGTTTGATCTATAATGCAGAGAAAGTTTTAACAATCTTGGCAAGTGGGAGACAGTGATGAAAAACTATGGAGTGAACAGCAAAGAAGCTGTGGTAATCTTAGTTGGGAACAAGTGTGATGGACGTGTAAAAGAAGTAGACCAAACTTAAGTAATAGCATATGCCAAAAAACGAGGGTATTAATATTTTCCTTGTTCAGCGAGTACGGGATAAAATATTAACTAAATTTTCGATAAGGCTTTTCTAAAGGCTGTAAGCCTATTAGAGGACAAGCTTAAGACAATTCAATGATTGTGTAAATCATAAATTTTATCAACAATCTTTATATCTAATCCAATTGAGTCGAGTGCTACTAGGAGTTTGAAACACTATTAATTCTTTGTTCCATCAAAAGAACTTATTTTCGAGTGAAATTATCCTGATTTATACCACTTCAATTTTTATTTCCAGGGCTTTCTGATATTATCTCTAACACAAACTAATAAATAACAAATCTGTTTATCATTTAAGTGCTTATAATTATAGATTATTATAAACCTATGGGCAGTGAAAGTTCGAATTCGCATTAGAGATTCTACCAACGCTACAATTTTGTACAAGTCATTAATGATCGTAACTTCGGGCTGGTCAAAGTTTACAGAAAAAAATAGCTGAACTTCGACTATGTAATGGTTTTTGAAAGAGTCTACTCTCCCTTTCAACTCAACAATGTCAAAAAACAGCTATAGAGAGTAAAAAGCAGGTACAGCCTCCAGTAGTAACCATTGTTTTTAAAAATACTCAATGTGGAATAATTGTAGGGTATATTTGATACTATTTAGGAAACGGTTGCGGAGGTAGTGTGCTGAGGATATATCTCGAATATCTCAATTATACATTAAAAGATGCTATAAATACAAGAAAGTAAGCAATGCAACCGTTTACTTCTGAATAAATCATGTATGTCATGAAAAATGCAATTGCTGCTTATAATTTTCTCAAAAGTAACTCAAAGTTAATTGAGGTTTGAATGCCAACTACTTGACTGTCAGACCTGATTCTATCTACATCAACCCAGATGGCATGATGAGATTCAATCCAACAAGAGTCTAAAAGGTTTAAACATAAAATCAAAGTTGCAACTGTATCAATGCACCAAATGAGGTTCACTTCTAAAAAAGTTAAAGACAGTTTTTAATCGAGCTCAAGAGTACTCTTCTTGACTTAGTCGAAATTTGCCCACAAAATGATTAAAATTTCAAGAGGAACTACTAAATTTTAGCAAAGATAAACCATTCTCGCACTTTACAACAAGTAATATCGCATCTCTGGCAACCATAAGTTGACAGTTTACTCTCTGGTAAAAAGCTCTAAACAACTGAACTGTCATCAGGAGGTGGAAGATAAGGTATTTTCGGACAATCTATGGCAAAATCAAAGATAAGTTTACGAGATTCAGGCTTTAAATTTAGATGATATATTAATGATTTTTAGTTATCTAGTCTTATAATTATTTGGATATAATTGATGGGACTATTTGGCAACAAAGACGGCAAAACAAATAAAGATTCCGCCACATCAAAAGAAGTCACATTGACCGATTCTAAGTAACTTTGTATTATAACTAAGATCGAACTAGACAAATACCATTACATCTGCAAGTACATAGGCTCAACTATCAGGCAATCTTTTCTAAACACTTTCCTCAAATGTTTGTGGAGTTAGTGATTCTTGGAACAAACAAAAACAATAATGGCTCGATTCTCCTCAACTTAAAGAAGTAGTTCGTCTTAAAATTAGATTCAACAATGGAGGAAAGAGTTTAATTCATATTTTTGCCACCCTCTTGGAAATACATATCGATCTTTACCCTAAGCAATCACCAAACTCAAATATAATGCTTTTGGAAAATATACCTTCAAAGAAAGACTTTTAGCATTGGAAGGCGCTACTTTGTTAGTAGCCATACTCACTTTTGGCAGAAGAGCTGATGTCGGAGCAGTAAATCGTTTACTCTACTCAACTAGAAACTCAGCATTAACCTATATGCTTGGAGGTCTCTTAATCGCCCCTGAAATATACAATCCATTCTTAAGAAGTGATTTATGAGGGATCAATAAAAAACATAATATAAAAATCATTTTCTAAATTATCTGTCCATTCTAGCTACTACCTCTTTAAACTACAAATTTTTGGAAAGGAGACGAAGCATATCTGCGCTTTTATTGACTTTTTTGATTGTTTTTATCAAAAAATTGACAGTATCTTATGGCGACATTGTTTATGGTGTTATCCTTCTTTATTTGTTTAAGAGCATATCGTTGAGTTCTTTGATACGTTCTTTTAGTTGCTTTACGTCGAATTTATGTTACTCGTCTTTCCTTTTGATTATCTACTATAATTGCTCTAGTTTTTCTTAATAAAATTTCTTTATTTGCTAATTCCTGCCATCAAAACTGTCTTATCTTTGACCATGAAGCATCTCTTCAAGCATTTTCTTTTACTGCTATAGCTATATTTTAGCCTTTTCACTGTTCAATAGAATTTTGTGAGTAAAATCAAGAGTTTGGTCTTTGAATGCAACCTCTCTTTTTAAATCTTCGTTTTCTTTCAACAAGTCTTCAATCTGATGTTCTCTTAATGCAATTTCTTCTTCTAATTATTTCATTTAATAGTCACTATTTTGAGCCTAATTTCGGATTTTTGCCTTTAAAGATTTATTTTCTTTATCTCTTTCTTAAAGTTTATGTTACAAGAGATCTATTCTATCTTGTAAGGTAGACTCAAATGATTATTCTGTCTATCGTTCCGATTGAGCTTTGAGCCTCGACTACAAAAGGATAATTTTATTTTTTAGCTATGCTACAGATTAATTCTTCTTTTTGTATTCATTCAATTATCTCATAGCTTTGTTGTAAGCTTATTATTGTTTTGCTGACTCTTCCTATCTTTTTCTTGTTTCTTCTTCAAGCTGAGAATTATTGTTTTTCATCTGTTGCATTTTTTTTGAAACTTATTCAAATTTTTTCTTGTTTTATTTGACTGCATTTTATAATTCCTAGTTTTCTTTTGTAAGCTCCTAAATTTATTTCTTAAGAGATTCTATCTATTTTTTTGTTGATTCTAATTCCTTCTTTAGCTTATCCATCTCTCTCTTAACTCTTTCCTTTTAATTTTTGTCCACTTTATCATTTTTATCTATCTTTTAAATATTTTCAACTTGCATTTTGAGGATCTTCTTTTAATCCATTAGTTTTTCAATCTCTTTATCTTTGTCATCAATCATCCGATGATCGAAATCTAGCTTGACTTTCATTTCTTCTAAGATCTTCTCATTTTGAGTTATATACTTATTTTTTTATAAAAGCTAAAGACTTATCTACTTGATCTTTTCATCTTTCCTTTTGGTTTCCTAGAAAAGGGATTTTATTCTCTTCTCACTTTCTGTGATTTTTTAGTTCAGTGTCAAAATTTCTTTACTTTTTAAATTGATACTATGAGTCAGTTTTTAAGTTGCTACTTCATTTTGAGTTTTAAGTTTTATTTGCTACTCTTTTGATTAATTTATCCTTAGCTACAATTAACTTATGCGTTTTTACTTGAGCTGTATTTTCTTTTTGTTTTACTCCTATAACTGCTTTGATCTGGCTTCTCTATATTCAAGTTTATCTTTTAGAGCAGTTAACTCTATTTATAAACTATTTTTTTACTTTCTCATCTTTTCAAACTATTTATCCGAAGATAGATTTTTCTTTAAATTCACAGAAGAATCATAACACTGGGATGAGTTAGGATTTCTAAAATCCTGCGATTTCCTATATGGCTAATTATAGATATTTAAATTGTTAATTTTTTCTATCTCGCTTTACAGATAAGCTATATCACTTTTCAATAAGTTATTTTCCTTTTATTTTTATGCCAACTGAGCAAGTATTTTCTCTGACTATTTTTTATATTCTTGCAGACAACTGCTTCTATGCATCTAGGCTTTTAAATATTGATCGTTTTGGGCTTTCAATTTTTAGATTTATGCTTCAAAACTATTTATCTCTTATTCTAAAAGTTCAATATTTTTTTATTTTTGTTTGACTCGATTCTAAAGGTCTTTGTTTAAAGTCTGCAACTTCGAATTTTAAAGTTAGATTCGATCTTTTTCTTTTTTTATTTCGTTTAGCTACTGCTAAAGAACTTAGTTGAACTCAAGATCCTCTTTTTTCTTATCTTGAAGAAAAGGTTTATAATTTTTACTATCGTTTTTGTAATCTCGACTATCATTGTCATGTCGATGCGAATACAACATAGAACTTTGCGAAAAATTTTGTGAAAGCTACGCACATGGACCTTCCATTTTGAAAAACTGTATGTTATCATTAGATTGCCATGATTTATCTTCATGAGGAATATTGATAGCAAACTATTAATCCCCATCTTCAATTTCATTGTAACCTTGATTAAATAATCAATACTATGTTATGGTGAATGGCGTTGACTACCATCTCCAAATGAGGAATAAAGAAGATGCTATAAATTTTGTTTCGTTTGTTTATTTCGATTCATTTTTGAATAACTATATGGTAATTTGGATTCAAATCAAATCATTTAAAAAAGTAGAACGACGAACTTATTCCGCGAATTTAAGGATCCAGGGTTTATGACTTATTTCTATCACTTGGGTTGATAAAGGTACTTTTTATACTGATTAAGCAAATCTAACGGGATTTGTCAAATGTAAAAGCAAACCTTAGCGTATACTTTACTAGTTTGTATAAGGTAGACAGTCATAATTCCTTAAAACCTTACATTTAGGAGGCAGAAATCGGGTTTTACTTAAAGCCTATCTAAATTAATCATTCATTCCTCCAAGGATCTTGCAGTGAAAGGCATTTGAAACTGGTAAAGATAAAGCTGCAGCTTGATGAGTTTTTAAGACTTTCATTAATTATCTTATAGCAACTATTTCTCCAGCCACTATAATACTTGTTTTGGTATTGATACATGCGACTTAGAGACCAGCTTTATTAATTTATTCATACACAACTTCTTCTTTTTATGGCTTATATTTTACTATAAGCATTCCGTGAGGAGTATTTGTATATTTTTTCATCAACCTTCCACGTAAATTGACAAGTTTCAATGCTTCATCTAACTCAAGACTTCCTGAATTAACTAAGGCAGAATATTATCCCAATGAGTGGCCAATCATCCAATCTTAAGAGGAAAGGTCATTATGATATTTACCATTTCTGAAATGCAGGTAGTGCGAAATAACCAACAGAGGTTGTGTGATTTAAGTTTGATTGATTTGTTTGTTTACATCTGTAGTAGATATCTAGTGGAAATCAACACCCAAAAGTTTATGTGCTAAATTCAAGACCTCTTCCTTCTATTTTGGAGGAATGGAATTGAGCATTCCTACTTCCTGCGTTCCCTGTCCTGCGAATAAGAATAGTCGATGACTTGATAAACTTTTTGAAAATGAGTATGCTTTTTTAGTTATCATTAATAAACATAATTGTGTATCACATAGATTAGATTATCACTGCTTGTATTTTTGAAGATCAGTATGGAGTTAAGGATCTAATCCTCCTGTGTATTTGCTTGATACATAATCACCTGACACATATTTGGATTCGTCATAAGATTCATAATTTCCTAAGAGTTTGGAAGGCGAATATGTGGAATAACTAAATCATAGCATATTTACTTTTAAGTTATGGTACTCTTCTGCCCAATACCTGATTTTATCTGGCTGAGCAGAGCCAAAAATTCAGGTGATGATTTTCCGTCACTTTCGGGAGTAAATTTACTTTCGTATACATTTTATGTCGCTTTATCACCTAGGACATCGAAACTGTAAGGAATCGCTCTTCCATAATTATTCAAATCATTAGTATTGGTCTGTTATTTAGAAGTATAGTTTTACCATGAATTTATCTCTTATGTCTTATACCCGTTTGTTTGAATAGTTGGAACTGACGTATTTTTTGTTTCAACAAGTTTTATTTCCTCTTTTAGCTCAATATTTTGAAAAATTATTCTTTGTTGTTGAAGCCTAGAATCATCTTTTTGCTCATTTAATACAGCTTGTTGCATAACCTGAGTAGGAGGATTAAATGAGTTTACAGGAGGTTGAGAAACTATTGTTCGTTGATTATTTAAGATAGTAGATTGTGGTTGCTTTACCTGTATTATTGAAGGAAGTTGTTGATTTGCAACTTCTGGTAAACCTTGAGGCCTTATTGGAACATATCCTTGGGGTACATATTAAACATTTTGAGATGGCAGAGATCTTTGAATTAAAGTTTGAGGAGGTTGTTGTTGTATAACCTGTGCAGATGGTAATACTGGGTTAGGTTTACCAGTAAATACTACTCGAGAGTTGATCACAGGTGTTGTTTGTATAAACTTCAAAGGACCTTAAGTTCCAGAAGTAGTTTGTACTAGATTGGGAGAAGTAGAAGGTTGAACATTGAAACTGATATATCCGTTTGGTTGTATGGGTGCTCCACTTACAACTTTTTCAGATCTTGATGGTCTTACAAATGATGTTATTATCTAAGTATTTCCATTCAAAGGAGTTTGATTGAATGGATATGAAGGTATATTAATGTTAGTTATGATGGGTTGAGGGTTGGTATTTGCCTGAGGTCCTGAAAAATTGACAATATTGAAATTTGGCTCTGATACTTTGGTATCAATTGTAGGTAAAGAACTAGTATAGTTTGGAGGATTAAAGGTTTGGTAATTGTTTTGTGAAATTAAAGGTTGTTTAGCAACCTCAACGTATTTAGTTTCAGGTATTTTGGATATTTTCTCATCTCTTCCAACTGTATTTTGATACACTTGTTCAGTAATTCTAGCATTTTCATTGCCGTATTCATAACTCTGATGAGTTCTACACCAATCTTCGATATTGCTTGGCCCTACCTCATTAACGCAACTTAATCTAGTGGGTACTTCACCATCGCAATAAGTTCTAACATACTCAACAAATTTAGCATGAGCTTCCGCAAATGTAATTTTTTCATGGTTTCCAATGTACCAATAAATGTTATGATACTTCCCGCAACTATCGTTATCCGCTACTTGATAGAGCATATTCAACATATCTCCCACCATCTTAGACTCAGTCACATTTACTCCATTAATTTTATTACTTTCAAAACGATTACTCAACCATACTTTTGCCTGACCTCTCTCATTTATTCCGATTTGGTCCTCATCAATACTGAAGTACCCAACTACTTTGCTGAGTTGTTGATATCCATGGATACAAACATCATAAAGATGGAATATATCAGGATAGGGAATGTCTTTGAGATTGGATAATCTTAAGGGAGTGCGCTATACAAATATTTTTTCTACATAATACTCGAGTTACTCGAATCGTAATCTATCTGGCAAGAGAATCCTTACTTCTTAAGGAAGTAAGCTTTAACTAAAAACATGCTATCTCTTCTCAATTGATACAATTTCTAACTATTTTCTGCTTGTTCCTCTCTGACGATGTATTGATCTACTTTTTAATTGGGATTTTTTTTATTTTCCCAGACAGTGAGACCTTCGATTTGATGGACCTGCCTCCATTGACTTTTGAACTATGCTTAAGTGAGATCTGAGTTGTGGTTACCCATATGTTAATATCTTAATATCAAATATTTTAAATAAACTATCAATAAAAACGACAAACAACCTACATTTAGTAGAGTTTGGTTTGTTTGTATTGTAATTGTTTGAGTTGTAAGTGTTATCACTTTAGATTATTATTTTTCAAGAGAGTTCTATTTTATTCGTTCTGAAGTCAAGTTGATAATATAGCTCTTATTACTGAAAATGAAGGTAAAATTATCAAAAATGTCACATGTATTTATTAAGCAACAAATCCAAGTTGTTTAATTGATCTTCACTCGCTCGTTAGCCTCCAAAAGAATCTTTCTTTCTACTTTGATAAATATTCTCATCTAAATAGTATAAAAAGTACTTTTTGCTTTCATATTTTGATTCTGGTAGTCCATAATACTCTTTTATCCCATCGATGATAAATGACTCTTAGGTCTCTCTTTATGCTTCAACATCTTCTCGATCTAATCCACAATCTAGCCATTAACTGAACTTAGTTATCCCCATCCACCTCTCGATTTTTTCCTGCTCTAAATCAAACGATCAAGCTATTATTTTGGTTTGTCATAAACAGACCGTTTAGACTGTCTTGACTCATTTCTTGACTAATCTTGTTACATAATACTTTATTTTGGACTGAACTTTTGTTTGATTTGATAACTACCCTCTTTTTTGTTGGAATGGAAGTAATCTGTATCTTTGGCAAAGTTTCCTAATTTTGAAATACTCAAGCTATCGTTGGATAAAATATTTATTGGTATTTTCTTACTGTCACCTGCCAGACTAACCAAACTGTTATTTGTAGCATCAAAAGGAACATTTTTATCTGGAATGTACTCTTAAGAAGGATACTATTTGATAATTAACTGGTCGTTTGATGTTGGTTTGAGAACATTTACATTTTTTTGCTGAAGTTTCACCTCATCCACATAATATGGATCATTTATCTCGACTTTTCCTTGATAAATCTACTCAAGATATTTCTTATTATTTATATCCATTTTTTCTCGGAGTTGTTTTTTCAATCGATTTATCTATTCATCCGCTTGCTATTTTTCTCTCTTGGCCTTATCAGCCTCTCTTTGAAGCTTTTAAAGCTATTAATGGAAGTGGGCACCTTGATGAGCAATTTACTTTCTCATTTTATGCACTTCTTCTGTGAATTTTTAGAGTTTACCTTTTTCTCTTTCCTTTTTAAAAAATTACTTGGAAATAGCTGTATTGAACCCTTTTGAATGGACAGTTTAGTTGGAGATAGCAGATGCCACTTATTCAAGATCATTGCTAATTATCTTGGGAGTCTTTACTTGTTTTTGTGGAGATCTTATAAAATCCTGATTTTATTTTTGATTTTGCATATTTTTCAACTCAGATTGTCTTCTTTCTTACTCTTCTCTTTTTGCAACTTATTCTCTTATCTTTTTGAACTTTTCTTTTTTTAAGTCGACCGGCTGCTCATTTGTTTTTATTATATTGGCATTAATTTCTTCAACATTTTTAGCAATATTCTTTTTGCCTTTCAGCTCTTACTAGTATTTAAGTTT
>Ga0194117_10004069_pt1 | contig 14181 bp, 12 predicted proteins | sample TA2MahsurfametaG_FD_160579 | JGI IMG/M metagenome (GOLD analysis project Ga0194117, IMG submission 160579) | Freshwater microbial communities from Lake Tanganyika, Tanzania - TA2015009 Mahale N1 surface | ecosystem: Environmental > Aquatic > Freshwater > Lake | place: Tanzania: Lake Tanganyika...
GCGGTCTTCAATCACTACTTGCTTTGTTCCAACTTTTTTATCAGTATTGGCGGTTGTCAGCGTTACTTGCAGCTCACGATAATTTCCTTTATCATCAATATTGCCAATGGCAGGTAGCTTTGAAGGGTCAAATGTGCTTATACCTTCCATTTTTCGTGTAAACGATGATGACAACACAGGAATTTCGAAGTTGAATTTGTCTCGAGTTTTTATTGGCGTAACAAATACGCCTATGCTTGGCGGTCGCACGGTTACACCAACGCCCACACCTTCGGTTTCTAATTGCTTTACAAATTCTTCGAACTTGTCTGTACCAATTATTTCTAATATCTGCGTATAGTCAGGGCCCAAATCTCGCATCAAGCGCAAGCCCCTGCCAATGGATTGCTCCGGAAGAATATTTGCTTTTGAGGTGAATGGTCTCAAACCTAAAATAATGCTCACATTTTTTACGTCCCAACCTTCACGAAGCATTAATACAGAAACCACCACTTTCACAGGACTTTTCGTGTCATCAATCTTTCTTGCTTGTTCACGTAATTCCTCTAATTCCTTCTGGTTGGTGGTAAGTTCTCCGTTGTTCTTGGTGTGAATCACAAGTACCTGGTCTGTTTTATTGAAACCTGCTAAGCCCTGAATACCTTCTGCTATCTGATTGGCTTGTTTCGTATCTTCTGCCATGATGAAAAGAACAGGCTTCTGACCAAGATTTTTATAGTAACAATCGTAATGCTCCTTATAGCGTTTCAAGGCTATTTGAATCCACTCGTTGTAGGCATTGTAAGCGTTGGTGATTTGCCTGTTATCCGGACTTGTTTTGTCACTTTGGTGAACGATTAAAGGCGTCTTGACAATCTTATCCTCTATCGCTTGTGCCAACGGATAGTCTGTGATTATCCATGGGAAGAATGTTCCGTTTTGGTCTTTTGGTGTTGCTGTTAAATCAAATAGGAGTGAAAGACCTTTTTTGCCTCTTTCAATTAAGCTGTTGTGGAATGAAATGATGCTTTTGTACCAAGCCAGGTCTTCATCATGTACGTGGTGCGCTTCATCATTAATGACCAACAACTCGTCATGTTTCATGATGCGGTCATATAAACTTTCGAGCCATGAAGCCTGTGAATCTTTCTTTGGTTTTTGTCCGAGCATGTTTCCTATTGGACCTAAATCTTCATCGGTTTCTGCTCTTGATTCATATATCTGATGTATGTTGGTGAGATAAAAAGTTCCGTCTGTACTTGTCTTTACCTGATCTTCACGCATAATGAAGGTCATGTTCCAATCATACTTCCATTCATCAGGTATGAATGGGAAATGATAAAAGATGTTTCCGTTTTCGAAATCTGTTTTCAAGCGTTCATAGACAATCACGTTTGGGGCAATCACCAAAATTGTTTTGCTCAGGTCTGAATTGTCTTCAAACTTTTTATGAAAGTATGACCATACTGCCAGAAATGCCATCACATTGGTTTTTCCCGAACCTGTGGCTGCTTTGGCACAATAGCGGGTTAAGCCTTCCGGGGGCAAATCCTGATTGGAAAGTAAACCTGTTTCCGGTACCACCCGTGTTAGGATGCGTTTTGATTTGGCTGTTTCAAAAACTTCACGCTTATTGGAAAAAAGGTCTTTGCTGTATGCCTGTGCATCCATGTAGGCTTCGGCAAGCAGGGCATTGTCACGCATTCCTTTTACTTCGTACAAGTAAATGGTGGTTTCCATGGCTTCACGTTGGGCGAAACGGAAGTGAAATACTTCTCCATCTACAATATGGTCTTGGCCGAACCAATGGTTCAGCAAGGTGAGTGAAGTTTGCGAAATGCCTTTGGGTGTTTTGTAGCCCGAAGCCCGCCATGCATCTACTTCTTTGCGAATGTTATTTGCCAATAATGTTTTACTTGGTCTGCGGGCATTTACCAATTTGTAACCGCCCTTACCATCTTTCTCTAAATGCGATTCAGGAATTTCCCATGCTTTGCGACCTTCTATCTCGGGAATCGCTTGCTCTAAAGGAATAACTACCTTTTGCTCCTTTACTTTGGATGCTTTTTTACTTTTTGCCATGGCTTACCGATGCTTTAATTCAATGATGTGCGTTGTATCGTTCCCAAAAATGTCAATCACCTTTACCATCACTTTGTAGTCGCCTTTTTTGTCGTATTGCTTTGGGTCAGTGATGAGTTCTAAGCTGCGGTCTTTTTTGGTGCGGTAGCTTTGCCATTGGTTGTGGAAGGTATCGTCTTTGTAATCCCAATCCACACTCCAGTAGTCAATGTAATCACTCCACTTTTTGATGAGCTTTTTTACATCTGCCGGAATTAAATCCAAATTAGGTATTACAAAATCGGTGAGTTTTACCTGATAGCCATGTGCTGACTTTTTCACCTCTGTTTCCAAATAAGCCAATTCAAAAAACTGAATATCTCCGGCATCTACGGCACGTTTGTCCATGGCTTCTCTCGGAATGCTCAGCAGGTGCAATTTTATGCCTGCCTTTTCCGCTTCCTGCTCCACCACATCATGTAAACCCATTTCCCATTCCCAACCCAGCACAACTAATTCTTTCTGCTTCATTCTGCGGGTTTCTTCTAAAGCATGCTGTATATCGCCAAACGTTACCGGAGCATCTACACCGCCAATATGCACCAGCTTGTTTCCTTTTTTACCATGAATATAGGCACTACCGGGTAAGGCTTCTGCTTTGTATAGTTTGAGCACAAAACCAATATACTCTGCCAGCGTTTGCTCGGGTGTTTTTTTACCAAAGTTGAAAGTTTGCCAGTATTGCCTTTCGTATTTACCAATGTTTAAGATTTCAAAAGGTTTGCAACCTTCAATTTCTAAAAAGCGTTTGCGTGCTGTGTGAATAGCATAACGACCCAAATCACTTGTTATCCATCGTCTACCTAATTTTTCGGCTACCGCTGCAGTAGTGCCACTGCCACAGAAAAAGTCAGCAACTAAATCACCTTCGTTTGAAGTTGCTTTAATTATTCTTTCAAGAAGTCTTTCGCTTTTTTGGGTAGGATAATTTAAATATTCAGAAGCACCACTAATTAAAGGCCTAGTATCGTCATGGTCCCAGATATCTCTTAAATATACATCAGTGTAAAAACGTCCTTGTTCATCAATTTGAACTCCAAAGAATTGCTTTTCGTAAATTATTCTCTCCTGCATAGCATTAAAAGTAAAATTCTCAGGCTTTTTGGAATAAAATAGAATAGTATCATGTTTACGTGCCCATCTTTTCTTACCAACTCCTTGACTTCGATAGCCGTATGCAATTTGATTTTGTTGGCATTCAGTTCCAAAAATTTCATCCATAATTAATCTTAAGTAACTATCAACTCTATAATCAACATGGACATAAATACTGCCCTTATCACTCAACAATTCACGCATGAGCAATAATCTATCATACATCATTTGTAAAAAACTATCTAAACCTTTACCCCAAGTATCGCGATACGCTAATTCTTCAATCGCACTCGCCTCTTTGGTATGTTCTACTTTATTGTCACCAATTGTAACAGTAGTACTAAAATTCGCACCAGTTGCAAAAGGCGGGTCAATATAAATCAGGTCAATTTTACCGGCATATTTTTCTAATAGTGCACTCATTACATATTTATTGTCGCCCCAAATGAGTTTATTCCGCCATTCCACATCCATGGCATTGGGGTCTTGCCGGAACATGGTCCCTTTTTCCTTTTCACGGGTAGCCCGACTTTCGTTAATGGTTTCTACCACTTCCAGGCTTTGGAAGGGCAGCACAATGCGGTCAACCGTGGTGCGTTTGCCTTTCCAGTAAAGGCCTAATGGGAGTTCCTGGTTGTTGTTATCGTTCATATCAGATTATTTCTTTTAAATGAATAGTACTCGTTGTTTGCTAAAATGATGTGGTCTTGCAAGGATATTTCTATCAATGCAAGTGCCTTGTGTATTTCGGTGGTAATGCTTTCGTCATGCTCGCTGGGTTCGGCAATTCCGCCCGGGTGGTTGTGTGCCAAAATGATACTGGTTGCCTTTTGCTTTAATGCTTCTTCCACAATCTTGCGCGGAAAAGCAGATGCTTGTGAAACGGTTCCTTCTCCTAATTCTTTGGTGGCAAGCACTTCGTTTTTTGCATTCAGGAAAATGGCAAAAAGCACTTCGTTGGGTTTATGGCCAATGCTTGCCCGCAGCATGTCAACCAAGCCACTCATTTTGGTAATGGTCTCTGCTTTGTTTTTACTTAAATCGGAGAAATACACACCAAAGAAATCCCTCAAAGCGGCAATGTTTATAGCTGTGGATTCACCTATGCCATTTACGGTCTTGAGTTCATCAATGGGTTGGTCAATCACTTTTGAGATGGTTTTATACTTTTTCAGAAGGGTATCGGCCAAAGGTTTTACATCTTTACGGGGTAAGCAAAGGCAAAGGAAATACTCCAGTTTTTCTCTATCGGAAAATCCGGCAAAACCTCTTTCAAGGTATCGCTGCCTGAGCCGTTCTCTATGTCCTTTTTGATACTCTTCCATTATCCTCTATATCCTTTTCGTTTGGGGCACATATTGCACCAGTCGCATCCTTTACAAATTTTATCCTGCCTTGCATCTCGCTTAAAAGTTGCTTTAGTAATACCTTGCAAAGCAAAGCTTAGTTCTTCTTTGGCAGTTTCCAAAGCAGCCGGAGATGTTTGCACAGCCAGGCGTTCGTTTTTATCGGTATCAATAAAATGAATGAGTGCCTTTTGAGTATTGATGCCCAAAGCTTCCTGTGCAGCTATAGTATAGAGTTGCACTTGCAGCTCGTATTTGTGCATTAGGTCGTTGTCGGCTTTCCCGGTTTTGAAATCTATAACCTCAAGCACGGTTTCGTTTCCGTCCTCTCGTTTTATCATATCAATAGAACCGGCAATGAGTGCATTGTCAAATTCCAATTCGAAAGGCCGTTCCGTTTTTACAGAAAGAGAGAAATCCTTCTCCCACATTTGCACGTACTTGGTTAGGCTTTTCATCGCTCCCACTTTCAAGCGTTCGGCAACAGCATCAGATGCATAACGTAAGTAAAAATGCTCTTCAATCACCTTGGCAATTTTAGCCTTGGTTGGGATTTTTCCCGTGTCTTCAAAATCCTTATGTAGCAGGTTAATCACATTGTGCACTTGTTTACCAAAACCAAGTGCTGGTACCAACTCTGGGTTAAAACCATAAATGAAACGCATTTTATAGTCGTAGCCGCAATTCAGGTAATAAGCCAGTTCGCTGTAACTGGTAGGGAAACGGATTTCTTCCGAAACGCCATCAATTTTACAAGGCTTGCGTTTGGTAGGGTCAGGTATTTCTGTTGTAATAAAATGTGTAGAAGGAATTTCATCGAAGAAACTGCTTCTTGGCGAACGCCTTTCTTTTCCAACTTTATATTCGGCACTGGTAACAAAAAGGAATTTTTTTGAACGGGTAATGCCTACATAATAAATTCTGCGTTCGTCTTCGGGGTAGTTTAAGAAACGATCGCTGTCAAACTTTGAAATGTCAAGCAAGGTTGTCCCAAATTCAGGGTCACGGTTTCTACGGAAGTGACTTGGCATAAACACCACCGGAAAACCAAGTCCTTTGGTGCCGTGCATGGTCATGATTTGCACCGCATCAATCAACCCTGCCATTGCATCGGTATTGCCGCTGTCATAAGCATTCTCGGCATGCAAACGAATGAACCAAATGAAATCTTTGATGCTATTGAAAGTGAGATACTCTCTTGAACCTTCATAATCCGATATGGCTTGACTAAGTCGCCCAAGATTAAAGAGCAATACATCATCTTCTGCCTCATGAAAACTTTCATCAGAAATTCCGAGAAGTGAAAGCACATTGGCATATAAGCCTTGAAGCGAAAGCCTTTTTTGTGCTTTTGTAGCTTCTTGAATGGCTAACACGCCAGCTTTTAATTTTTTTACACTAATTGAAAAATCAGTAGGTAGGTTATCGTGTACATCTTGCAGAAATGCATCATCGTATTCCACATCCTTATCGCATTGAGAAATGAAGGCGAATATTTTAATGATGGAAGAAACTTCAGGGGTATCAAACAAGCCACCGGTACCGGCATAGATAACCGGAATATCTGCTGCTCGCAATGCTTCTATGTATGGCGTTGCTTCGTTGCTAATGGAACGGAACAAGAATGCAAAGTCAGAGTATTTTAGTTTGCGAACACTTGAGCCATCTAAAAATTCTTTTCCGACAAGTGCTTGCACTTTGGAAACAATCCATTCTATTTCCTCTTCCTGTTTTTGAAAAAGAATTTTGTACAAGTCACCACTTTCAGATTTTAAGCCCTTATCTTTGATAGACTTTTTTAAACGGCCAGGGTTGTTAAGCTTTATCAGTTCATCAGCTGTTTTTACAATGGCATCTGAGCTTCTGCGGTTGATGTCTAATTGGTGTATGGCTGCTTTCGGATAACGTTTTTGAAAGGTGATGATATTTTGAACATCAGCCCCACGGAATTGATAGATAGACTGATCATCATCACCCACAACGCAGACATTCTGCTTGTTTGATATCAGTTGAATTAGTTTTTCCTGAATGGGGTTTACGTCCTGATACTCGTCAACCGTAAAAAAAGAATATTGGTCTTGCAGTTTCTTTTTTACCAATGCTTCTTTTTCCAAAGTGTCAACTGCAATTCGTAGAATGCTTGAAAAATCAAGGAAGCGTTTCTCTTCTAATTTTTGCAAATATATTTTTAAAGCATTTCTAAAACTGTCTGAAAGAGTGGCATCATCAGAAAGACCTTCTTCTCGGTACAAGTCTACGTCTTTGATGAATGTTCTGTAAGCCCAGTTCTGTTTATTGCCATGCTTATGAAAATTCCATGCATGTCTTTTATTTAATGAATTGAAAAGATAATCGAAATCAATATCACGTTTGATGGAAGATAGAAAAGCAAGTCTCCCAACTTCATCAAGCATGTCGTAAGCTCTGTATTTCGGAATAAAGTCTTGAAGGATTTTGAAACAAAAGGCGTGGATTGTTCCAATATACATGTCGCCAATATCAGGCTGCTTGCCAAGCAATTCCTGTATCTTAGAACGAACACGAAACTTCAATTCTTCAGCAGCCTTATCCGTAAAGGTAAAAGCAACAATCTGTTCCGGCCTTGCCACCTTTTTGTAAATCATGTATGCGATTCTCTCCGATACAAATTCAGTTTTACCCGAACCAGCACATGCGATAATCTGGAGATTACCTTTGAGCAATTCCGGTTTTGATTCGAATAATGTGGAGTTGAAGAATGGCATTAGTTCATTTATTGATTAGTTGTTGAATTTACAGAAAACGAGGATAAAAACGGCTCTTTTGGTTTTGCGAAGGGTCGGCTTTGTGCGTAGGGGCAAAGCCAAATGTGCCGTTTGTGCGGCTGGTAAAAAGAAATTTTAAAAAATGCGAAGGGTCGGCTTTTTCTTGCTTTTCTGTCACTTGTTCCAATAGCAAAACACGGTCAGCTTGAAAGTTTGTCCGCTTGGTCGATATGGTCTGTATGTCGAGTCCATTTTTAGTCATTGTCTTAATGTGTCGTCTGTCTTTTTAGCATTGGTGGTAACTAGCGTATATGCGCAACTAATATACGCATATACAACATACGTTGGTTGTATATGCGCTAAAACTTGAGAAGGATGATCAAAAAAGGCGGCCAACTCCGGAGAATATACCATTTTAGTTTTGAAACTACGCGTAAAAAAATATAGCTAACCTGGTTTTTACCGTAGTCACCGACTAAGCAACCTCAGATATTCTCATTTTTTTTCCAGAAAAAAAAAAGGGAGATCCAATCAATTTGATCAAATCTCCGCTCGAGTGACCTCGTAAGGATTCAAACCTTAAACCTCCAGAGCCGTAATCTGGTGCTCTATTCAGTTGAGCTACGAGGCCATTATTATTCGCTACTTTCCTTCAAAAATTACATCATTGTTGAAATCAAGAAACCATGCACGTTTAAAACCTGCGGTAAAGATAGGGCATTTTTCATTTATTCGATTAAATTCAAAGAATATCACATTATAATTTTCAAGGTCAAACAAATCTTTTATCTTTGCGTAGGGTAAGTCTTTTACGACCAGCTCCCTCTTAATCCTCCAGGACGGGAACGTAGCAAAGGTATGAGGTTGTAGCGGTGCGATAAGAGTAGCTTACCCTTCTTTTTTTTGCTTGAGTATGCTTCAGAAGATCTTTTCCTATTTTACTTTACCGCTGCTTATTTTTCTTTTGTCCTGTTCCAAAGGTCATGGACTCCATACCACAGCTCACAACATCACTGTCTATTACGAAGAAACATCTCAAGAAAAAATGGCAAAAGAGATTCTTGAATTTTTCAAAGCCATAAAAATATCCCCGAGCCATCAAATGGACCTAAAATTGATTAAACTGGAGCGTAAATTTCAACTCCTTTTCATAAAAGGAGAAGCTTTTAAAGCAGAGGATTTAGACTTTGAAGAAATCAAAATTTTCTTAGATTTACAACAACAACTCAACGCGAAGGTTTCAAGTTTCACTGCTACTCCCTGTGAAATAGCAATTGCTAACAATCAATTTGAGGTGCTGGAAATCCCAAATCCTATATGAAAATATCGGCATCCATATACAGTGACAAACTCCGCCCTTTGGCGGAAGTCATTCAGGATTTAGATGCACATCAAGTGGATTTATTTCATGTTGATTGCAACGATGACCCTTCAGTTTTTACTGACATTGCCGAAATTCGAAAATGGAGTACTACGCCAATCGATTTGCATTTAATTACAGAAAAACCAGAAGCCTATTTCGAATTGTTGCGTGAGAACCCGGTAGATTATCTCACTTTTCAATTCGAAAAACTAAAAGCTCCCTTAGGACTACCTAAGGATATTCAAGGCAAAATAGGTATTGCCATCACCACCGATACTCCCGTTGACATCTTTCAAGGTTTCAGTGAATTTGATTTCATACTCATCATGGCAACAACACCCGGGCAGAGTGGTGGAAAATTTGATCAACATAACTTTCAAAAAATCAGAAAGTTCAGAAAAATGTATCCCACAAAATCCATTCACGTGGATGGGGGTGTAAACGGAGAAGTTTCATTTATCCTCAGAAACATGGGCGTCAGTTCTTGCGTTTCCGGATCGTATTTATTCAATGCCCCGAGCATCGGACAAGCCCTAATGAATTTGACAAAAAGAGAAATTGAGTCATCTTTCCAAATTAAAGACTTCATGGTCCCCGCAGATGAGTGCCCTGTTTGCTATTCACATTTACACTCCGCCAAAGAAATAGTACAGGTTGTGGATCAAGGAAAATTGGGTTTCGCATTGGTTTTAAAGGATGATGGGAAATTAATTGGAATTGTGTCAAGCGCAGATATTCGAAAAGGCGTGTTAAAAAAATGGGACGAACCGCAACAGATAAATATTTCTGACATCATGAACACGAGCCCTTTAACTATTCTAGAAACGGCAACGGTAGTTGAATTATTAAAGTTGATAAAAACCTGCTCTTTTCCGGTGATGTATATGCCCGTTGTGAATTCGATAGGACATGCTGTAGGAATTATTAACTTTGCTCACCTTATTAAAGGAGAAATATGATAATTACTCTAAAATCCTCTATTCCTGATGAGTTGGCCTTGTCGTATGCGCGAGATATAAATGCCTTTCTAGTGCATGATGGTACTCAAAAAGTTCTGGTTACCAGTTCGTCAGTCAAAGAACTGCCAGCTTCCGTTGTGGAATATACAGATACACATTGTGTATTGCCAAGTGACATGCAGTTATCCTCAAAAGCATACAGGTCCAAAACGAGAAAAGTGTCTATTGGGAATATTGAAATTGGAGGAGATACAAAAAATACAATAGTGATCGGCGGACCCTGTTCTGTTGAATCAGAGGAACAAATTCGTGCAGCCTCATCCGTTTTATCGGAACTTGGTTTAAAAACTTTACGTGGCGGATGTTATAAACCAAGAACCTCCCCCTACTCTTTTCAAGGCTTGGGACTGGAAGGATTGAAACTTCTTCGAAAAATGAAAGAAGAATACGGGCATACCATTATAACTGAGGCACGAGACGCTTCGCATATTAATGAAATAATTGAGCATACTGATGTAGTTCAAGTGGGTGCAAAGGCCATGTACGACCAAGGGATTCTGAGGGCATGTGCAAAATCAACAAAAGTTATTTTAATTAAACGGGGGTTTGGTACCACCTTGCAAGAGTTTGTACAAGCCGCAGAATTTGTAATGTCAGGAGGTAATCTTAACGTAGTGTTGTGTGAACGGGGAATAAGAACATTTGAAACCGGTACTCGTTTCACGCTCGATTTATGCGGTGTGGCATGGCTCAAGGAGTATTGTAATTTGCCTGTTATTCTCGATCCTTCTCACGCCATCGGTTACGCCTACGGTGTGCCAAGTCTTGCAAAAGCTTGCGTGGCCATGGGAGTGGATGGATTACTCATAGAAACACATCCTCATCCCAAAAATGCATTATCAGATGCAAGTCAACAACTTAATTTTGAGGAATTTAAATTCTTAATAAACGAAATCAAACCCATCGCAAGCTGCGTGGGGTATTCAATAGTATAAAATGTACCTTGAACAGAACTTAAAAGGATTGTGTGGCAAATTTGGAGTGGATTACCATTCCTTTCTTCAAGATTTCGGGGTTGAGCACGCCAATGACCTCTCTATTTTTGACCTTGAAGCGGTTTGCGAAGAATATCAAATTGACCTATTGAACCTTCTATTCAAACAAGTTTATCGAAATGAGGTACTCAGAAAGCAGTTGTCTAAAATTAAATTTCTTGTGCTCGATGTGGATGGAGTTCTCACCGACGGAGGAATGTATGTGAGTGAGCATGGGGATCAATTAAAAAAATACAATGCAAAGGATGGAATGGCGATCTTACACCTTGGCAAACAAAATTTTCCAGTGGGCTTTCTATCTTCTGGCTTTACAGAACATATGGTTCAAGACAGAGCAAAACTGCTTGGAGTTTCCAAATGCCATGTAGGAAAAGAACCTAAACTAGATATTTTATTAAAATGGTGTAATGAATTGAATATCAATATAAAAGATATCGCATTTATTGGTGACGATGTGAATGATATAGAGGTTTTATCTACCGTGGGCATAGCGGTATGTCCCCAAAATGCTGTTAACCGTGTAAAGACAATTTGCCACGTTATTTTATCCAAAAAAGGCGGTGATGGGTGTGTGCGCGAATTTATTGATCAATATTTACTTGAGGAACCCATCTAAGGTATGAAAATCGGAATAATAAGAGAGGGAAAAGTGCCGCCTGATTTCCGTGTACCTCTGACTCCAAAACAGTGCAAGGCCATTGAAATCCTCTACCCTGGTGTTGAGATTTTGATACAAAAAAGCAACATTCGTGTTTTCAAAGACGAAGCATATGCCGAAATGGGGCTGAAATTGGTAGATGATCTCCGAGCCTGTGATTTAATATTTGGAGTCAAAGAGATTCCTGTTGATATGCTCATCCCAAATAAAACCTATATTTTTTTCTCGCACACCATCAAAAAACAAGTACACAATCAACAGTTACTTCACTCCATTCTAGAGAAAAAAATTCGACTTATTGATTACGAAAATATCAGGGATAAATCCAACAAAAGGCTTATCGGATTCGGAAGATACGCTGGAATTGTCGGCTGTTACAATACGTTTTACACCTGGGGTTTAAAAACTGGAACTTTTCAACTAAAACCCGCTCACCTTTGCAAAGACAGACAAGAAGTTGAAGAAGAATTGAAAAAAGTTATATTGCGCGAAAACTTTAAAGTTGTCTTGACCGGATTTGGCCGCGTAGGAAATGGGGCGAGGGAAATTATGTCTTTGTTACCAATTAAAGAAATTTCACCTGAAGAATACCTTACGGAAACTTATAACGAACCTGTTTTTACACACTTAGATACGGAAGATTACTATAAACGGAGGGATGGAAAAGAATTTGTAAAACAGGAATTCTACACGCAGCCAGAACTTTACATTTCCAATTTTGAACGATACGCCTTCAATAGCGACATGTACATGCCTTGTCATTTTTGGAGTTCAAAATCACCCATTATTTTAGGAAGAGAAACACTCATATCTCCACACAACAGAATTCAAGTTATTGGCGACATAAGCTGTGATGTAAACGGACCAATTGCAAGCACGCTTAGGGCCTCAAAAATTGGCGATCCAATTTATGGCTTTGATCCCTTTCAAAACAGTGAGACAGACTTTAGCCAGGAGGCGGCCATTGCAGTTATGGCAATTGATAATTTACCCTGTGAATTACCCAAGGATGCCTCTGAAGATTTTGGCAACGACCTCATTAAAAATTTCATACCACGGCTTTTAGGAGAGGATCCAGATGGGATTGTTGAAAAAGCCACGCAAACAAGCTTCGCAGGTGAATTAATGCCAAATTACAAATACCTCGAAGACTACGCTCGGGGTCTTCTGACTTGATTGTCAAGATAGCCGTTTCTGCACGAGGTCCTCGACTCGTTTGTAAAACTGAAGAGGCATATAGGTTCGCCATTCGATATCTTCTAAATCCCCTCCCATTACAAAGTATTGGTCTATGTTGATGCGTTCAAATTCCGATAACACATGGTCGTGAAAATTAACCAAGGCAATCCACCCCTCCTCCACTTCATCAAACCATTCCTCGTAATAACAGTCGTCAGAATAATGAAAATTCAATACGTTTTCTCCGATGAGTATAAACTTAATTATACCTTGCTCCATCATTGGTTCAATAATGTCTCTCTTTAGGAACATAATGTCATTTTCAATGGCATCGTTCCATTCTCCAATAAACTCGATGATGGAGTAACCAATATCATAATCAACAAAGAGAATTTTCAGGAACAAGGTTTTTGACCCCATATTATCCCATTGTGGATGAATGTAATAATTGTATATCGTATCGCTAAACTCAAACTCACTGTACTCTCGATTGTAAAAAGGAGAATTTGGATCTTCAGAGGAAATGTAATACCCCCGCCATTGGTAAAAGGGCTCAATAGAATGCACCGACAAAATTAGTAAAAAGTTGGTCTGAGTTATTTCATCCAAGCATAAACTTGCTCGAAAATATACGTATGACCAAAATCATTGAGATGAATACCATCTCCGGAACCAAAAGCATCTTTTAGACCTAAGTCCTCATCTACTAAAACTTGCCAAACATCCACAAAGTTTCTTGAAAACTCACTTTTTAAAGAATGATGCAATGACAATTGTTGCTTTCGAGTTTGCATACTTGTAAAGTTCCTCGGTTGTGGTGATATGATTAAATAACGGATTTTGCGCCGCTCGAGTAAATCTACCATAATTCTGTAATTGCGCAATTGCTCCTCATTTGAATATCCGTAGGAAGCATCATTTGATGGCATATTAATAATTACCAAGGTGGGATTTAGCTCGAGTGCTTTTGTAATATTCCTCTCTACATCCGGGGGGGGTCTATTTTCATACGAACTATTGGAAGGAAGAATGTGGAATGTGGAATATCCACTTCTACCAAAATTTATCACACTCGCCGATTTATTCGACTTTTTAAGTTTATTTTCTAATTGAGATACCCATGAATTTCTTGGAATGGAAGCTCCAGTGCCTTCAGCAGTGGATGACCCTAGGACTAAAATTCTAACCGGTGGTTGCGAGCATTCGGAACATCTTGAACTTTGGCTAAAAAAACAGAGTGTACTTAATAAAAACAGACAAAACAAGATCCTCATATTAAATGCATGTCAAATTCGTGACCAAGATATTTATTTTTTGAAAAAAATTGTCGGGCGTTGTAAGAAATTTAGAATCTGGTTATTGTTCGGTTTCTACTTATTTTTTAATCTGTAGTTTGCGCTGAAAATTAATTTTTTTTTTGGTTTTTCTCCCTAAAAAATATATTTTTATCCCTTAACCTATTTTCTTTAAGTATGAAGTTTGTTTTTACAATTATACTGCTGACTACGAGTTTTTTTGCAATGAGTCAAGTCCTTGAATTCAAAGGTAAAGTTCAAGACCTTACAAACAATTCCGGGATTCCCTTAGCGAAAGTGATGGTAAAGGGTACAAATACCGGGGTCAAAACTGATTTTGATGGCAACTTTACTATTAAATTAGACTTCTTTGGAGGCATTAAAAAG
>Ga0194117_10004071_pt1 | contig 14177 bp, 10 predicted proteins | sample TA2MahsurfametaG_FD_160579 | JGI IMG/M metagenome (GOLD analysis project Ga0194117, IMG submission 160579) | Freshwater microbial communities from Lake Tanganyika, Tanzania - TA2015009 Mahale N1 surface | ecosystem: Environmental > Aquatic > Freshwater > Lake | place: Tanzania: Lake Tanganyika...
ATTATTTGTAATGATATTAATCTAATGCCGCGTTTTGAAAAAAAGATCATTAGAGAGACATATCAGGATTATTTAAAATATATCAAATACCGTGACCCCAAAAAAGATCAATGGATCTATAATATAATAGATGGTACATCCGAACAAGAGTTAGTTTTATATAGAGACGATTTGTGTATTGTTATTCCTACTTATGTCTGGGATGGCATAAATACCGATAAAATGCATCTTTTGTGTTTACCAACGGATATTACATTGCGTTCAATCAGGTCATTAACAGCCGAACATATTGAATTACTCGAACATATGAAGCAAACCACTTTGTATATTATTAAACAAAAATACGACATTGACGAACATTATGTTAAAATGTTTTTTCATTACGAACCTTCTACCTATCATTTACATATACATTTTGTAAATGTCGCGCATCATGATGCTCGTTCATCTGTGGAATATTCGCATGAACTCAATAATGTCATTTTCAATTTGTCTATTTGTCCGGATTATTACCAACGAGCTATTCTAAATAAACGCTGTTAAAAATAAATAACCATTTTAGCTATTGATTAAATAATTCATTTTAAAAAAAATTGATATTTATAAATCGTTAATATTAGTAATATCAATAATTATTATCAATTTTTAATAAACATGTTGATCTTCGAAAAAGATATTAAAGTTCCATTAGATGAACTGTATGACTTTATGTCTGATTTCTCTAGTAAAATTAATGATGATTACATATATGATTTATTTTGTAAAGCAAAAAACGAAATAGTATTATATTCTTTTGATAATAATTTAGAACCAGATATAAACAACTGTCCATGTGGTTTAATATATAATGTTGATTATAAAGATAATGAAATGAATATTTATATTATGTTTATTGCAACTAAATATAAATTTAGAAATCTTGGATATGCGAGTATATTTATAGAAGAATTTATAAATTTTATTAAAAACAAATACGTTACCGAATCTAATAATAATAAATATAATAAAATTAATATAGTTCTAGATTCTATTATGGAAGCAGTAACATTTTATGAACACATTGGTTTTAAATGGGTTAGAACAGACAAATATAACGAAATATTTAATATTACAGATAATAGCGATTACGAGCATTTTATTATGGTTTATCAATTACTTTTTGATATAAAATGATTCAATACTCTCATATTTAAAACTCTAAGATGATTTTTGAGTATTTCATTTTTTACATTGTCATCGGCCATAGAAAACAACTCCAAGTAAGTATATAAAGGAAAATCTCTGAATTCTATTATTACCACGTCATTTTTTAAAGGAAATTTTGTAGATTTTTCATCTATGCTATTAGCTTCTAACCAATCAGCATTTTTTTTATCAAAATATTCAAAATAACTTTTAATAGAAAACAATGGGTCTCCATAGTATTTGCTTTGTAAATTTGGGTCATTTTTAACATCAATATTTAATTTTGTTTTTTGATTTCTAATAGTAGGAGATAAATACATAGCGTTCAATATCTTATCATCTAATAATTGTTGAATGATGGTTGATGTATCAATACCATTGTTTTTATCGAGAAAAGCATTGTTTATTAATTTTTTTAATTCTAAAAATAGTTCATAATTATAATGACGAACGGCAAAAGATAACATTTTTTTAAACATACTCCCTGGTTTATCTTTATCTTCAATATATGAATTTAAGTAAATATATAGTTTATAAATTATTAAAAACAAATACGATTTAATTTTTTTTGTATTATCATCGTCTTTGTCTAGTGGATATGTTTTATACATATTATTGTAATTTTTAAATAAGTTATCTACAATACTCATTGATCTCTTTATTGAATTAATATCATAATCTTCATTATTTTTAATGCGATTAAGTGTGTCTAACAATGGTTCAACACGTTTTTTATGAATATTTAAATACATATTGAGATTTGTTTTATATTTTTCAATAGCTTCTTTTTCTATTAACAATAATTGCTCCATAATACCATAACAATGGATTATATTACAACTAAATGTCATTTGGATAACTAAATCCAAATGTTGTGTTATATCATATTGTTTGATACCTTGTAATCTTTTAGTATTATTAAAAGAAGCAATAAAATAAACTAAACTTGTGTCTGGTAATACATATGATTTATTAAATAAATTTGGTATTTCAATTTCTTCATTATTTTTTTTAATGATCATTTCACTATTATTAATAGGAACTAATTTACTTAAATGTTCGCTCAATTCTTTAATACTTTTAAAAAGATAATCTAAAATTATATTCTTACTTTTATCTGGTTTATAATATGTAGCAATAAATTCAGTCGCTGTAAAAGAACTAAAATTAAGTAATTCTGAAGTAGGTTCTCTGAATTTAATTGTATAAGGACTTTGAGGTAAATATTTATTAGGTGGTATTTTTAATATAATATTTTTATTATCATCATCTTCGTATTCATCTTCGTATTCATCTTCGTCTATATCATGACTCTCTGAATCAGGTTCATCAAATTCTTCTTCACCACCTTCCTGTTCTTCATTTTCACCTTCATTGTTACTGTGATCAAGTTTTTCAGCTAGCTTTTCAACTAGTATATTAAACTCAGAATCCTCATTAGCATCATTTGTTATTTTAAATGTCTCGTCCGGTGTTTCTTTAATATCTGTGTATTCATCTGAAACAAGACCATATTCTAAATCTACATTGGCCAATGATGAATTCACTAAGATATCAATATCGGTCTCTTCATCTTTAGTTAAAGTAAATTTGATTAAATCGGTAGCTTCCATTTCAAACCCTATGCTTAATATATTTTCAAAAATTTCAGATGAACCAATATGACCTCCTACTTTGCTAATTCTACTTGTATTTTTCCTTGTATTTTTCCTTGTATTTTTCCTTGTATTTTTCCTTGTATTTTTCCTTGTATTTTTCCTTGTATTTTTCCTTGTATTTTTCCTTGTATTTTTCCTTGTATTTTTCCTTGTATTTTTCCTTGTTTTATTATTTTTTTTAAAACCTCTTAAATGTTTCTTAGTTCTTCGCATATCTATATATTTATCTATAGATAATATCAATAAATATACTGAAATACTTTATAAAATTGAAATAAATTAAATACTATTTACTATAATTATAAATGGAAACTGAAATATCAACAATGAATCCCACTTTTATATTTGTAGATGGAAGTTATTATTGCTTTTACAGATATTATGCTCTTCAACAATGGTGGAAAAACGCATATCCAGATGAACCACTAGATAATCCATATGAAAATGAAAAATTTGTTGAAAAATTTCGCAAAACCTTTGTGGAAAATTTAGAACAAATACCTAAGAAACTTAAAATTAATAAGGTTTCAATTAAAGCACAGCTACCTTCAATTAAACCTATTTTAATTGTCGGTAAAGATTGTAAACGCGAACATATTTGGCGAAACGATATTTTCAAGGATTATAAAGCTAACCGTTCCAATGATGGGTTTATGGGCGGACCTTTCTTCAAAATGGCTTACGAAGAAGAACTTTTTCAGAAAGGCGGTGCCAAAGCAATTTTAAAACATCCACGTCTAGAAGCTGATGATTGTATCGCACTTTCTGTAAAATATTTACTTAATAAATATCCTCTTTGTAAGATTTATATCATAACAAGTGACAGAGATTATCTTCAATTAAACGCACATAATGTTGATTTATACACTCTTACATATAAAAATCTAGCAGATGGTAAAACTGCGACTGGAAACGCAGAGGATGATTTAAAAATAAAAATTCTTATGGGAGATACAAGCGATAATATTCCATCTGTATTTCCAAAATGTGGTCTGAAAACCGCACAAAAATGTATTGAAGACGAAGAATTCTTTAAGAAAAAAATGGCTGATAATCCTGTATATTACGAACAATATAGATTAAATGAAGAATTAGTTAATTTTGATAAAATTCCACAAAATTATATTGAAGAATTTATGGCCACAATAAAAAAATAAATTAGAAAAATAAGTGATATTATAAAATTTAATAATGATATAAAAATTTTTTTATATATTATATTATGAATTCTGTAATAACAATACAAGATGATAATAATAATAAAAATATAAAAACATTTATATTAGACCCATTATCGGTAATAGTAAAATTAGCTATTTTGAGTAATAAACCAGTTGGAACAAAGTTACTAATTCAAAATAACGTTATTTATTTTCAAGAACCAGGACCATTTCAATCGCTATGTAGAATGGTATATAAATCAAATAAAACGGACTTACAATATATATATAATTCCATAAACATAGCGTGTTTACATTTTCTCTCAAAATCATTTGTTGAGAAAACCCCTAGAATTAAAAATCTATTTCTATGTGCGCAACATGGATTAAAAAAATTGATAGAAACATATAAGTCATGTTCTATTATAACCATTACTCTCAATTATTATTATATATTGTTATCTAATCATATTCAACAAACTTACAATGAAAATATGTTTATTAGAGATAATTTCACAAACTATTATACATCTAATATTATCGATTTATTAAATAAACAATGGACGGATGAAAAAATAAAAATAGTATTGGATATAATAGCATTTTTACTGAAATATAGCGACAATCCGAATAATGTGAAATCACTTGAAACAATAATGGATAGTATAGATGCTAATACACAAGTAAAAGTTTCTGAAATGTTTTAAATTACAAATTTGAAGTTTGAATTATTTATATTTATATATATTTATATATATAGATATAATGTCTTTAAATGAAAATATAAAGTTAGGAGTATTTGATACATTGCATGATTTTTGGAAAGAAAGAAAATTATCAAAAAATGATCAAGAAGATGATGACGATGAACCAATAGATGAAGGCAAACAAGACGCATTAAGAGTAAAATTATCAGGTTTTTTATCCACATATTTAGGATTAAAAGTTGATACAAGTGAGGCAGGTAATTTAATAAACGGGTTGTTAAGACAGCTATCAAATGACAATGTATCATCTGTAACAAGTAATTATGAACGAACTGTTTTAAAGTATTATGAAGAATCATCTAGTTTGCGTGATTCTTTACACTATAGAACAATCGAATCATTACGATATGGTGACATAATTGAATCTTACATAGCATCCAAGGGCAATGCTTCAAATAACATTTTACTACAAAAATATATAAACTCAAACGGTTCAAATTATATATTAGAATTATCGTGTGGCGATCATAAAAAATATTCCTCTTTTGGTATGATACAAAAAAACCCAACTTTGATGGGATATATTGCGAACTTTATTTTAAATTATTATTACCCAAACATTACAAATGCCAAATATAACGGATATTTTACTTTTGACGCAAAACCAGGCGTAGTCGGCAAAACTTTTAGAGATATACCTGAAATATATCAATTAGTTACTCCAGCAAATATAGCTGATTCAGCTGTAACAACATTTAAAGCATTAAATAATAGAAATGAATATTTTTTCCCAGAGCCAATATGGAAATTTAACAGTAACTATTATACAGGGAATTCTGTGGAATTAAAATTTTTAAGAAGTCCGAAAGGGTTTGATGTTAAAAATCAATTTGGATTTAGTCTACAAGTACAAACAAAAGTACAAACAAAAGAGATAATTAGACAATTTGAATTCTCAAGTAATCAAAAGCAAGGTCCATCTGTAAATTATCTAGTTGATTTAATGTTAGTAGGTGAAAATGCTAAACCAAATGTTGGTTCAATTTTGAATATATCAAAATTAGCCAGCAACGAATTTAAGGAAGTTGTAAATAATGGTTTACTTTTTGACATAAAAAGAGGCGGTGATTATGAGCAAGTAAATTTTGCAAGATATTCAAACAAAAAAGGCAAACCAACCATATTTTCAACTATTGATATATTATGTTCACTATATGCTAGAACACTCGCACAAAATACTGTCTGGCATAATGGAGAGAAAATGACATTGTATAGATTTCCTTCTGTATCAATAGACCCAGCATTATTAGAATTTAATAACATGAAGCATAAAAGTATTGATTTAATTCAAGAATTGGAAATAATTAAAAAATTTATAACACCAAATGGATTATTGAATGATATAAATTCTTTTATTGTAAAATTACGAACTTTCTATGAAGAAGGTATATATTTAGATACTGGCAGAAAAAAAGGACAACCACAGATGTTGCAATCTGAGACAATTGTAACTATATTAATAAAAATCAGATTAATAGATATAATGTTTGTATTAAGTCAATTAACCAATATGATATCATTATTTTCAGGTCCAGAAATAACTGGTAATCTTCAATCAGTACAAATTGATATACAAGGTCAAATTGAATATTTAAAAAATTTCTCAAAAATTGAAGATATTCGTTTAGTTACATCGGATATGCGTACAAATATAAATTCACTTATAGCTTCATATGAAAAAATACCCAACATTCGTAGAATAATGGATTTAATTAAAGGAACGTTAGATTTATCACCAAATCAAGTAAAACTTTTATATACAGGAGAAAATCCTTTAGGTCTAAATTATGATTTTTTTAGCCAAAGTAGTCAAAGTAGTCAAAGTACTCAAATTAAAGTATTTAATGTTACCGGAACTTACCAAGAAATGAAGTTCTCAAATAAACTCTACGCAAATTTATATGATACATTAAACAAATTTGAGAGAATGGTGAAGTCGGTTTCATCTCGTGGAAGTAAAAATTTGTATGATAAACTGCATAAGATGGATTATTTTACATTTATTAATAATTTATATCAAAGTTATTTTTCAAAAGAAATAGCTGAAGAAGTTTATAATACTATTCAACCACAAATGGTGACAACAGGAAATCAATCACCTACAAGTGATGAGGCTTGTCTATATTGGTTTGAAAATGTTACCAATGTATTAACTAGTATTTTACTGAAATATCAACAAGACTTTGAATCCAAATACCCAAGTATTAAGCTTGGTACACCTAAGTATAATTTACCATCATCAGGTGGATCAGTTAGTATAGGAGAAGTTAACATAGAAGATATAACACAGAAAGCGGGTGGCACAGATATAGTACAAATTTATGAATTAAGTGATCTATTGCGTTTAATATCGGGAACAGCCGCTCAATTTATAGAAAGTTTTATTACAGAAACTTTCGACTCAAGAGTTCCTCCTTTGGATGAATTAATATCAGGATTAATGAATAATAAAAATTATGGTATATGTAAAGAAACTTTAGATGAAATATTATTTTTATTCGCAAATGGTTTAATGTCAATACAAAATCAAAAAGATGAAGGTTATGATTATCAACCAACATCGAATGAATTTGAATTATTATTTTGTCTATCTTATATGTACGACCAAACTGGAAATAGTGTTGAATATTTTTACATAAATGCTAATAGTAATTATTATGGTGAATATATACAAGCATTAGAATCTGAAACAAGTAAAATTAGTACAAGTAGTACAAGAGGTAGCTCAATAAGTAGTACTGGTAGAGGAACTGGATTAAATATTACTAGATTACAAGATATATATAATATATATAATACATCAACAATTACATTACCAAATAATCTATCGCAAATTATACCGGCTGAAATATTAACTTTATTAGTATTAACATTAATAGATAATACTATGCAAGATATAAATATGCTTTATAATCCAAACCCAAAAATAGGGTATTTTTATTCGATATTAGGTGAAAACAAAATTCCAAGTACCGGATTTGATAATATTAATTCGTGGGATAAATTAATGGATTATTATTATGCTTATTTACATATAATTAGTCGTTCAAAAGCCGAGCCAAATGCTTTAACAGCAAGTATACGACAAATTAAAACTTTGACGACAGGAGGTAAAAATACGAAAACAAAAAAAAATATAGTCAAAAGAAAACAAACTAGAAGAAAAAAATAAAAAGAATGAAATAAAAAAAGAATATAAAATGTATCATCATTATAACTGTGCGAAATTTATATACAAATCATCTTTAATAAAATACGCTTCTCCTTCTCTCGTCCATTGAACTACCATAGTAATTATTTCTACTCCTGATTTTACAGCTTCTTTAAATGCTTCTCTATATTCTGGGTCAATAACCGATGGCTGAAATCTATCTACATCAGTTCGTTGTATTACATAACACATAATACAACGAGTTTTAGACATGCGTTTAATAAGTGCGAGTTCATTTATATGTTTTAGCGCTCGAGGACTAACTGTGTCAGTGCTTTTTTTTCGGTACCCGTCAGGAAAATATGCTACTTTTGAATTTATACATCTATCATCGAAAGACATTTTTTTGCGTTCTTTCGATGTAACATCTTCATAATCCGCAAGTGGTACATTTTTAACTTCCATTATAAATGGGACATTATTCTCGTCCATTCCTGTAAAGTCAAATCTGGAATCAACTAACCCAGGTACGAAAAGTTTCGTTTCTTTCCTATAAGTTTTTACGTTCATTAATCGTGAAAGTAAATTGTTTTTAATAGCGGATTCGGCTAATTCTTCTGCTAATTTAGGATAAATTCCTACAATCATTTCTTGATCTTTCTCTCGGATAACAGAAAGATAGACTCTATATTCACAATGGAGTTTGTCCGAGTTTTTATTATTTTTTGTTTTTGGAACGGGTGCCATCAATACAGAAGCACCGACATCTGCTAGTCCGCAGCAACCTAGGGAAGCAGTGTGACCTAGTATCATAGTACTAGTACTACATATTTGAATATCAGCCACATAAGGTGTTTTAATGTGCTTTGAAGGTCTTTTAGTGACTTGACCTTCGATTAAATCATTCAATTTGAGAATTAATGACATTTAATTGATATACTTTATTTAGTAGGCATTTTAAGTTTTCAATTTTTTTTTAAAATATATTATTATATTAGTATGAGTATAAAATTTCCAGACCAATTAAATATAATAATACGAACAAGTATTCCTGGATTTCAAGAAATTGAATATAAACCTTCAATGACTATTAAAGATACTTTTGATAAAGCCGTTATATTCAATCCTTTAATAAAATTAAATGAATCTGTAGTAAGTAAAATACCACAAGAATATAAAATAAAACAATTTTTTAATAAAGGATTATTTCAATCTTTGTTAAATTATAACGGTAGTAGACCAGCAAAAGATTTAATACAAGCAACACGATATGGATATGTTGATAATAATATTAATGTCACATTAAATTCAATCTTTCCAGTAGGTTCTGTTATATATATTGGTTATAAACCTTATGTTATAGCAGATCATCAATGGACGACAGGAGATTGGAAAATTAAAGGCAGCGAAGCACAATTAAGAGATTTTCCAAATTCAGTAATTGTTGGCAATAATTATAGCGGTCCTCCTGTAATTATTCCAAAAACAACAACACGAGTACCATTACCATCAATAGTCCCTGGACCAAGACTATCTGAATCAGCAGCATCCGCAGCATCATCCGTAGCATCAGCAGCAACGGCCGCAGCATCCGTAGCAGCATCAGCAGCTCAATCGGCCACATCAGCAGCAATGGCCGCAGCATCCGCAGCATCGTCAGCAATAAGTTCATTATCAACAGGACCAACTGGCGACACTAGTACTGTAACAGGTCCGACTGGTGATGCTAGTACTGTAACAGGTCCGACTGGTGACGCTAGTACTGTAACAGGTCCGACTGGTGATGCTAGTACTGTAACAGGTCCGACTGGTGACGCTAGTACTGTAGCAGGACCGACTGGTGATGCTAGTACTGTAACAGGTCCGACTGGTGACGCTAGTACTGTAGCAGGTCCGACTGGTGACGCTAGTACTGTAGCAGGTCCGACTGGTGACGCTAGTACTGTAGCAGGACCAGAACAACAACCAACAACATCAACACTAACAGTACCATCGGCACTGTTATCAATAAAAGCACCATCATCATTATCATTAGCAAGACAACCAAATACAGAAGTACTAGTACAAATAGAAGGACCAGCAACACAAGGACCAACAACAGAAGGACCAGCAACAGAAGGACCAGCAACACAAGGACCAGCAACAGAAGGACCAGCAACAGAAGGACCAGCAACAGAAGGACCAACAACAACAGATACATCATTACCGCTATTACCAACATCAATACAAGAACCAACAACAACAGATACATCATTATCACTATTACCAACAACTACAGAAGGACCAACTACAGAAGGACCAACAAGTACAGAAACATCATTATCACTATTACCAACTACAGAAGGACCAACTACAGAAGGACCAACTACAGAAGGACCAACTACAGAAGGACCAACTACAGAAGGACCAACTACAGAAGGACCAACTACAGAAGGACCAACTACAGCAGGACCATGGGAAGAACATAAAGCAGAAGAACCATGGGAAGAACATAAAGCAGAAGAACCATGGGAAGAAGATAAAGCAGAAGAACCGTCGCCACAACCTTCTAAACCGAATCAAACAAAAAAAAAAGAGTGTCCTTCAGAAGGTATAAATCCTGTTAAATGTAATAACAAAAAAGATTATTATAAACAATCTCTAATTTTTCATCCAGATAAGAACAAAGATTGTCAACTAGAAGCAACTGATAAATTTCAGAGATTACAAAATCTATGTGAAAGTGTAAATGCTCAAGATAACCCACAGTCAGTACCTAAAAAAGATGATAAATCTGATACAACGCCTGATAAACAAAACGATACTCGCGAACCAGATTCTGTACCTAAAAAAGATGATAAATCTGATACAACGCCTGATAAACAAGACGATACTCGCGAACCAGATTCTGTACCTAAACCACAGAAAAAAACATGGTTTAACTTTAAGAATCCTTTCAAAAATTTTAAGAATCCTTTCAAAAATGCTAATGGTCCGGATCCTTTCAAAGGTGGCGATTCAAGAACTAGAAAAAATCAAAAAAATACAAATAACAAAACTAAAAAAATTATATACCCACCTAAACCAGCGTATGTAGTAGTAATTGATATGGAGCTTCATCCAGGTACATCTTTAACCCCAGAACAATTAAATGAATCGAAATGTAATTCAAGATATAATTCTATTAGAAAAGCATTTTCACAATTTACAGGAACGCCATATGTTATACCACCAGTATATACTTATAAACCATCACAAACAAAGAAGATTGTTGGTGGAAAAAAAAATAAAATTACTCGTAAGAGACGTTAAATTATATGTAATATGTATATTACAGTTATTTACACCCTTGAAGATTTTATAACTTGTAAAAACGGCACCCTTTTAGGGTGCCTTGTTATAAATTTCACCCGGTTCATCTGTAAAGATTTGAAATACTGTCCCATTTCAAATCTTCAAGGGTGTAAGGTCTAAATATATAATTTACACAAAATATATATTTACTCAATTACATAAATTACATAAATTACATCAATTACCATTTTGAAATCTCTCAAAATCAAACTTAGAATACGCCTCTTTCTGAGCTTTTCGTTGTTTTTCACGTTTCGCCTTTTCTAATACAGCTACAGCGGCTGATAATTCCATTTCAGATACTACACCATCTTCATTTGTGTCTACTAATTTATGTAAAACTCGGTATTCATGAGGAACTATACAGAACGAACACTCTTCATTAAATAGATAATCCGAGAGAATAGTAAAAACAGCGGTAAGTCCTAACGCGGTATAAATATCACGAGTACCCATCCATGCCATAGAAAATACTAATAATTGTTTACTTACTGAATACTTCAAATATTCTTCAGTCGACTTGCTAAACTGTATTTGAATAAATTTTGAGCCAACGTTGAGAAGAATCATTACTACACCAGCAAAAAATTTGCTATTATTTAAATATAATATATGATGATTCATATATGAAATAGCATTAAATAATGGCGTAAATATTGTTGTCTTGCCGCCTGATTGGTATACCGGAGGAGGAGTATTTATATTTATTGGTTGTGGTGGCTGCGTTGTTGACATTACTAAAATAACATATTATTATTATTTTGAATAATAAAAATAATAAAATAATAAAAATAATAAAAATAATATTACACGCTAATTTTTGAAAAATCCATTTTCCCAAAACCCTTCTTAAACGCACTCTCTATATCTTTTAAATTTGAATTCATTTTACCTATTTCGGTGGATACATTGAATCCATAGCATTTTTTAACACTATCGTTGTAACCAGTTATATATCCTATAAAATCAAATATATATCTAAATGTATATTTATAGATAGTCGAAAAAATATCTCTTAAAAATTTAAATACTACTTGTCGATATATATCATTCATAACATTTAGTGTTTCCTGGATAGTATATGTAAACATACAAGTTGGTAGTGATACTATTTTATTGCCTAGTTCTTTTAATATGTTAAACAGTTGGACAAATATATTACCTATACCAACAAATAATGCTTCCATTGGATTTATTAGTCCTTCATTAAATACATCTCCTATTTGTATAAATATTGATTTTAGTTTATTAGTTAATATATCTAACACGTTCTTTTGAATAGTATTTCCCATTTCTTTTGCCTCATCTAATACCTTTTGGCTCAATCGTTCGGCTTTTGATTCAATTTCGCTTCCTAATTTAGTAAATTTTTGTTCGATTTTATTTCCTACGGTATCATATGTTTGTTTGATTTCATTACCTACGGAATCAAATTTTTTTTCGAGTTTATTCCCTACATCATCATATGTTTTTTTGATTTGATTTCCTATTGTGTCGTATTTTTCACCCATTTGTTTTATTTGACTAGATAGTTCGTTACCCACTTTGTCATACGTATTTTTAATTTGATTACCAATTTGCTGTGTTTGATTTAATGCTTTATCGTTCATTTGTTGTGCTTGGCTTTGAATGTCACTTCCTAATTTAGTAAATTTTTGTTCGAGTTGATTTCCTATTGAATCAAATTTTTTACCGAGCTGATTTCCTACTGTATCAAATTTTTGTCCGATTTGATTTCCTACTGCGTCATATTTTTGTTCGATTTGATTACCAATACTAGTAATTTTGTTTGTCAGCTTATCATCAATATTATCAATTTTTGTTGGAATTTGACCGACAGTTTTTGTTACATCTTTGATGTCATCAACAATCTCACCAATTTTTTCAGTAAAACCTTCTTTACTTTTATCGAACAAACTATAAATTATTATATAAAACAATAAAATATTTAAAACAATGATAATTAAGTTATTAAATTTGATACAAAATTCTTTCATATATATAATGCTTAAAATTCTTTTACTAAATTAAAAGTATAAAACAAATTCATTGACTATTTTTATACAGATTCAAATAATTGTATGGTCTAATAATTCGCGTTATACTGGGCTCTTAGGTTGGCAGTTTCCTGTTCTATTTTTGTTTTGTCACTATCTAAAAGTTTGGTATCTTCTTTCAGTTTAGTTACATTTTGACGTATTCTTTCTGTTTCATCATTTATTGACTTTGTTATATTGTTTATATTTTGTGTATCATTTATTAATTGAGTTGTTTCTGATTTTAATGTGTTGATTTGATTTGTTACTGATCCTAAGTCAAACCCTTCCACAAAAGTATTTTTAATGTAGCCAAATTGTGATAAAATGATAATCATAAAAATACCTAATAATAAATAAAAAATTGTGTTTTTATAATTTTTATAAATAGAAGTATAATTCATTTATATTTATATAATATAAAAAAACATACAAGTAATTTCCCTAAAAGACGTGTTTGAATGTTGAATATTTACATTAGACTCTGATAACATTAGACTCTGATAATATATCAATAACATATATAAATAATATTGATATATTTGATTACATCATTCTACATTTTTTAATGAATTTACAGTATTTAATGATACATTTTTTAAGTTTGATATAGGTACTACTAATTTTTCTAGTGCTATCCCAGCTGATGTAATTTCATTTAATAATTTTGTTCTAGCATCTTGAGCTGCTTTCTTTGCGTCTTCAGCTATTTTTTTAGCTTTCTGAGCTAATCCTTCTTGTTTTCTCATTTCATCTCTAGCATTTTCGGCAGTTTTTTTAGCTGCTTCCGCAGTTTTTTTACCTTCTTCAGCTAGTTTTTTAACTCCTACTGCTTGTTTTCTAGCTTCTTCAGCTGCTTGTCCGATGTCATCTTCTGCTAATTTCTT
>Ga0194117_10004074_pt1 | contig 14165 bp, 9 predicted proteins | sample TA2MahsurfametaG_FD_160579 | JGI IMG/M metagenome (GOLD analysis project Ga0194117, IMG submission 160579) | Freshwater microbial communities from Lake Tanganyika, Tanzania - TA2015009 Mahale N1 surface | ecosystem: Environmental > Aquatic > Freshwater > Lake | place: Tanzania: Lake Tanganyika...
TCTGAAGTTCTCAAAGCTGTCTTCAATAGCCTTCAACTCCCATCTCAACCGGACAAAGTTGAGAAAGGAAGACTCACCTGGAACAAGCAAAAAGGCAGCGCCAGGGTCATCATTGAACTCGAGACTAATGAGACAGCCAAAGACCCTGACGATCGGGAAATCACCTTGCAAATTACAGCTCCATTGGTGAAGCTGCCCAAGGATCTTAAACTCGATCAGAACCTCTTCAACCTATTCCACCTCCTACTCGATCTCAACAACCATCTCTCTGATTGTCGACTAGCAGTCTGCGAAGAGTTTGGTGTAGTTCTGGTTGTCAGGAGAAGGGCCCTCGGCCTCGATCAGGTTGAATTCCTCCATATGCTCAAAGTCATCTCACACAAAGCAGATAAATTCGACAACTTACTTGCGCGTGATTTCAAGCTTCCAATGTGGGGCAGCGACAACGAGATCAACTTCTAGCGCCTTCGGGCATATTCTTCAGTGATTGGGATTGTGCAGATGCTTGCCACAATGCCCAATCACTATTTTTTGCAGCTCTTGGTCCCAAAAGAAATGAATCCTGAGGGTTCGGTTCTCTGAGTCTTTTGAGCCAATCTTGAGGTGCTGCCACATCTCGACGGTCTTGCCGTCGTAGGAGAACGTGCGTGCCCGACGTGCTTGAGGGTTCCGCTCGATCGTCTGGGACTCGCGGGGTGCATAGCTGTTAGCCCCAAAGACCTGCCCCGCCACCATGTCTGGCGCCCCATCCAACTTGCGTTGACGAAAGGCAGTCGCAAGCAGCCACAACAGCTCGAATAGCTGGCCGCCATGTTCGAAGCCTTTGGCCTGATCAGCGGAATCCCAGGCGCTCTCAAGAACACGGAGGTGACCCGGAAACAGCTCGTCGCTAATCAGCTGGAGGCATTGGCGCGGCTTCAGGCGCTCCTTCGTTGCCACGGAACGCAGGCTGTTGAACAGCCTTTCGTTGAGCTCCTGCTCTGTGGCGCCCATTGCTGATGCGCCCCATGTGGCCAAGCCTGGATCGCCGCGGCCATCACTCGCTCCAGCCTGCTGGAAATAGTCGAGTTGCAGTTGGATCGCATCGAGCTGGTTCACCGTCGCGGCCAGCTGGTCTTCTAAAGACTTGTTCTCGAGAAGAACCAATTCCAGCTCTTGATCCCTGAGGTCCAACTGCTGCTTGAGTTCATCTTCAACGCTTGTGGCAAGCTCCACAGCCTGCTCGCCCTGCTCCTGCGCTTTCTCCGTGCGGCGTTCCCAGGCCGCCTTGTTGAATTCAAATTCCCGCCGAAGGCGGCGTTCTTCAGCTTTGCTGGCCTCTAAGCGTTTGCTGATCTGGTCTTGCTGCTCTTCAAGCTCCTTCAGTCGATCCAGGCGTTCCTTTGCCCGCGTGGTTTCGCTTGGCACTCCAAAGAGTGAGCGAATCAACTGCTCGACCTTGGCGGCATCCTCGGGCGCTTTTCCCGCCTGATCAGTCAGGCTCAGATACCAGGGGTAGTGGCGACCATCCTGGGTGGGGTAGTAGCTGTAGCCGCATTTGCTGACGTCATAACTGGCCGCCAGAAGGTCCTGTAATTCGCGGAATGCGGTTTCGGTGCAGTTGATCACCAACCGCATCTTGTCCGTGGCACTGGTGCGGTCAAAATCCCAGGCGAAGGCGCTGGTCACCCCCAGTTCACGCAGACGCCGGCTGGCCTTTGGAATCGGAATCGAGATCTGAAGTCGGAAGGCATCCCGCTTCGAGGTCGTGGTTAATCCGGTCACCACCGCATCAAGGCCGGTTGCCGCTTCTGGCACTTCAGCGGCCACCAGTGCAGCCATGTCCTTCGGCAGGTAGCCAATCCACTGCTCCCGCCAAAACACCTTCACCGCATTGGGATCCCACTGGTTATCCGGCTCATGCAGAAGGGTGAGCGGATCACCAATGGCCAGCCCCAGCGCCATCTTGTCGGCGGCGTGATCCAACTTGTAAGCCAGGAAGGTGGTGAGGATCTCCCCGCTGCTCTGCTGTTGGCGCTTATGCCTCGCCGCTTGGCGTTCGGCGCTGCCCGACTCATCGAGGTGCTGGAGCCGCCGAAGCAGGTTGTCCTTGGGCACCGTCTGAGCAATGAAGTCCGTTCTTCAGCCTAAGAAACCCCGATCAACTCAGGCCTGAAGATCAATCGCGTGATCGGCAAAGGTGCCATACGCGCCGGGATCGCACGTGAGCAGGATCACCTGTAGGCCTCGATCCACGGCCGTGCCCAGCATCTGCTTGACCATCTGAACCCGCGCAGGGTCGGAGTTGGTGAAGGCGTCATCGAACACCAGGGGCAAACAGCCGTCATGGCTGCTCTTGAGCACATCGGCCATCGACAAGCGAAGCGCTGCAGCCAGCTGCTCCTTCATGCCACCACTGAGTTGGTGGAAGTCATAGAACTCACCACCACGCCGTAACTGCAGGCCGCCAAACCCTTGGGACTGGTCGTAGCTCAACTGGGCGACGGGACCATCGGGGATGAGCGGCCTCAAAAATGTGCCGATGGATTGAGCAAGGGGTTCGCTGTAGCGGCTCGAAAGATCAGCCTGCGCCTCAGTGAACAACTGCTGCAGCAAGCGATGGGCATCGGTGACTCGCTTGAGGCTTTGGTAGTCGAGTTGGGCGGCTTCTTGCTGGACCCGGGCTTGTTCAACGGCTCCGTAGGGATCCTCATCGCTGATGCTGTCGCAGCGTTGCTTGGCTGCACCGCGGCGATCCAAAAGGGTTTCGATCTTGAGCTGCAGCGCCTCAATCTGGCTCTGCAGAGTCGCTAGCTCCTGCTCCTGATCGCCGCTACTCAAGGCAGCGCGTTCGGCTTGCAAGCCGCCGAGCTCTTTCTCAGCCTGTTGGCGCTGCTGAGCGAGTTGCTCCACCTGCGCCTGCAGGGCTTCGCGGGTGCCGTTGGCTTGGATGAGAGCATCCAACCTGCGCTGACGATCCAGGCGTTCTGCCTCTGCGACCTGAAGCTGGCTGGCGCCATCGAGCTTGTTGGCCTTGAAGCTCTCCAGAGCGGACACGACCTGATCGAGCTCTGTTTCGGCTTGGCCTAAGGCTGCTGCGGTATGCGAGAGGGTCTTGGCAAGGCTCTGCTGCAGGGCTTCAAGGTCACCTAACGCCGCTGGCAGGGCTCGCTCCTGCTCGAGCCCCTGTTGAACTGAGGCGAGCGCAGCAACGTGCTGTTGGAGCTCCTCAAGGCGCTGCTCGAGGCGCTGCTCGAGGCGTTGCAGTTCCTGCTCTTGAGCGGCTTGATCCTGTTGGGAGGCAGTGCCGAGGGCGAGCAGTTGTTGCTCGACACCAGTGCGTTGCTCCGCCATCTGTTCGGCGCTCTCGAGCGAGCTCGCGCCCAAGCTCGCCAGACCAGCCTGAAAGGCCGCTTCTGCAGCAGCGGAATGCGCATCAAGGTCACCCAGGGCAGCTCCACCGCCTGGAGTGATCTCCAACGCCACACCGTCGCCAACCTGCACCTCGAACACCGAGCTGAGTTGACGCTGCTCACCGCTGGCAATCGCCTCGCCGTTGATGCGAACAGCCTGATCAGCGCGTAGAACCCGAACCCCAGCAGCCATGGCTTCCCGGCGCGTCGCCGCATCGCGCCAGGCTTGCTGCAACTCCCTCAAGTGGGTGAGTTCGCTGCGGCCAATCGGAGGTTGTGCGGCGAGTTGCTGCTCCAGCTCGGCGCGTTTAGCCGCGCTGCCCCGCAGCTGCTCGATCTCCAGGCGCAGCCGGCTGCGGCTGTCGCCAAGGCGTGCTCGTTCCACCAGCAGTTGGAGCAGCTGATTGCGTTGGTCTAACTGCTGTTTCTGAGCATTCAGCGTGGCGCGCGCTTCCCGCTTGGCTTCAGCAGCGCGCACCAACTCCTGCTCCGTGGCATCAGCGCCGTCTTGACTCCGCCGCAAGCCGTCTAAACGGTTCTGCGTTGCGACAAGTTGGGTCGCCAACTGATCGAGATCGGCCAGTTGCTTGGTTGCGTTGTCGTGCCGCAGGCGCAGTGGCTCAAGCGCTTTGGAAGCCAGCTCAATAGCGGCATCCAAACGAGCCGAGGCTTCTGCCCCCTGGGTGATCAACTGCCTGCGCTGCTCAAGCGCCGGGAGCGCCTGGTTCTGCAATGTCTCCAGCTCGTCGCTGATCCCCGCCAGTTCAACTCCGGCCTCCTCGTAATCGCTGAGGCGGGCCAGGGCACGATCCAAGGCGAACTCGGCCCGCTCCAACTCGTCCTGGCGTTGCCAGAGCGGCGAGTTTTTCTTGATTCCGCGCGTGGTGAAGTTCTCCTCAAGCGCAGCCTCAATGCGCTGAGCGACGCGCTGGTCATGGCCCGATTGCTGAACCACCGCACCACCGCTCTGCTCCAGCTGAGCGAGCAGCGCATCAAAGTCGTAGTGGGCTTTACCAGCCTCCAGAAGGTTCTCGCCTGCCGTCCCCTGCATCACCCAGAGGTGGGCCCATCGGGTGGGTAACACCGTTGTGGCCTGACGGCTGCCGAGCGTTTCCTTGACGCCGAGCAATTCAGCGAGCACCTCCTCAGCGACAGCACCGTTCAGCGACTGAGCACTCGACTCAGCCAACAGGCTGACCTGACCCGAACTGCCACTGAAGCGTTTTCGCAGCGTCCAGGTGTCGCCTTTGGCTTCAAAGCCAACGGTGACGGTGGGTTGGCCGAGATGCAGTCGCGACTGGAGTGCCTCCACAGGTGCGCCAGTCGCTGTTGCCTTCAGGAATAAGGCCCGATGCAAAGCCTCAACCAAGGTGCTTTTGCCGGATTCATTGGCACCACCGACCAGGGTGATCCGCGGTGAAAACTCCAGGCTGAGATCGCCATGGAGTCTCACGTTCTGCAGCTGGCAGTTGAGCAGACGCATGGTGATCAGAGAGTGGTGAAGCGGAACAGTTCGCAGAGAGCGGTGCGTGCGAGGGCGGCCTGCTCTGAGTCAGGGTCATCGTCCCGTTGCAGTCGGCTTTTCAGCTGCTCGGCGACGCGAGCAATTAATGGGTCTTCCATTCGGCCCGTCAGTTGCTCCAGTTCGTTCGCTTCCGGTGACTGCTGACACTCACCCTTGAGACGAAGCCTGAGCAGGCGGCTGTCCAAGTCGGCGACGATCTGGTCGTAACGGCGATGGCCCGCAAGGCTCAGGCTGCCGCTGACTTCAACACGCAGCAAATCTCGAGCGACCCGGCCGGCGGTGAGCTCATCCACCTGCCGCTCAAAGCGATCGAGATCATCGTCGCTATTGAAGCGAAAGCGGATGTTGTGCCAGCGGATGCGGCCGGTTGGGATCGTTTGCACCTGCGGAGCACCCCCGCGGCTCACATCCACACAGAGCACTTGACCGCGCTGGTTGTCCTCACCCTGATCAAAGCGATCGGGCTCTGGGGTACCTGGATACCAAGCGATCTCGGAGACCTGTTTGAGGTTGTGCCAATCCCCAAGGGCGACGTAGTCGACCTCCGTCCGTGGAAGCGCAACCAGATCCATCAGGTTGTTAGAGCCCGCCTGAGCTTCTTCATCCAGCCCATAGTCACGAGCGCCAAAGCCGTGCACGCCCCCATGGGCTAAGACGACTCGCGGCTTGTTGGCATCCAAAGCTCCCCAGTCGAAGGAACGCAGCCAGAGCGTTGGGTCGGTGCTGTCTTGATTGCGCAGCAACGGGCAAGGCAGAAGCACCACTTGATCAAGCTCCACAGGCTCTCGCTCAAGGAGCAACCGGAGGTTGGGCGCCATCTGGCGTTGATGCCTCAAGAAATCCTCGCGATGCCACACCGTGCCCAAAGCGCCGTGGTCGTGATTACCCGGGATCACTAGAACCGGGATCTCCATCTCGCCAATCGCCTCGAGCACCTCAAGGACCGCGGTCGTCGGGGGTGTCGGCGAATCAAACAGATCACCGGCTACGACGACGAAGGCTGCGTCCTGGATGCGCGCGGCATCTCGGATACGGCCGATGGCGTTCAAGCGCTCCTGCTGCAGCTTGAAGCGCTTCTGCTCATCGGCGATCTGGCGGTAAGGCTTGCCGATCTGCCAGTCGGCCGTGTGGATGAAACGGGTCACGCGCCAACCTCCTGTCCTTCCAAGGCTGAGTCTGCCGCCATCAGGCTGCAGAGCCGGCTGAGGCGTTGCACGTTCTGAATGCTGTTGCTGATCCCCGAGGCCAGCTGGGGGGAGCCCACGACGATTGAGAGGCACTGGGCCCGGCTGATTGCCACGTTCAGGCGGTTGGGGTCCAGCAGAAAATCCAGGCCGCGAGGGGCACTGTCGCCATCACTGGCAGTGAGCGAGTGGATCGCCACTGGCGCTTCTTGCCCCTGGAATTTGTCCACCGTGCCGATGCGGGCCTTGTGGCCGATGCGTTTCTGCAAACGGTTCACCTGCAAGTTGTACGGAGCGGTGATGAGGATCTGCTTCTGCCCCAGGACACCGCTTTCGATCGTCATCGTTCCGTTGACCAGTCGGGCCCGCTGATAGGGCTGGCCATAGAGCTGATCCACGAGTGAGGCGATGCGGTCCACCTCCTCCTCGCTTGCGGTGCTGTTGCCGCTGTGGTGCACCGGATCAAACATCAGTCCCTGGCCTTGCCCGGTCCACTCCACGCGGTTGGCGTTGTTGGCCTCAGCCCCCTGCAATTCCCCGGCGTAAAACAACGTCGACACCAGCTGCGTCAGCGACGGTGGCATCCGCCAGCTGGTAGCGAGGAAGACACCACGATCCCGCGGAACCACGGGTTCATTCGCCATGGCGTAATCCAGGCAGCTGAGGCCGCTGTCATCCGGGTGAGCCGCCCGGTTGGGTTGGGAGAGCTGCTGCTGATCGCCAACCAACAGGATGTTGCGAGCGACTCGGCTGAGATACAGCAGGTTGCTGAGCGACACCTGCCCCGCTTCATCGATCACCAGCAGATCGAACGGCGCTTCGTCATAGCGCTCCTTCACCAGCGTGAAGATCGTGCCTCCGAGCACGGCGGGGTTCTCAGGCAGGTTTTTGTCCTGAAGCGCCTGCACACGCGTGCCCGCGAGGGCCTTGACATCGCTCTTCTCACTGGAGCTACTGGCGACCTTCACCACCAAGGCAGCGTTGCTCGTCTGATCCAGACAGTCCTGCACCTTGAGGAGCAGGTTGTTGATGGCTTCGTTGGTGGTGGAGCTCACCGCCACCCGCTGGCCCTTGGCCACCAACGCGGCAATCAGTTGCCCCGTCACGGTTGTTTTGCCTGTTCCCGGCGGCCCCTGCAAGGACAGGCCAATGCCATCGGCCTGGGCGAGAAAGGCAGCGAGTGCCTCGGCGGTGCGGGTGGGCTCGCTGCGAACGGTGGCGTTGAGCTGCTCCAGTTCGGGAATGGAGCGGCGCTCCAACAGGTGCAGCAAGGCAGGCGGCAGTAGCTTGCGCTCGAACACCCAGCCCTGGGCCAGGCGAACCAAGTGCTCAAGCATGAGCCGGTAGATCGCCTTAGGGAATGGCACCAGATCGGCCTGCTGCGGCAGACCTGAGCCACTGAGACCCTGGGCTTTGGATAGGGCGTCTTGAGTCACCGTCAGCGTGAGCTGATCTGCGGCGTTCTCATCAAGCTGCCCGTTGGCACCCCAAGCTTTGCCATCGGCGGTGAGGAGATGGGGCAAGGGCACGAGCCGCTCACCGCTGCTGAGCAGTGGAACCACCGCAAACCGGGGCTGGCGACCCTCTTTGGCTGACAACTTCAGGGGCTGCTCGCCATCAAAGCGATAGCGATAGCCCAGAGAGCGCTTGACCGGATCCACGCTCTGAAGTCGTGCGCCAGCAATCACCTCGCTGTCGTCGTTCCGTTCCTCCGGTGTCATCTGGAGGCGGTTGAAGAACTCCCACCACTCCACCTTGCCTTCACGTTCGTGGAAATCGATCAGCTGGGAGATCAGCTTCTGAAGGCGCCAGCTGTAGCCCCGCGGCCCGATGGCATCGGGATCGGTGAGTGGGGTGGGCAGCTCATCACGGAGCTCGCGAGCCGCCACTTCCAGATCCTTCTCATAGGCGATGGCCTTCTGCTCATGGGCCTCGTCCTTGGCACCGATGCCCCACTTGTTGGAGCGGAATGGGAGTTGCTGGGTTTCGGGGAGCTCCAGAAGGAAGCGATGCAACCCTTCGGTCACCTGGCAGTCCTTTTCGTTGTAGTCACGCAGGTCTTTGAGGATCTTGGGGTCAGCGCTCTTTTTCCATTCGGCGTATTGCACCACCGAATCCGCTGCGTTCTCCACCTCTTCTGCCCGGGGCGGACCATAGAGCCGCTCCACCTTCTTGATCGAATAGCTGGGTGCGCCCACCAACACGCCATTGCGCACGATCGGATAGAGATCCACCAGCAACTCCTCGCGCAGCCACTGATCGATCAGGGGCACATGCACCTGATGGCGTGAGGCGAGGGTGCCGAGAGCCGTCTTTTCGTAGCTGGCGTAGTGGTAGACGTGCAGATCGGGATAGCGTTCGCGGCGGTTCTGCACCCACTGCACGAACGCGTCAAAGGCTTGCTTTTCTTCCTGGGGGTGATGCGCCCACCAGTCCGCGAATTGCAGCGCACCCTGCTCATCGCGGTAGCAGGCGCCAAAGAGGTATTCGATCTTCTCCCCGCTCACCGGGTCGGGGTAGCCCTCCATGTCGAACCAGATGTCGCCGGCATCAGGGGCTGGGAGCATCTCGAGCCCCTTGGCCTGCTGCGCAAGAGGCCGCACCTGAAAGGCAGGGCGCTCGTCATCCCGTGACGCCGAGGCCAGCTGAATGCAGGCCTGATCGCGCAACCGGACCAACATCCCCGGATCAAGACCCGCCACGGAATGATCATCAGGGCAGGCGGCTAGCGCGTCGATTGTGGTGATGCCGGCGCTGCGGAGCTTGCTGCGCTGGCTCTGGCGCATCCCAGCCACCAGGATCAGATCACGCTTGTCCTCCAGGCGTTGCTGAATGAAGGGCTCCCAGAGGCCATGGTCACCAGGGGCGTCTTCGGGTTCTTGGCTGGGATCAAACGCAGCCCTGAAATCGCGATAGCGCTGACGCAGTTGGTCGTACCAGCTCCAGAACTCACCACTGGCGTACTCGAGGAAGCGGCGACCACCGAGATACAGCTTGAAGCGATCAGGACGCTGTCCCAGGATCGGCGTGAGCAGTTCGCAGTAAGCGCAAGCCTGTACCAGGTAGATCGGCTTGGAGTGGCTGGAAAGCTTGCATTCAATGGGAATGTAGCTCCAATCGCCAAGGGCCGACGGTTCTTCGATCCGCTCCAGCAAGTCGGCCGAGCCCCGCATCTCCTCATTGCGCATCGAGGCCTGCCAGATGTAATCGGCACCAGATCCCATCGCCTCCAGCGCCTCCTCGTAGTCCGAGGCGTCCTGCTTGCCCCTCAGCTCAGCAACGCGCTTGCCATCGCTCTTCAGCTGGGCAATGAGAACCTTTTCGTGTTCAAGGCCTGCATCAAACAAGAGCTCATCGAGAGCCTTGGCCTTGGGGCGAGGCGCCCGTTTGGGATCCGAGGCATGCACCTCCTCCCACCAGGCGCCGATCACCGGGCTCCTGCTGAAGAGAGCGAGCTGGGAAGGGGTGATCCGGCGATCGGACATGGCTCAGTTGAAAACAGCGGTGACGCTCACGACGCGAGCCGTGGGATTGCGAGCGAGTGCGGTTAGCCGGGCGTCTGCGTAGTTGCGGGCCTGTACGACTTCATCAAAGACCTTGCCAGCAACATAGAGGGTGACCTTGATCTTCATGGGGCAGCACTAAAGCGGAGGGTTTTTCTGGTGGGCTTGGGCTATTCGATCTGACCGGCCAGAGCAAGCTCTGCCAACTCTCTCTCGCCGGATTGAATTGCCTTCAGCAACGGCCGTGAGAGCTGCAGGAGCTGAATGCCAGCCTGCTCATAGGCATATGCAGGGGAGATAAACGAGTGGGTTTTCTGGTACTTCACCAATCGCTTGTTCTCCTCAGGCAGAACATAGTTGAATTGGCCATAGCTCTTCAGGTAACGATCCAGCACTTCCTGTTCAGGCTCATTGATGCCAGACCAATCCAAGGCGAAGAGCTCTGCTGCTGCAACTTTGCGCGGGTAGTGATGATCCTTAGTCAACTTGACGGCCTTCGGGGTGGGGCTGTCAGCAAGCGCCCTAAGAGCCTCAACAGAGATAGATCCTGTCCAGAGCTCATCGGATTGTGGGAAATACCAAATAGCTGCTCCCACCATGGTTTCGAGCAATTGCCGCTGGTTAGCGCTGCACAGCTCCGATTGATAGAAGCCCTGTTGGCTCAGAACGGTGCGGGCAACAACGTCAGCGCGCTCGAGCAAACGGGTTGCGGTCAAGTCTGGGCTCACAGGTCGATGCTCTCCAAGAAGATGCGGCAGTGCATCAAGCGGTCGGCGTCAATGGCCCAAGCAGCGATCTGGCTGTGCTTGGCCTCGGCGTCTTCTTTCATCTCCTCCACAACCCCGTCGTGGAAGCGCTCGAGGTGTCTCACGATCGACAACGCGATTTGCTGATCCTCAGCAATCGTGGTCTCGAGCTTCTCGATCAAATCCAGCACCTGCTTGACATTGGCGCTTTGGCTGCGCTCCGGCTTCTCGGGGCGTTTAGGCTGGTCTTGCTGCATCGCAATTAGCTGATCCGGACTATTGGGAATGCCCTCGGAGATGGGAGCAGCATCGAAGCTGGTCATCTCCGGGTGAACGCCCTCGTTCGGGTCCACAAAACGGCCACCCAAAAAGCGGTATCGACCGCCCGCAGATGAACTGGGGTTCTCGTCGGGGGTGCTCATCGGGTCTCCTGGCTTGTGAGCACCAGGCTCCCAAACAAAGCCCTTTTCAGCTGGAGGCTCGTGCGAATGACGGATATCAGGCCCGCTTTCAGCCGTGATCACAGGCAGAGCCGGACGTTAATGCCCACTGATTAGCGAGATACAGGACCAACCACTAGGCGCCGATCACCAACTTGAAGCCAAGGGAGGCAGGCGAGGGGTCGCCTCCTCTACGCATAACAACGCACGGCACAGCCGCCGGTCTTAGCGCCCAATGGCTGCCTAGCAAGGAAACCGGCTGCTGGCAAGAGGCCGAAGCGAGCCTTTCAGCAGATCCAATTTTCCACCCAAGAAACCCGTAGAAATCGTCACCCATTGGGCACCAAGCGCCTCCCCACTTCGCATGAGAGCCCTGAAGAAAGCCTCAAGCAAGAGAATCTCAACAGCAAGGATGATTGAGCGCGCACAAAAACCAATGCCTCGACCAGCCTCAAACCACGTAGAAAAGCGACCACAAACAAAACCCAAAATACAACGGAAACTTGCCAAGGCTGCATATCACTTGAACCCATTTATGAAGCGAGACGGCTTTGCAAGATATTCGACTAAGCATCACGACCCCACATCTGCACATCAAACAGTCGAGCCAACTGATCATCCAAGAGGTCGGCCCGCTTCGCAACAGTAGCAAGCATGACTTGGAGGGCGAAGATATCCAGACCTACGACACGCCGCTTACAGGTAAGTACTACATCTGCTTCATGATGAAGCGCAAAGTAGCAATCAACAAGATCCATATTTGCAGTCAAGCAATATTCAAAAAGACTGTGTGCTGAGCCCTCCGGCAATCTGACCATCACCGCCGAGACTTGCACAACCCATTCCCCTGCAGTTTGACCATGATCCCTGAAAAGCATAAGCAGCAGGTTGGCACTGCCTTGACTAAACCTCCAACAAAAGTAGTCATCTTCTACATCATCAGGCTCCACGGGAATTCCCAGCGCAAGCAAGACCGAGCGGATCACCCCAAGCCCCTCTTCAGCCCCGCCAACCCGCGAAGACGAACCATAGTCCAAAACATTCAACAGGGCTTGCCAGAAATTAGTAGACATAAAGTCAACACACCCACATCCAGTATCCACCCATATCCATATCAGGTCAATTAAGCAGTCCTATTTACGCAAGAGCCGGTCAATTGCCAAGTTTGATACAGAGCGCACAAGCACTGCTATCCTCAGGAGTACATCAGGCAAGGCTTAGACCCAAACAAGCAATGCGGAATATGGCCACCTCCGATCAACTGCTGGGCACCGGGCTTATCCAGGACCCTGGCAGCATTCCTCTAGTTGTGGCCGTGGCAGGCCATAGGGACCCCCGCCTCGAAGATATTCACCTTTTACGGCAACAGTTCAGATCGCTAATCTCAGAGCTAATGGCTCAATTACCGAGCACACCCATTATTCTCCTCAATGGGTTAGCAGCCGGCATGGATAGCGAAGCTGCTGAGGTTTTTTTAGAGCTTGTCGCTGATGAACGACGGAAACCCGACCGGCCCCGCCATCAATTGGTCGCAGCCCTGCCCAAACCACGCCAGCGCTACGCCAGCGAGGATTTCAATTCAGGCGATCACGAGCACGCAAGGCTCCAGCGACTCCTCTCGATGTGCGATGCCGTGCTTGACGGAAGCAACTGTGTTGAGCTGGCATCTCGAAAGGGTTCAGATCACAGCAGCCGTTGCTATGGAATGCAAAGTGAATTCCTGGTTCGGCACTGCTATCTGCTTGTAGCCTTCACAAACGGCGTGGACTCTGAACAGACAGGAGGGACCAGCCAAACGGTATCAATGCAGCGCGGAGAAGTGTATCCGCTCTTCATGCACGTCAATGAGGTTATCGCCGCGCGCGAACCAGGCATTGTCGTAGAAATTGCAACTCCACGCATCTCGGACGAAGGCCCAACATGTACCGCAGGCGCAATCAGCTACTGGGGCGAGAATCTGGATGGTGGCCGGCTTGATGTGGAAACCGTTGAATCACTCAAAGTACCTGATCTGACAGCACTTCTGAATACGCCACATATCCCAGCACGCCTCGAGGCAATCAACCGGGAATTGCATCGACACCCTCCCGCTCCGGTTTACGACACTGGGATCCAGAGCAGTCTCTGGCTCTATGCAGATGCTATGGCCAACGAGCAAAAGCAAGCCTATATGCGCCTTTGTCGCGCAGTCATGGTGGTCAGTGTGCTGCTCAGCCTCAGCATCTCTCAACAGGAATGGCAGGCCATCGGCCTTCTCATTGTTCTGGCTGCTGTGATTATGTTTCCCAAGCTTCAGCTGGGTCCCAAACTCGCCTTCATCCAGTGGCGCTGCCTTGCCGAAAGTCTCATGGTCACAGATTTCTGGTGTGCAACAGGAATAGAAGCGGACACAGCAGATCTCTTTCACAGTCAGACAAACCAGAATTTCGCCTGGATTCGCACGGTTCTTCGGGCACGTCGACTCCAGCTGCTATCCGCTCACTCGAACCCCGAGAACATTCCTGCATTTTCTGCAGCAATCGATTGCTGCAAACAATGGATCAGCGGCCAGGAGAGGTGGCTCGGCAAGGCAATTTCCCGACAACAGAAATGGGATCAGAGGTATTTGACCCTAGGAGGAATGAGCTTTCTATTGGCGCTTCTCATGGCAATTGCTTACACAGTCTGGGAGAAGAGGATTCCACAATTGCTGCCAGAAACCTGCATCGGTCTTGCAGTGGCTTTTTTTGGATACAGAGAGTTAATGGGCTACAGCGATACAAACGCTCGGTACGGTCGCAGCCGCTCTCAGTTCGCACGCGGACAAAAAGCTCTTGCCTGCGCCAAGCCCGATAGGGATGATCCGGATTTATTGGCCTACAGGAAACGACTGGTCGTAGAAGCTGTGGGACGTGAGAAGATTGACGAGTTAAACGACTGGGTTGGTGATCAACTGCAGCGGGTTTATCGACCTGGTGGATGACAGCCGCTCTAGGAATACGAACATCAATGTAAGTGGACTACGCCACCAAATTCCTTGGCGGTCAGGCGAGCAGGGGCGGCACTCGTGTGGACACTAAACGAGCGTTTTTCTATCTGGATTGAGCCATCTAGCCAGACAAAGTTTACAACATCCCGCATTCAAACCATAGCGCTCTTATCTTCCAATCAAAATAGTTACTGCTCTTCTGACTTCCTGTAGCTAGCGATCAGAGCTTCAGCTCGCTCCAAGTGCTCCTGTCGCAGGTGGAACGGCGCCTCCAACATCACATCAGCGCCGTAGCCGAATAACCAGCGTCGGAAGTCCACATCCCCTCCCACAGTCCACGGCGGCAGGTCGATCTCGATCGGGAACGGGTGGGCATCGCCCTCAATCGGCTGCAGAACAAGCTTTGA